>Ga0073928_10003859_pt1 | contig 22999 bp, 15 predicted proteins | sample PaiPotPPA55metaG_FD_76969 | JGI IMG/M metagenome (GOLD analysis project Ga0073928, IMG submission 76969) | Iron sulfur acid spring bacterial and archeal communities from Banff, Canada, to study Microbial Dark Matter (Phase II) - Paint Pots PPA... ...
CATGGGCGGTCAGACGGCGCTGAACGTCGCGATGGCATTGGCGGACGGCGGCGTGCTGGACCGCTACGGCGTGGAGCTGATCGGCGCAAGCGCGCACGCGATTCGCGTTGCCGAAGACAGGTCCCTTTTTTCGCAGGCGATGCGGCGCATCGGCCTCGCCGTTCCGCGGGGCGCGACGGCCGCATCGTGGGAAGAGGCCGAGTCGCTGCTCGACCGCGTGGGATTCCCGGCGATCATTCGTCCCTCCTTCACGCTGGGTGGTACCGGCGGCGGCATCGCGTACAACCGCACGGAGTTCGAGTCCGTCGTACGTCGCGGACTCGATCTGTCACCCGTGCACCAGGTGCTAATCGAGCAAAGCGTGCTCGGATGGAAGGAATACGAGCTCGAAGTAATGCGCGACTGTGACGACAACGTCGTGATTGTGTGCTCCATCGAGAATCTCGACCCGATGGGCGTCCACACTGGCGATTCGATAACCGTCGCGCCGGCCATGACGCTCACGGACCGCGAGTATCAAACCATGCGTGACGCGGCGCTGGCGGTAATTCGCGAAATAGGGGTGGCCGCTGGAGGGTGCAACATCCAGTTCGCTGTCAATCCATGCGACGGGACGATGCTGGTCATCGAGATGAACCCGCGCGTGTCGCGCTCGTCGGCGTTGGCCTCCAAGGCTACGGGATTCCCGATCGCGCGCATCGGTGCCAAGCTCGCCGTTGGATACCGACTGGATGAGATTCCGAACGACATCACGCGGACCACTCCCGCGTCGTTCGAGCCGGTGCTCGACTACGTCGTCGTCAAAGTGCCGCGCTTCGCGTTCGAGAAGTTCGCGAACGCAGACCCACGGCTCACCACTCAGATGAAGTCCGTCGGCGAAGCCATGGCCATCGGACGTACCTTCAAGGAAGCGTTCCAGAAGGGCCTTCGCGCTCTCGAGACTGGACGCAGCGGCTGGACGGTGGGCGCGGATGCCGCCGATGATCGGCTCAGCGACGACACGCCGGAGGCCCTCCGCGCCGGGCTCCGACAGCCTACGCCGGAGCGGATCTTTCAGATCAAACGCGCGCTTCTCGCAGGCTTCGGCGTGGCCGACGTGCATGAGATCACGCACATCGACCACTGGTTCCTCAACGAAATGAAGGAGCTGATCGAAGCCGAGCGCTGGTACACCTCGCTCGCGGAAGTGGGGGCGGACGCACTGCGCGCGATGAAGCGGCTCGGGTTCTCCGACAAACAGCTCTCCGAGCTCCGGCCTGAGCTTGCGACCGAGCATGCGGTCCGCGAACGCCGCTGGGCTCTCGGAGTCCGGCCGTCGTACAAGATGGTGGACACTTGCGCGGGCGAGTTTCCCTCCGCCACGCCTTACCTGTACAGCAGCTACGATGAGGAGAGCGAAGCTCCCCGAAGCGGCCGGCCTTCAGTCGTAATACTCGGCAGCGGCCCGAACCGCATCGGGCAGGGAGTCGAATTCGACTACTGCTGTGTGCGCGCGGCTCTCGCGCTGCGCGAGCGTGGGATCGAGACCATCATGGTCAACTCGAATCCTGAAACGGTCTCAACGGACTTCGACATCTCGGACAAGCTGTATTTCGAGCCGCTGACTCTTGAGGATGTGCTGGAGATCGTCGACCGCGAACGGCCCCTAGGGGTCATCGTTCAGTTGGGCGGGCAGACGCCGCTCAAGCTCACGCGCCCCCTGGAAGCGGCCGGTGTCCCGATTCTCGGCACGTCGCCGGACTCGATCGACATCGCGGAAGACCGCCGACGCTTCGAGGACATTGCCCGCCGTCTCGGTCTTCGCCAGCCCGATAGCGGTACGGCGACCGGTGTCGACGAGGCGGCCGGCATCGCGGCACGCGTTGGCTATCCCGTGCTGCTCCGCCCGTCCTATGTGCTCGGTGGGCGCGCCATGCAGGTCGTGTACGATGAGCCCTCGCTTCGCCAGTACTTCGCCCGCGCGGTGCGAGCCTCCGACGAGCGCCCAGTTTTGATCGACCGCTTCTTGGAGGATGCGTTCGAGGCGGACGTCGACGCGGTGGCGGATGGCACGCGCGTGGTAATCGGTGGCGTGATGCAGCACATCGAAGATGCTGGCATACATTCCGGCGACTCGGCGTGCGTGCTGCCGCCCTACCTGATCGGCGAGCACGACCTCGCGGTCATGCGAACGCAAACCGTCGCGCTGGCCGAGGCTCTCGGTGTCGTCGGCCTCATAAACGTCCAGTTCGCGATAAAGGACAAAGTCGTCTATGTGCTGGAGGTGAACCCTCGCGGCAGCCGCACCATTCCATTCGTCTCCAAGGCGATCGGCGTGCCGTTGGCGTCGGTGGCCGCGCGCGTCATGACCGGAGAGACGTTGGCGGCGATCGGCTTTACCGAGGAGATCATCCCGCCGTACGTGGCGGTCAAAGAGGCCGTGTTCCCGTTCAACAAGTTTCGGGAGTTCGATCCCATTCTGGGGCCCGAGATGCGATCCACCGGCGAGGTCATGGGGATCTCGGATTCATTTGGCGGCGCTTTCGCCAAGGCTCAGATCGCGGCGGACAACGCACTTCCCACCTCCGGGGCGATCTTTGTCACGGTAAACGATTCCGACAAGCCTAACGCGGTTCCAATCGTCCGGCGGTTCCACGAGCTGGGATTCCGCCTGTTCGCGACGGAGGGCACGGCGCGGTACCTGCGCGGCCGAGGCATACCTGCGCAGCGCGTGTTCAAGGTCCACGAGGGGCGACCCCACGCGATCGACTTGATCGTCAATCGTGAAGTACAGCTTCTCATCAATACGCCGCTGGGGAAGCACGCGCATGAGGATGACCATTCGCTGCGCCAGGCGGCCATCGCCCATCGGGTGCCGTACACGACGACGCTGTCCGCCGCGAGCGCGGCGTGCGACGCGGTTATGGCGCTGCGCTCGCGGGCCAACTTCGTGCGATCTCTGCAGGAGTGGCAGGCGATGGTTCGTGAGGCCGTGCCGGCGTGAATGCTTCCGTCTTTATCCATGAATCGTCTTACGTCGATGAGGGTGCGATCGTCGGCGCCGGCACCAAGATCTGGCACTTCTGCCACATCATGTCCGGCGCGGTCATCGGTGAGCGCTGCAACTTGGGACAAAACGTGGTCGTGATGGGCGGAACACTATTGCACAACAACGTCAAGGTGCAGAACAACGTCTCCATCTACGAAGGCGTGGAGCTGGAAGACGACGTGTTCTGTGGGCCATCCATGGTGTTCACCAACGTGGTGAACCCCCGAAGCCACGTGAGCCGCAAAACCGAATATCGTCGCACACTCGTGCGACGCGGCGCTACGATAGGGGCGAACGCCACCGTCGTGTGCGGAGTGACGCTGGGCGAGTACGCGTTCGTGGGCGCAGGCGCCGTGGTTACCCGAGACGTTCCCGCGTACGCGCTCGTGACCGGCGTGCCGGCGCGCAGGGTCGGCTGGATGTGCGCCTGCGGCGAGCGGCTTCCCGACGATGGTGCCGGGACCTGCTCTGCGTGTGGAACGACCTACGAACGAGTAGGCGTTGGCGAGGGCATCACGCCGGCATGAGCTCGCCGAAGGCTTTTCGCGTGGCAATCATCGGTTGTGGGCGCATCAGCAGAAACCACTTCGAAGCGCTGGAGCGCATTGACGGGCTCTCACTGAGCGCGGTATGCGATTCCGATCCGGAACGAGCACGCGAGGCAGGCGAGCAGCAACGGGTGCCGTGGTTCCGCTCGTACGAGGAGATGCTGGCGGAAGCGCCCGCTGAGATCATCACGATAGCGACACCTTCAGGGCTGCATCCCCAACAAGGTATTCTCGCGGCGCAGGCTGGTAAGCACGTCATCACGGAAAAGCCGATGGCCATATCGCTGTCCGCGGCCGACGAGCTGGTACAGGCGTGCGATGCCGCCTCCGTGCACCTATTCGTAGTAAAGCAGAATCGTCTCAACTCAACTGTTCAGCTCGTCCGGCGCGCGATCGACAAGGGTCGATTCGGGCGCATATACATGGCGAACGCGACCGTCCGGTGGGCACGGCCACAGGAGTACTACGACCAGGCCCCGTGGCGGGGTACGTGGGAGTTCGATGGCGGCGCGTTCATGAACCAGGCGTCGCACTACGTCGATCTCTTGCAATGGCTGATTGGACCAGTTGAGAGCGTGATCGCCAAGACAGCCACGCTAGCAAGGCGCATCGAGACCGAGGATTCGGGTATTGCAGTGCTTCACTTCAGGTCCGGTGCCCTGGGTTGTATCGAGGTCACAATGCTTACGTACCCGCGTAACTTGGAAGGCTCTCTCACCATCCTCGGCGAAAAAGGAACGGTCAAGATTGGCGGCACCGCGGTCAACCGCATCGAACACTGGACCTTCGCAGATTACGACGACGATGACAAGCTGGTCGAGTCCGTGAACACGACGCCCCCCAACGTGTATGGCTTCGGGCACGAGGCGTACTATCGCAACGTGCTTGCCGTGCTGCGCGGAGAAGCGAAGCCGGACACCGACGGCCGGGCTGGTCGCAAGTCGCTAGAGCTCATTCTCGGGATTTACGAGTCCGCGAAGACCGGCCGTGAAGTTCCGCTCCCGCTCCGCGCCAGGATTTGACGTCCAGGCTTCAACGGAGCACAACGCACACCTGTCCAGGCTCGCCTTAGATTGGTAGCGACGTCCATGCCCGTCCCACTATTAGATCTCCGCGCCCAGCACGCGGCAATCAAGAACGACGTCCTCTGCGCCCTCATGCAGGTCGTGGAGGATCAAGCATTCATTCTCGGCGCGCCGGTCGGAAAGCTGGAATGCGCGATTGCGGGGTTGTCGCACACTCGATTCGCCGTAGGGTGCGCGAACGGGTCCGACGCTTTGCTGCTCGCCCTGCGCGCACTGGATGTGGGACGAAACGACGAGGTCATCACCACGCCGTTCACGTTCTTCGCCACCGCGGGAATGGCGCACAACGTTGGCGCTCGGCCCGTATTCGTGGACATCGAACCGGCGACGTTCAACATCGATCCCAACCAGATCGCACCCGCCGTGACCTCGCGGACGAAGGCCATCATACCGGTCGATCTCTTTGGCCAGATGGCCCCGATCGAGCGGATCGCCGGCGCGGCGCCCACGATCCCCATCCTTGAGGACGCGGCGCAGTCGATTGGCGCTCGTCGCTCGATCGACGGCGTGTGGCGCATGGCGGGCGAGGTTGCCACGATCGGTACGTTCAGTTTTTTCCCGTCGAAGAACTTGGGCGCCTATGGCGACGGCGGGATGCTGGTCACCCAAGACGAGCGGCTGTACCAACGGCTGCTGCGGCTCCGCACGCACGGAAGCCTCAAGACGTACTACCACGAAGAGGTGGGATACAACTCGCGCCTGGATGCACTCCAGGCGGCAGTCCTGGCCGCCAAGCTTCCACACCTCGCCTCTTGGAGCGCGAGCCGCCGAGTGCACGCCGCGTTTTACGACGCCGCATTCGCGGATATGGCCGACGTGATTCGCACCCCGTTAGTCGCGCCGGAAAACGAATCGATCTTCAATCAGTACACCATTCGCGCCGACCGCCGCGACGAGCTGCAAGCGCACCTGAAAGCGCGTGGAATCGGCACCGCCATCTATTATCCTCTTCCATTGCATCTGCAACCCTGTTTCGCCTACTTGGGTTACAAGCGCGGCCAATATCCCGAATCCGAGCGCGCGGCGACTGAAGCCCTCTCGCTGGCCGTATATCCCGAGCTGACACAGGCGCAACAGGAAGAAGTAGTCGGAGCCGTGCGCGGCTTCTACGGCCGATGAGTAGCACCACCGCCAGAGGCAGCATGACACCGAGCACACCTGCCGGTGTCGATCTGCGAGCGCGCCTTCTCGAGCGCATCAGCGATGGGTCCGCCGTCGTTGGCGTCGTCGGCCTCGGCTACGTCGGCCTACCACTCGCCGTGGAGTTCGCGAAAGCCGGCTTCCGCGTGATTGGGTACGATGTGAGTCAGCGGGTGATCGATACTCTGGCCGCCGGCAAGTCCCACATCCATGACGTTCCGGCGTCCGACGTAGCCGCGCTCATAAAGGGCGGCAAGCTCATGGTGACGCGAGACCCTGAGCAGCTAGGAGACGTCGACGCGGTGTCGATCGCCGTGCCTACTCCGCTCGTCAAGACTCGCGACCCCGACATGAGCTTCGTAGACCGTGCCACCGACACGATTACGGCGCACTGTCGCCTGGGAACCCTCGTGGTTCTCGAGAGCACGACCTACCCCGGCACGACACGCGAGCTCGTGCAGCCGAAATTCCTTCGGCGGGGGCTGGTCATCGGCGTCGACGTATTTCTGGCGTTCAGTCCCGAGCGGGTGGACCCGGGCAACCCGAGGTACAACACAAAGAACACGCCAAAGGTCGTCGGGGGCCTCACGCCAGCCTGTCTCGAGGTCGCGAGCGCTCTGTACGCTCGGTGCATCGACACCGTCGTCCCCGTTTCGTCGCCGGAGGCTGCCGAGCTGGTCAAGCTTCTCGAAAACACGTTCCGCTCGGTGAATATCGGGCTCGTAAACGAGATGGCGATCGTGTGCGATCGCCTAGGCGTCAACGTCTGGGAGGTCATCGATGCAGCCGCGACCAAGCCGTTCGGATTCATGAAGTTTGTGCCGGGGCCGGGAATCGGCGGCCATTGCATTCCGCTGGACCCGCACTACCTCGCGTGGAAGATGCGGACGCTCAACTATCGGACGCGATTTATCGATGTGGCGTCCGAAATCAACAGTCAGATGCCCGACTTCGTCGTCGAAAAAGTCGCCCGCGCCCTCAATGACGTGCGTCGATCGCTCAATGGGAGTCGCGTGCTCGTGATAGGGGTCGCGTACAAGAAGAACATCGACGACATTCGCGAGAGTCCAGCGCTCGACGTCATCCGGCTGCTCGAGGAAAGGGGTTCGACCGTGGTGTACCACGATCCATACATTCCGTCGTTCACGGAGGACCGTCGCACGCGGACGAGCGTGACGCTCACGGCCGAGGAGCTGGGGCACGCGGATGGGGTAGTGATCGTGACGGACCATAGCAACATCGATTACCAGTTGATCGTGGACCACGCACGCGTCGTCGTCGACACCCGCAATGCGACGGCGCGCGTCTCGAATCCGTCGGCCAGAATCGTATCGCTCTCCGCCGCCCTGTCTCCGGCGTAGCTGCGGGCGCGCTCGCGGCCCTCGCCGCGTTCCCTGCAGTAGCGCGCGCCCAGCATGGGCTCATGGCGCTACCCCTCGGCGACCCTGCGTACGAACAGCTTACGGCACTCGAGCGCGCTGGGTGCACCGAGGCGCGCGTGGCGGTGACGCAACCGTACGACGTGCGCTCGATCCGCTGGGCTCTCGGCGCAGCAACTCGGGACGATAGGTGCGCCGGACCATTGCTCGACGAGCTGATGCAGCGGTTCAAGAAGACCCCGAGCGACACGGGGTCGAGCGCGCGCGCTGGAGCCGCCGCGACGCTGAGCGCGACGGGGTTGCGCAACGGCGAGTTCTTCCCTTTGTGGGAGAACGTGCGCCCCGCCGGCCAGGGGGATCCGTCCCTCGTGGGCATAGGGAACGCACGCGTCAGCTGGGGTGAGGACGACAAGCTGGCCGTGGTGGTAGACGGCTACGTAGAATCCAATTCGCGCAACGACCCACTCGTGCGGGCGAAGCAGTTTCGCCGGACCACAGCCGTCATCGATTTTGGCGAGGCGTACGTGGCTGGCCGAGCGCTTGGGGTCACGCTGTCGCTCGGTCGCGAGCGGGAGGCGTGGCTGAGCGACGCGTTCGACGGCGGGGAGTCGTTCATGCTCGGTGCCAACGGGCCGCCGATAGACCGTCTCGCGGCTGATTTCCGCACGACCCACTTCGAGGGGCACGTGCTGTTTGGATCGCTCGACGACGTGGTGTTGTCGCCGGAGCAGGACAGCATCAATACGTCGTTCGGTCCGCAACACTACTGCCGGCGGCTGGCCGGCCACGAGCTGACCTGGCGACCTTCACGCGTGATCGAGCTGTCCGCGGGTGAGACGGCGCTGCTCTCGCGCGCCGCACAAGGCATCGATCTGTATTACGTGAACCCGTTCGTTCCCTACATCATGACTCAGAACGACACGGGCCGCACCGCGACGGAGCCGCGAAACAACTTGACGGCGTTCACGGCAATGCGCCTGCATGTCGGTCGCGCGACGCTCGGCGGACAACTTCTTATCGATGACATTCAGATCGATGCCACGGACCGGCGCGTCACGCCGGACCAGCTTGGGTGGGACTTGATGGCGCGGGCGCCGCTGCCGATCGACCGCACCTCGACCGTCCAGCTCACATATGAGCGTGTCGATAGCTACACCTACCAGCAGCCGTATTACATGGAAGTCTGGCAGTACTACAACACGCCAATCGGCTCAGAGCTCGGCCCCGACGCGGACTACGCGCACGTGGACGCGGACGTGTTCGTCACTCCGCGCGTTCGCTTCGCCGGGGGACTCGGCGAATGGCGGCGGGGGCTGCAGCGCATATACGAGCGGCCCGCCCAGGGTCCAGTCGGCCACGCGGGCGTGCCATTTCCGACAACGGTGCCGGGAGAACCAGTCCAAACCGCGACGTTGGGCTACCTGTCTGCGCAGTTACTTACCGTCGTGCTCCCCGTCACCGCGCGGATTGACCTGGCGCGCATCCGCAACGTCAATAACGCGCCGGCCCCGGCCGCTTTGTACGCCAGCCTGAAGCTCACCGCGAGATATGCATTTCGCTATCCGTAGCCAACGGCATCCGCTTCCCTTCGTGCTCGGGCTGATCCGCCGCAGCGCTTCTTGGGCTACGGTGCGACCTGCATCGTGGACGTTCCTATGGATCGTAATCGCGGCCAGTGGGACACGGGCGGTCAACGGTCAAGCGTCGCTGGACACGGTCGCGAGACCGACCGGCGCGCTCAGGTCAGGCGATCTGCTCAACATAAGGGTGTATCGCGACTCGGAGCTCACGGGTAAGTATCTCATCGATGCGCAAGGCGACGTGCAGATACCCGGGCTTGGCGTTATTCGCGCGGCGGGTCTACCCCCGGCAGATGTGCGACAGCGGCTCGTCGACGCGTTGCGCGACCGCGGATTTCGCGCTCCCGAGATCGCCGTATGGCCGCAGATCCGCGTGTCGGTGCTCGGCGAGGTCCGCGTGCCCGCTCTGTATTCTGTGGAGCCCGGGGCCAGTCTCATCGAAGTGATAACTATGGCCGGCGGCCCTACGGAGCGAGCCAACCTTCGGCAGACCAAGGTGGTGCGTGATGGGCACTCATACACGCTCAACTTTCAGGAAGCGCTGGCCGGCAGTGCGGCCGGACGCGTGGTCTTATACTCGAACGACGTGGTGTACGTGCCAGCGAAAGCCGGCTTGTTCAGCCGGGAGAATCTCTCGCTGGTCGCTAGTTTGTTGACCGTGGCTCTGGCCGCCGTGACCCTGATCCAGGTAACCAAACACTGAGCTCCTCGCTGCAGCCCATCGGCCCGCAAACGCCCGCGCTCCCGGCCGGAGAAGTCTTCTCGCAGCCGGTACGGGCTGACGATTCGGCTGTCCTGCCCACAGAAACGTCGCTGCGCGATGTGTGGGCCGCCGTGCGGCGTCGGCGTTGGATGGCCACGGCCGTCTGCTTGGTAACGGTGGCGGTAATGGCGGCCTATACGTTCAGCCGCCAGCGCGTTTACGCATCGACTCTAACCGTCCGCGTGCAGCAGACGGCGAACGCCATCCCCGACGCGCCTTCGCTGCAGCCACAATACGACTATCGAGTCGATCCCCTGGCCTCGGAACAGCAGGTGATCAAGAGCCGGACAATCGCGGAACGTGCCGTCGGTGCCGCCGGACTCCGGCTCGAAGTGACGCGACCGGCGCGCACACTCGTTTCCCAGGTGCTGGGCGAGAACGTGCCGGTAGTGCGCGATGACGCGCGCGCGGGAATCGACAGTCTGCGCTGGGACGCCGGCGCATACACCCTTCGGGCCGCGGGCGTGTCATACGGGCCGGCGCGATTCGGCGACACCCTAACCGCGGCGGGAGTGTCGATTGTGGTCCCGCGCGCACCCCGCGTGTCCGCCCGGGAGGTGGAGCTTCGTATACAATCGCTCGACGCGGCAACGCGTGATCTGCGCACGCGCATCGACACCAGGGTCCTCCCGCAGACCGATATCATCGAGCTGACCATTGTCGGGCCGGATCCGGTGCGTGACCGCGACGCCGCCAACGCCGTGGCCAGGGTGTACGCGGAGTACGCGCGTGAACAGGCGCAGCGGCGCGCCCATGGACGCAGCGAGTACATCGCGCAAAGCCTATCCGAGCAGGCGGCCGCGACCGCGCGGAGCCAGGATTCGCTGCGCTCGTTTCAGGAGCGGCACCAGACGTCGGATGTCACTGACGAGCAGACGGAATTGTTCAAACGCATTTACAAATTCGCGTCGGATCGCAGTGAGCTGATGCTCGAGCAGCGCGTGTATCTGGCGCTCGTGGGGAAGCTGGCGAGCGTAGATACGACGGACAACGAGCTCAGGAAGCTCGCGGGTACCGACGCGATCGCGCACAACAAGGGCGTTGCGACTCTGTATGAGAGCTGGATCGACCTCGAGGGTCGCCGGCAGCGGCTAATGCTTTCCAAGACCGAGCGGAACCTGGACGTACAGGGGCTCGACAGCACGATCGCGTCGACCAAGCGGAGCTTGCAGCTCGCGAGTGAGCTGTATCTCAAGAGTCTAGACACACGCATAGCATCGCTCGACAGCAATGTCGCGGAGCTCCGCCAGCAGACGGAGCGGTACCCGCCCATGGTTGCCGAGCAGGCGAGATTGGCTGCGAACGTGAAGACGCGAGAGACGGGCTACAACAGCCTGCTATCGCAGTACCAGCTCGCGCGCATCAGCGAGGGAGGCGAGACCGGCAGCGTTCGCATCATAGACGCCGCTGTGACACCGCTCGAGCCGGTGTGGCCCGATCGCGGGCGCGCCCTTGTCTTGGCAGCGCTGCTCGGTCTTCTGCTCGCCGTCGTCTCGAGCGTCGCAATGGACCGGATCGACGATTCGGTGCGGACAGCCGAGGAAGTCCGCGATGCGTTGCAACTGCCCATTTTGGGCTCGGTGCCTCGCGTCGCCGGCGCTGCTCTGTTTTCGCGCGGCGCGAGCGTTCGCCTGCGCGCCATAGCACACACGGAGCCTCAATCGGTCGCGGCCGAAGCCTTTCGGTCTGTCCGCACCAATCTTGTTTTCGCGCGCGCACACAAGGATCTCCGCACCGTCGTCATCACCAGCGCGGCCCCTGCTGATGGCAAGTCAACTGCCGCGACCAATCTTGCGACGACGTTCGCTCAGCAGGGCCAGCGCACAGTACTCATTGACGCGGATTTGCGACGCTCCGCGCTCGATGGGGTGTTCGGCATTCCCCGGGATCCTGGGCTGAGCGACGTGCTCGTCGGCCGCGCACGCCTGGCCGAGGTCGCACGCTCGGTCGACGTACCCAACCTAGCCGTGGTGCCGAGTGGACCTCCGCCGCCAAATCCATCCGAGCTACTCGGCTCGCCGGCAATGCGCTTAGTGCTCGAGGAGGCCAAAGCCCTCTTTGACATGGTGATCATAGATTCGCCGCCCGTGCTCGCGGTGACGGATGCCGCGGTGCTCGCGTCGCTCGTGGACGGCACGATCGTCGTCGTGCGGATGGGCGAGTCGCGTCGAGAGGCGGTCCGCCGCGCCGTCGGCCAGTTGCGCGTCGTCAACGGCCACGTCATTGGCGCGGTGCTCAACGACGTTGACGCCAGTCGGGACCCATACTATGGCGGCTATGGGTACTACTCACAGGCGCGCTAGATCAGTAACTTCATGCGGGCATTGCAGTTCGCGCGATGCCATTCCTTTGAATTGAGGGGCAGGTGTGAACATATCGGTGATCGGGACCGGCTACGTGGGGCTGGTGGTCGGGGCCTGCCTTGCTGAGACAGGCAACGACGTGGTCTGCGCTGACGTGGACCGCGCCAAGATTGACGGGCTCAAGCGGAACGAGCTACCGATCTACGAGCCAGGCCTGGAGCCGCTCGTAGAGCGGAATCAGAGCCAGGCAAGATTGAAGTTCACGACGGACGTCGACGGCGCGATCTCCTCGGCGGATGTCGTGTTCATTGCGGTCGGCACCCCGCCGGACGAGGACGGCTCGGCAGATCTGCGGCACGTGCTCGCGGTCGCCGACTTGATCGGCCGAAACATGAGACGTGAGCTGGTGATCGTCACCAAGTCGACGGTACCGGTCGGGACCGCGGAAAAAGTGGGGAAGGCGGTCGCCGCTCACGCCCGGTACCCCTTTCATCTATGCAGCAACCCCGAGTTCCTGAAGGAAGGCGCGGCGCTTGACGACTTCCTCAAGCCCGACCGCGTTGTGTTGGGCGTCGAGTCGAAGTTCGCGCGCGACTTGATGAATGAGCTGTATGCCCCATTCGTGCGCACCGGGAATCCGATAATTTTCATGGACATCGCCTCCGCGGAAATGACGAAGTACGCGGCGAATGCCATGTTGGCCACGCGTATCTCGTTCATGAATGAGGTTGCCAACCTGTGCGAAATGGTCGGTGCCGATGTGGACGATGTGCGTAAAGGCATCGGCAGCGACGCGCGCATCGGCCCTTCGTTCTTGTTTCCCGGCGCCGGTTATGGTGGGTCGTGCTTCCCCAAGGACGTGAAGGCGCTAATTCGTACGGCCCGGGAGTGGAAAGCGCCCCTCGAAGTTCTCACGGCCGTCGATGCCGCGAACGAGCGCCAAAAGCGGCGGCTCTTCGAGAAAGTGTCCCGCGCGCTAAACGGGTCTCTGAGCGGCGCGCTCGTCGCGGTATGGGGTCTCGCGTTCAAGCCGCAGACCGACGACATGCGCGAAGCACCCTCGCTCACGCTCATCGAGGCGCTGCTTGCGGCCGGGGCGCGCGTCTGCGCGCACGATCCGGTGGCGGAGGCGGAGGGCAGGCGCCGGCTGGGCTCACGCGTTGCTTTCGCCGAGTCCAACTACGACGCCCTCGCGGGCGCGGATGCGCTCGTGGTGGTTACGGATTGGAACGAGTATAGGCATCCAGACTTCGGGCGAATGAAGGGGTTGCTCAAGCGGCCCATCGTGATTGACGGACGCAACCTGTACGACGGCCGCAAGATGCGCGAGCTAGGGTTCGCGTACGATTCGATTGGCCGGCCCCGAGGATGATCTGAGTCTCCGCGCGTGCGCGTTCTGATCACCGGCGCAGCCGGGTTCCTTGGGTCGCATCTGTCGGACCGGTTCCTCGCTGATGGGCACGAGGTAGTCGGCCTGGACAACTTCGTGACCGGGCACCCCGACAACATCGCACATCTGATCGGGCAGCAGGGGTTCGAGTTTCTCCGGCACAACATCTCGACGTACACCTTCGTCGCGGGCCCGATCGACGGCGTGCTGCACTTTGCGTCGCCGGCTAGCCCGGTCGACTATCTAGAACACCCGATCCCGACGCTCAAAGTCGGAGCGCTTGGCACTCACAACTCTCTTGGACTCGCGAAGGCCAAGGGTGCGCGTTTTTTTCTCGCGTCGACGTCGGAGGTCTACGGAGACCCGCTGGAACACCCGCAAACGGAGTCATACTGGGGGAACGTCAACCCGATCGGGCCCCGCGGGGTATACGACGAAGCCAAGCGCTACGCGGAAGCAATGACCATGGCTTACCACCGGTTTCACGGCGTCGACACGCGAATTGTCCGAATTTTCAATACTTACGGACCGCGCATGCGCCCGCGAGACGGTCGCGTAGTCTCGAACTTCATCGTCCAGGCTCTTACCGGGGAGCCGATCACCATTTACGGCGATGGGTCGCAAACCCGAAGCTTTTGCTACGTGGACGACGAGATCGACGGGATCGTACGACTGTTTCACCACGGTGATGCGGAGCCGGTCAATGTCGGCAATCCGGACGAGTACACGGTCCGGGAGCTTGCCGAGCTCGTGGTCGAGCTGACGGGAACCCGCTCCGAGATAGTCGTGCGGCCGCTGCCCGCGGACGACCCTCGGCTGCGACGGCCTGACATTTCCCGGGCGCGCGCCCGACTTGGGTGGGAGCCCAAAGTGGGGCTCCGCGACGGCCTGACGCGCACCATCGAGTATTTCCGATCGCTCGGGGAGCGACTCTGCACGGCCTGATCGATTTAGCGCCCGATCCGGTCGAGCTCGCACGGGAGCGCTTTGCCCTCCGCGACTATCACGGTGCAGTGTTGCTCTTGCAGGAGGCGATTGGCTCTGGCTGCGGGTATGCGGACGCCTACAATCTGCTCGGACTTTCCTTGGCTCTGGTGGACCGGCCTGAGGACGCGCTGGCGGCGTTTGGTCGCGCCCTCGACCAGAACCCGCGCTACGTGGAGGCGCAGCTCAATCGTGCCGTGCTCCTCAACGGCCTAGGCCGCACCGAGGAGGCAGCCGCCTGCTTTGCAATCGCCGAAGAGTTTGGCCGGCCCGACGCCACGGGGTTTCCAACCGTCGTGGGCAATCGGCTGGCGAACGCTCACGCAAGCCTTGGCGACGAATACCGCAGCGCGGGCGCAAGCGGCGAGGCAATTGCGCAGTACGAGCGCGCGCTGGCGCTCCGCCCAGACTACGCGGATATCCGGTTATCCCTTGCACGCACTTTGCTCGAAGCGCAGCGATATCCCGAAGCCGCGGAGTCGCTGGACATGGTGCTCGGTGTGCGGCCCGGCCTGCTCGACGCGATGCTGTTGCGAGGCTTGGCTGCCTACTTTCAAGGCGAGTTCGAGACGGCCCGCCAGGTCTGGCGCAGAACAGCAGAGGCGCACCCGGGCGATACTCGAGTCGAGATCTATTTGTCGATGTTGGCAAAGGGTGGCGACGGTAAGCAGCCGGCCGGTGGCACATCGTGAGCATACGGCGTGGGATGCCAAGCGTCGCGACGCTGGTAGCGCCGGCGCTGGCGTGTGCACTCGCCGCTTGCGGCAACAAGTTCGAGCTCAAGAAGTACGAGGGGTCCACCGACCGGTTGTATGCCGCCTCGCTCCAGCAGTTTCAGCGGCATCACTGGGATGAGGCTGCTCAGGGGTTCGAACGGCTAACCCTGGACCTTCCGGCCCATGACACCTTGCTGCCGTCGGCGTACTACTACCTTGGCCAGGCGCACGAGCGACAGCACGAGCCGCTGCTAGCCGCGCAGGCGTTCGCTCGCCTCGCCGAGGGCTTCCCTGATGACACGCTGGCGCCGTTCGCGCTGTACGAATCCGGCAGAGCATACGCAAGAATGTGGCGGCGTCCCGACTTGGACCCGCAATACGGGCAGTCTGCGCTGTCGGAGTTCCAGCAGCTGGTCGCGCTGTATCCTACGTCGTCGCTCAAAGACCCCGCCGATCGTCAAATCAGTCGGCTGCAAGAATGGTTCGCGACCAAGGATTTTCTGACTGGGATGCACTACTACCGACGCAAAGCGTACGACTCCGCGATCATCTACTTCAAAGACGTGGTCAGGAACTATCCCACCACCGCGACGACGAAACGAGCGTATTTGCGGCTTGTCGATACGTATCGAGCCATTCGCTATCGAGACGATGCGAGAGATGTGTGCAACACGTTGCTCACGACATATCCGCAGGATCGCGAAGTCCGCGGCCGTTGCGGCAGTTCGGCAACTGCGAGCGCGCAGCCGCCGCCGTCCTGAGCGGCCACCACCCCGTGCGCGTCGGGATCCTTGGTGGCACGTTCGATCCGCCGCACGTGGGCCATCTGCTGATGGCGCTCGACGCTCTCGACGTGCTGGCACTGGATCGGGTCGTGCTAGTGCCGGCCGCCACCCAGCCCCTGAAGGCGGGTGACGTGCACTCGTCGGCCGAACACCGTCTCGGAATGACTCGATTGCTAGTGGCGGATGAGCCGGACCTGGAGGTCGATGCGATCGAGATCGAGCGGGGCGGATTATCTTTCACAATCGACACGCTGACGCAGTTCGCGGTCCGCTCGCCCGGGGACGAGAGGTACCTGCTCGTTGGGGCGGACGTCGCGCGCACGTTTTCGCGATGGCGCGAGCCGGACGCAATTCAACGACTGGCGACAGTAGCCGTCTGGCGTCGCGGCGACGATGCTGGCGGGCGTGGGGGCGGTGGCGGGGGCGGGGGCGGCGAGGGCAGCCACGGTGGCGTGTCGCCAAAGGCGGCGGACGGTGCGCTGGCCTGGGTGAGCGTGCCGGGTCGCCGGATCGATGTGTCGTCCAGCGAGATCCGCGAACGGGTGCGCACTGGGCGGTCGATACGAGGGTTCGTGCCCGAGGCCGTGCGCGAATACATCGATGCGGCCGGCCTGTACGGAGCGCGGCACGCGGCAAGCGGATCGGCTAGGGGACGCGGAGAGGGGAGGGGAAGGGGAATCTGATGCTCAACGTTATCAGCAAGGTGTTCGGCACCCGCCACGAGCGGGAGCGACGTCGCATTCAGCCGATCATCGACGACATACATCGCCACGGTGAGCGCCTCAAGGGTTTATCGGAGGACGAGCTTCGCGCGCAGACCGCGAAGTTTCGGGCGACAATCGCCGAGCGCACTGGCGCGTTAGAGGCACGCGTAGCCGAGTTGCGTGCGGCCAAACGCACCGCCTCGGACGCAGAAGAGCGAGACCAGCTCGACCGTGAGCTGACTGGTGGCGACGGCCGCGGTGGCGTAGAAGGGGAGCTGCGTGACGCGGTTGGCGAGGTGCTTGACGAGATCTTGCCCGAGGCATTCGCCACCGTGCGCGAGGCCTGCCGCCGTCTCATTGGCACTACCGTGTCCGTGACGGGCCATCCACTCGAGTGGAACATGGTTCCGTACGACGTGCAGCTCATGGGTGGCATTGAGCTGCACTTGGGACGGATCGCGGAAATGGCGACGGGAGAGGGGAAGACTCTTGTCGCCACGCTTCCGCTGTATCTCAATGCGTTGCCCGGGAAGGGGGCGCATCTGGTGACGGTGAACTCGTACCTGGCACGGCGTGATGCGCAGTGGATGGGGCACGTATACATGTATCTGGGGCTGTCAGTCGCGTGCATCGACGACACCGAGCCCGGGTCGCCGGAGCGGCGAGCGGCATACGGCTGCGATATCACCTACGGCACAAACAACGAGTTCGGCTTCGACTACCTGCGCGACAACATGGTCGTGTCGCTCGACCATCGCGTGCAGCGAGCTCACACGTACGCGATCGTTGACGAGGTAGACTCGGTTCTCATCGACGAGGCGAGGACGCCGCTGATCATCTCGGGACCGGTGGGCAGCGAGAGCGACGCGCAATACGCCGAGCACAACAACGGCGTCGCGCGCCTGGTCCGCAAACAGACGGACCTCGTGAATCAGCTGGTGGCCGAAGGCGAACGCACGCTCGAGGCTGGCGAGGATGACGACGCTGCTCTGTACCTGTACAAGGCCCAGATGGGGAGCCCGAAGAACAAGCGGCTGCTCAAGGTGATGCAGGAGCCAGGTGGGAAGGCGCTCGTGCAGAGGATGGAGCTCGACCACCTCGCCGACCGAAAGCTACCGGCGAACAAGCAAGCCCTGCGTGACATCGAGAACGATCTGTTGTACGTGCTCGATGAAAAAGGGCACACGGTGCACTTGACCGACCGTGGCGTCGATTTCCTGTCGCCATCTGATCATGACGCGTTCGTCATGCCAGACATCTCGAGCGCCGTGCATCGGATCGACCACGACGAGTTAATGGCGCCGCAGGAGAAACTGGATGCCAGGCGCGCGATCGAGACCGAGTACGCGCTGAAGAGCGAAAAGTTGAATATTGTCCACCAGCTTCTGCGCGCGCACGCGTTGTACGAGCGTGACGTGAACTACGTGGTGCAAGATGGCCAGGTGCTGATCGTGGACGAGTTCACCGGGCGAACAATGCCCGGGCGCCGGTGGTCGGAGGGGCTGCACCAGGCAGTCGAGGCCAAGGAAGGGGTGGTCGTCAAGGGCGAGACGCAGACGATGGCCACGATCACGATCCAGAACTACTTCCGGATGTACGAGAAGCTCGCCGGCATGACGGGCACGGCCGAGACGGAGGAGCAGGAGTTTTACGAGATCTACAAGCTCGAGGTGGCCGTCATCCCGACCAACCAACCGGCCATTCGAGACGACCGACACGACCTCGTCTACAAGACTCGCCGCGAAAAGTACAACGCGATTCTAGAGGAAACTCAGCGCCTGCACGGCCTGCAGTACCCGGTGCTAGTCGGAACCGTGAACGTCGACGTGTCGGAAACTTTGTCGCGCATGTTCAAGCGCGCTGGAATTCCGCACAACGTGCTCAACGCGAAATACCATCAGCGCGAGGCGGAGATTGTCGCGCTGGCAGGACAGCCGGGCACGGTGACGATCGCGACCAACATGGCCGGCCGAGGCACCGATATCAAACTGGGCGAAGGCGTCACGCAGTCTCATCCCTCGGTCGTGAAAGACGAAGAGGGACACGACGTCGAGGTGCTCGAGTGCGGCGGACTTCACATCCTGGGGTCCGAGCGCCACGAATCGCGGCGCATCGACCGACAGCTGCGTGGACGCGCGGGACGTCAGGGTGATCCAGGCGCGTCGCAGTTCTTCCTGTCGCTCGAAGATGACCTGATGCGACTGTTCGGGTCTGAGCGAATCGCCCGCCTGATGGATCGCATGGGGGCTCAGGAAGGCGAGGTGCTCACGCATCCGCTGATCACGCGGTCGATAGAGACGGCGCAGAAGCGTGTAGAGCTACAGAATTTTCAACAGCGCAAGCGCCTGCTCGAGTATGACGACGTGATGAATCAACAGCGCGAAGTCGTTTACTCGCTGCGGTCGTTTGCTCTCGAGGGCGGGGAGGAGCTCAAGGGCGAGGCGGTCAAGATGGTCGAGAAGGCCGTCGCACGCCGAATCGAAACCAATCTCGCGGACTTCGACGTGCCGGCCGAGTGGGACCTGTCGTTATTGAGACAGGAGCTGCTCATGCGCTATCTGTTGATGGTTCCATCGCTGGAAGACGGAGCGGGGGCAGCCCCGACTTCAGTCGCGGAGGCTGCGGCGGCGGGCGCGGAGGCGGGGAGAGAGGCCTTTGCGGCGAAAATGACTTCGCTTGGTGAGTTCGCGGACAGGCTCCTCTCGCTCGTCATGTTGAGCGTCCTGGACGAGAAGTGGAAAGACCACTTGTACGACCTCGATCAGCTCCGGAACGGGATCAATTATCGGGCGTGGGGACAGAAAGACCCGCTCGTGGAGTACAAGCAAGAAGCCTACGCGATGTTCGTAGACCTCATGCACGATGTGTACACGACGTTCACCGAGCGTTTCCTGCGCGCCCAAATCGTGTTCGAGCCCCCTCCCGGCCAGCCGTCCGGCGATGGATCGCGTTCCCAGGGACGGCCCTCGCCGGGGCCCGGAGGAAACGGCGCGGGCGCCCGGCCTGCCAGACAGTTCAACGCGCTGGGCATTATGGAGGACGTGCCCGCCGAGCCCGAAGTGGTGGATATCGGTCCCGATGAGCCGCCCAAGGAGAACGTCGTGGTTCGGCCCGAGCCCACCGTGGTCGGTGCCGGTCGCCCGCGCTCCCTATCCACGACGTCGGCGACGCAGCGCAACGCTGTCCCGGACAGCGCGTGGGGAACCGTCGGGCGAAATGATCCATGTCCCTGCGGATCGGGCAGGAAGTTCAAGAAGTGCCACGGCGCCCATGCGTAGCGCGGCGGGATCCCCCAGAGTGCGCGGCGCGCGGGAATTGATGAGAGCCGGGTGATTTCGATGCGCGCCCAAACCGCACGGCGCCGCACGTTCCGGGCCCATCCGCCCAGGGCGCGCATGTCTACCCATTCCGGCGCGAAGCCGTTAGCTATGAAAGCGATCCCCACGAGCGAGCGACCGCGCGAGCGGTTGCTGCGTTGCGGGGCGGATCGGCTGGGGACGCATGAGCTGCTGGCGATCCTGATCGGCAGTGGCACGCAGGGCCGGTCTGCGCTGGATGTGGGCCGCCAGATCCTAACGCGGGTCAACGGGTCGCTGGCCGAGCTGGCGGGACGTCCTTTGGGTGATCTCATGCGGGAGGATGCCGTGGGAATGGCCCGAGCCGTGATGATCCACGCTGCGCTTGAGCTTGGCCGCCGTGCCGCAGTGGAAGTACCGGCCTCCCGGGCGCTTATACAGGGCCCCGTCGACGTCGTCCACTTGATGGCGGCCCGGCTACGGCACTTGGCCGTCGAGGAACTCCACGTGTTGATGCTCGATTCACAACATAGGGTCAAGCGCGACGTGACCGTCACGTCCGGAATCCTGAACGCGTCCGTGATTCACCCGCGCGAGGTCTTTCGAGAGGCAATCGCCGAGTCGGCGGCGGCGATCGTACTTGTGCACAATCATCCGAGCGGTGACCCGGTGCCGTCACCACCGGACATTGAGGTCACGGCGAATCTCGTCGATGCGGGCCGTACGCTGGGGATTCCGGTCCTCGACCACGTCGTGATCGGGCGCTCGCAGCACGTAAGTTTCGCGGAACAACGTCTGATATGAGCGGGGCATGAATTCCACATGACCGCGACGGTATTGCGGGAAGTCATTCCGAATTGGACGCTGAGAGATCCGGAGGTCGCCGAAAGGCTGGACCACGAGCTCCTGGCGCGTGCATACAGATTCAGCGAGCAGGCGCACGCTGGACAGAAGCGGTTCTCGGGAGAGGAGTACGTCTCCCACTGCGTCGAGGTGGCCAAGATTCTCGCGGATCTCCAGCTCGATTCCGTGACGGTGGCGAGTGGCCTCATTCACGACGTCGTCGAAGACACGGCGGTGACGGTCGAAGAGGTCGAAAGGGAATTCGGCCGAGAGATAGCCGACATTGTCGACGGCCTCACCAAGATTGGGACGCTCCCGGTGCACTCTTCCCAGGAGCGACAGGTCGAGAATTACCGCAAGCTCCTGTTGTCGATCGCCAAGGACGCGCGGGTCATTCTGATCAAGCTCGCGGACCGCCTGCACAACATGCGCACGTTGGAGTTCCTGCGGCCTGAGAAACAGCGGCGGATCGCTCAGGAGACGCGCGACCTGTACGCTCCGCTCGCCCACCGCTTCGGTATGGCGAAGGTTCGATGGGAGCTCGAGGATCTGGCTTTCAAGCATCTCGAACCCGACGAATTTCGCTCACTCGTAAAGCTTGTCGCGCAAAAACGAGCGGAGCGTGAAGCGCTGATCGGGCAGATGCGCGGCCCGCTCGAACGGCAGCTCGGGTCTGCCGGCATCCCCAACGTCGAGGTGACAGGGCGCCCCAAGCATCTCTGGTCGATTCACAAGAAGATGCTCAAGCGCGGCAAGCCTTACGACGAGATCTACGACTTGCTCGCGATACGCGTGCTGGTCGATACCGTGCCGGACTGCTACCACGCACTCGGCGTGATCCACGAAGGCTCGACGCCGCTGCAAGAGCGCATCAAGGACTATATCGCCCAGCCCAAGTCCAATGGGTACCAGTCGCTCCACACCACGGTCTTCGGTCCGGGGCGCCAGCTTTTCGAGATTCAGATCCGCACACGCGACATGCATCGTACCGCGGAGTTCGGCATTGCTGCGCATTGGCTCTACAAGGATGGTGCGACCAATCCTGAAGAGCTTGAGCGCCACCTGGCGTGGTTCCGGCAGGTGCTCGAGCTGCAGTTGGATGCCAAGACGCCAGACGAGTTTCTCGAGTTTCTCAAGCTGGACCTGTATCAGGACGAGATTTTCGTCTTCACGCCTACGGGAGACGTAATTCAGCTTCCCAAGGGTGCAACGCCGATTGACTTCGCGTTCGCGGTGCACACGGAAGTGGGGCTGCATTGCCAGGGCGCACGGATCAACGGGAAGATTGCGCCGCTCTCACGTGCGCTGAAAAACTCGGAGACGGTGGAAATCTTGACTGCGCCGAGCGCTCGGCCGAGTCGCGACTGGCTAGCGCATGTTCGCACGGGCCGAGCCCGACACAAGATCCGTCAGTGGCTCAAGCACGAAGAGCAGGCCACATCGACCAAAGTAGGTCGCGAGATTCTGGAGCGCGAGATCAAGCGCCGCCGCCTGCCTAAGCCCACGGACGCGGAGCTGGACCGAGTGGCCGGCTTGTTGTCTCTGGCCGACGAAACGCATCTGATGGCGTCGATAGGTCAGGGGGATGTGCCGGTTCTGCAAGCCCTCAAGATCCTGCACCCGGACATCGAGCAGCAGGAGACGAACAAGCCTACGGCGCTCGAGCGGCTCGTGGACAGGGTCCGGCGCGGGTCCAAGGGCGTACGCATTCAGGGAGCCGACGGGCTCATGGTGCGCTACGCGCAATGCTGTCAGCCGGTGCCCGGAGACCCCGTGGTCGGCTATGTCACGCGCGGGCGTGGTGTGAGCATACATCGCGGCGACTGTCCTAATCTCCTGTTTCTCGCGCACGAGCCGGAGCGCCGACTGGAGATTGATTGGCAGGAGCAGGAAGGCGAACGATTTACCGTGCGCTTGAGCTTTGAGGCGAACGATCGGCGGGGCCTCTACGCGGACGTGGCGGCTGCCGTCAGCGCGACTGGAACGGACATCAGAAGCATGGAGCTGCACACGCTGGATGGCCGGGTGACCGGGTCGGCGCTAGTCGAAGTCGAAAATCTCGCGCACCTGGAGAAAATCATGAAGGCCGCGAGAAGGGTGAAGGGGGTGTTCGAGGTTGCCAGGCGGGAGCGGATTACAGGGGACGAGTAGGGATCCCCACCCCTTAGTGGGGCTTCGCCCCGCGCCCCCGGTCGGTGATGCCGCGCTGGGGGCAGCGAGCATTTCGTTGCGCATCCGCCCCACCCCCAACCCCTCCCCTGAAGGGGAGGGGGAATGTTTTTGCTTTCAAGCTTCGCTTGGATGACGAGGGGGCTTCGCCCCCTCGACCCCCTTGGCGGAGGCGAGGCGATCGTGTGGGGGCGTGCCGACAGGGGCATGAGTGTGCCGTGAACGCCGGGCACGTGCCCGGGCTTTGCGGGGGGGTGTGGGGGCGAAGCCCCCACGATTAGAAAGA
>Ga0073928_10003861_pt1 | contig 22998 bp, 19 predicted proteins | sample PaiPotPPA55metaG_FD_76969 | JGI IMG/M metagenome (GOLD analysis project Ga0073928, IMG submission 76969) | Iron sulfur acid spring bacterial and archeal communities from Banff, Canada, to study Microbial Dark Matter (Phase II) - Paint Pots PPA... ...
AAAGCAGAAGACATTTTCTAACCGCAACAAAAACACCTATTCCGCTTTGCCGCACTTTCGCCCAAGGCCGACGGCTCCCGACACTTCGGGATCACGAGTCACGAGCCGCTTGCCTTTCTCGCCACTCGCCACTAGTCACTCGCCACTGCTTTTCTCGCTCTTGCGGCGACGGGCGGCGCTACGGTGACTTCGCCGGCGGCGTATTTCAGGCGCTCGATGGTGGTGGCGCTGAGGCCTTGCGTCACCAGGGCGGGGACGTCGAGGTGCGATTCGGCGGCGTCGAGGTCCGCGGGACTGGCGAAGAGCGCGGGGCGGCGCGGCAAAAACACGGGGCAGCAATCGTGAAACGGCTCGGAGGAAATATCGTAGGTGCCGATTTTTTGCGCGGTGGCGAGAATTTCCAGTTTGTCGGCGCCGATCAGCGGACGGAACACAGGCACGGTGGCGGCGGCGTCCACGGCAACGAGGTTGCGCAACGTCTGCGAGGCCACCTGGCCCAGGCTGTCTCCGGTGACGAGCGCGAGCGCGCGTTCGCGTTTCGCGATCACTTGCGCGATGCGCAGCATCATTCGGCGGTACAGCAGAATGCGAAAATCTTCCGGCGCGTAGCGGACGATCTCGCGCTGGATGGATTCGAAGGGAACGCGGTAGAGCTTCAGGTTGAACTGGTAGCGGACGAGCTGTCGCGCCAGGCCGGTGGCGACGTGCAGCGACGATTCGCCGGGGCGCGCGCCCGTCCCATAAAAGTGGACGAAGCTCAGGTGCGCGCCGCGCTTCATCATGTGATACGCGGCGACGGCGGAATCGTAGCCGCCCGAAAGCAGGCATGTGAGCTTGCCCGCGGTGTTGGCCGGCAGGCCGCCGGGCCCTTCGAGTTTGCGGGCGTAGACGAGCGCCGGGCCCGGCGTGATTTCGATGTGGCAGGTGAGCTCGGGCGCGCTGAGGTTCACGCGGACGCTGCGTCCGGCGGCGCGAAGCTGGTCGAGCAGGTAGCGGCCGACGGCGGCTTCGATCTGCATCGTGCCGTGCGGGAAGGTTTTGTCGCTGCGCTTGGTGCGCACGGCAAACGTCGAGAATCGCAGCGGCTCGACTTCGGCCCATGCGGCGCGGCAGATGGCGTCGAGATCGCGCTCGACGGGGTGCGCCACGGCGTAGTAGGCGACGCCGAGCACGCGCTGGACGCGGTCGATGGCGGCTTCGACCGAAGCGCCTGGGCGCAGGCGGACGAGGAAGCGGTCACCGGGCTGCTCGATGCGCTCGATGGGGATGCCGCCGAGCGACTGCCGCAGCGCCGTGAACAGCTTGCCGAGGAAGAAGCGGCGGTTGCCGCCCTTCAGCCAGAGTTCGTGGTAGTGAACGACGATAACGGGGGTGCTCATCGAGATTTAGTGAAACTTATGCAGCCGATTAACGTTTATAAGGTATAGCGAGTATAGCAGTGAGGCGCGGTTGGAGGTAGCTGCGTGGCGAGGCGCGGTCGAGAGGGTGATTGCGTCCTTGAAGGCGTCGCGATTGATGCGCCTGAGGCGCAATAACCTTAAGGATACACGTTGCGACTTTCCACAGGACGCGGGGTTAGAATTTGCAGCACTCCGGTAACCGGAGCTGGGGGATGTCGGCGATGAATTTTCGGCTACCGAAATCGCCGCTCGTGCATCCAAGCAATTGACCGGGTGGGGAGGAGGCGCTATGTGGAACCGGCGAGACTGGGACGACTTCTTCGACATCGTGCGAAAGCGGTGGCACACGCACCGGCCGCCGCGTCCTGTGGAAATGGCGCGCCGCAACCGCCTTGTGCCCACGGAAGGCTATAGCCTGGCGGAACTGGATGACGCCGGCCTGAGCATCGAACAGGCCGAGGGCCTGGGCTTGCCGGTTGATGCCGGGCGGGTGGGCTCGTACGGCCCGAACGTCGTCTCCCTGCGCGACTACATCCGCGCGACGCGAACGCCGCGCTTCTAACGGTTCGCCGCAGAAAATTCGAAATTCCAACCTCTTTCAAGCCTACTCGTGCGCAAAGTGTCTAACGCAATCGTCCGGTGATTAACGCGAAGGCGCCCGCCAGCAACGCACCGCTGATGACGATGGCTTCCCACGCGAGTCCTGCCGCGACGGTGAGCGCTGGTGGCGCGCCGAACGGGACGAGGAGCGCCGCGAGCGCCGCTTCACGGACGCCGATTCCTCCTTGCGTGATCGGAATCGCCGCGGAGAGTTTCGCGAGCGGCCACGCGAACAGCCAGACGCGAAACGGCAAGTGCAATCCGCAAGCTTCCGCGAGCTTGATGCTCAAACTGATGAACGAAAGCTGCGCGACAAGAGCGATACAGAGCGCTGCGAGAGCTGCCAGCGGCCTTCGAGCCATGGAACGAGCCGCGCGACGGAGGCTGGCGGCGCGACGCCGCATCCGAAACGAGAGCCGAGCGATTGGCGTCACTGCGACGACCACCGCCACGACGGCGGCGCCAAGGATCGCAGCTGCACCAAGCCACAGAAAGGCGTGGCGGCTTTGCGGCTGGAGGGCGCCGGGAACAAGCAGCGCGCCGGCGATTGCCAGTAGTGCCAAGGCTGCAAAGTCGATGATGCGGTCGACGAAGCTGCCAAGCAGCACTCCTGCCTTCGTTTTCCCGTAGCGCATGGCGAGGGCGGCGCGCACCAAGTCGCCGCCGATCAGCGATGGCAGGAAGAGCGAGCCGAAGAGTCCCGTGAAATAACAGCGCGCGGCCTGCAGATAGCTGAGGCCCGCTCCCGCCGTGTTCACCATCAGGCGCCATTTGCCGACGCCGAGGCAGTGTGTCGCAAGATATCCGGCAAGAACGAGTAGCCAGAGGCGTGCCGGGAGCTTTCCGAGCGCTTGCAGGACTTGACGGCCGGGAAGGAATCGAAACAGGAGAACCAGGACGAGCGCGCTGCCGCCGTAGTGAAGCAGCGTTTGAAGGGCCGTTCGCGACCAATGCTTTTGTGAGGGATGCGGCTCGGTCGGGCGGGGCACGTCGGCTCATTATGCTGTGCGGCAGAGCGGCGCGACAAGCAGATCGTTGGTTCCTCGATACGGCGAACAATGATGTTGAAGCTCGAAGCAAGGCAACGCCGAAGCAAGCTTCGGCGAAGAGAAAGCGGTAGCAAGCTACCGCACTCCCAACGCGCGTTCCGCGCGCCGCAAGAAGGGCGTCGGCGCGAATTAACGTTGCAGTGGCATCGATTCCGCTTTAAGTTATGCAATTACTTTTCAGCCAAGGAAACTACTGTGAAGAAGATACGGGTGGTGCAGTTTGGCGTGGGGCCGATCGGGGCGTCGATTGTGCGGCTGATGCGGCAGAAGGCGTCGCTCGAAATCGTGGGCGCGATCGACAAGGATCCGGCGAAGGTGGGACGCGATCTGGGCGAAATTGTGGGAGCGGCTGACGCGCCGTGGGGAGTTTCGATTTCCGCGGACGCGCACGCCACGCTGGAGAGGCCGGTGGACGTGGTCGTCCACTCGACTTCGTCGTATCTCGCCAGCGTGATGGAGCAGCTTCTGGAATGCGTTGGCGCGGGATGCTGCGTGGTTTCGACGTGCGAGGAACTGGCGTACCCGTTTCGCAAGCATCCCGATCTCTCGGCGAAGCTGGATGCGGCGGCGAAAGACGAAGGCGTGGCGCTTGTAGGAACGGGCGTGAATCCGGGATTTGTGTTGGACAAGCTAGTGCTGACGTTGAGCGCCGTTTCGCAACGGGTGGACTCTGCGCGGGCCGTGCGCGTGGTGGACGCTTCGAAACGGCGGTTGCCGCTGCAAAAGAAGATCGGCGCGGGGCTGGCGCCGGAAGAATTTCGCGCGCAGGTGAATGCGGGCGTGATCAAGCATCACGGCTTGCCTGAGTCCGTAGCGATGGTGGCGGATGGGCTGGGCTTCGCGATCGACAATATTTCGGAAACGATTGAGCCGGTGATCGCGCAGGAAACCGTGAAGACCGAGTTTCTAGAGGTTGTGGCGGGGCAAGTGGCCGGAGTGCACCAAGTGGCTCGCGGCACGGCTGGTGGCGAGGAGAAGATATTCCTGGAGCTGCGAATGTATGTTGGCGCGAAGCAGCCCGCGGATACGATTGAGTTGGAGGGCGAGCCGAATTTGTCGCTGGTGATTCCCGGCGGGACGCACGGGGATGTGGCGACGGCAGCGGTGGTGGTCAACGCGATTCCGGCGATTGTGGCGGCACCGGCTGGATTGCGAACTTCGCGGGATTTGGCGCTGGCGTTTTTTCCTCCGGGGATTCTATCGAGAGCAACCGCGAGGTAAGAAAAACCCAAATCTCACCGCAGAGACGCTGAGTACGCCGAGAAAAACCGAAAAGCAAACCACAAGAGAAAAACGAAAGCTTACCACAGAGTTCACACAGAGAAATGCTTGGGGACACTGAGAGCCGTGCGCTATACCCGACTCCTTCACGATTGCGGGTGCCAGAAGCGGGCTACGGCGGCGTAGTCCACGTCCTCTTTCGTTTCGTCTTTGACGGCGCTATAAGCTGCGAACGCGGCCGTGCCCGCCGGAAGCGGGACTCCTTGACGACGGGCGAGTTCGAGCGCCAGCCGCATGTCCTTGTGCATCAGACGCAGCGGAAAACTTGGCGGAAAATCATTCTTCAGAATTAGCGGCGCCTTCACGTCGAGCACGGCCGCGCGCGCCATGCTCGACTGCAACACTTCGACGAGACGCTCTCCCGGAACACCTGCCTTAGTGACGAGCGCGAGCGCTTCGGCGAGGGCTTCGACTTGCAGCGCGAGGATCATGTTCATGGCAAGCTTCACGGTTTGGCCGGCGCCATTGGGTCCGAGAAGAAAGAATCGCTTGCCGATGGCTTCCAGGACGGGCTTGGCGCGCTCGAAGACTTCGGCCTCGCCGCCGACCATGAAAACGAGTTCACCTTTCTCGGCACCCCAGGTGCCGCCGGTGACGGGCGCATCAAGATAGTCTACGCCGCGTTCGGCGCAAGCGGCTGCGGCACGCCGAGCGAGTTCCGGCGAAACCGTGCTTGAATCGATGTAAAGGCTGCCGCGTCGCAAGGCTTCGAGGGCGCCATTCTGGCCCCAGAGAATCTGCTCGACAGCGGGCGGATCGCTGACGATCGTAATCAACACGTCGGCTTGCGACGCCACCTCGCGGGGATTCGCAGCGAACTTCGCTCCCTCGCGAACCAGGTCGTCCGCTCGTTCCTTCGTTCGATTCCATATGACGAGTGGGAATCCAGCTTTGAGCAGGTTCCGGCCCATTGGCTTGCCCATGAGCCCGAGTCCAATCAGTCCGACCGTCGGTTTCATCCCCGCCTCCAAAAAACGAAGTTCAAATATAACTGCGCGGAGGCGTTAGGCACAACGCGAACACAGCTTCAACGGATGAAACGACGCCCTTCCGCCTTAGATTTTGCCAAGAGAGCTTGCGGAGAGAGGGTCTGGCTGAGGCTGCGATTCCCAGAGGCGGATCAAGTATTCGTGGGGGATTTCGACGCGAATCGTTTTTTCCTTGCCGTTATGAGTGAAGCGTTCCTCTAGAAAGACGGCCCTGTCCGTTTCGGCAACGAGAGTGCCGTGCGAGGAGAGATGGATATCTCCTGCACGGTAGTACGCTTCGACATGTTTGCCAACGAGAAGGGAATAGCGGGCCATGGCAAGTCCAGCTTGGCGGCGAGCAAAAGAACGGTCAATGGTACGAGGGTTTGAAATATCGCTGTAAGTGTTTGAATTTATTGGCTATTAGACTCAATTAGAAAGACTTAATGTGAGGGGTGGTGATGAGGCGCAGCGTCAGCGATGAGGGCGGGCGTCCGGAGCTGCCTGAGTTGCAGGTCAGCCATGAAAATGAGGACGAGGGGCGCGGCAACGCTGTAGGCGAGAAAAGCGAACAAGATCGGGAGCACCCAGCCGAGGGCGCCGGGATGGCCCGAGTAGTAAGCGGAGGCAATTCGCCAGACGACTGCCGCAACGATCAAGGCCGCGAACGCGGAAATATTGCGGCTCAATGCCGAGACTTCAAGCGGGCTGTTGCACGACGGGCAAACGAGTTCGTTGGTGTATACGAGGACTTTCGCCGCAGGCACGGTCGCGAAACAATTCGGGCACTTGCGAGCCATCGAGCCTCCCAATGAAGTTGCAAGATACTGGGCGTCCTCCCACTAGACAAGCGAAAACTCGACGCGGTGGCGCATGGGATCGATGCGTTCGGCGCGAACTCGGACGCGAGCGCCAAGCTTGAACACCAGCCGCTGCGTGGCGCTACCGCGCGAGCCGCGATGAGGTTCCGTGACGATGGTGTAGTCGTGTTCGCGATAGACGCAGCGCTGACCGGTGGTTTCCTCGAGCCGATCTATGCTGACGAGACCCTCGACAAAGATTTCTATCAGCTCGACGAAGAAGCCGAACTTCTGCACCGAAATAATCAGGGCTTCGTATTCTTCACCAAGATGGCTTTCCATGAACTGCGCGGTCTTCCAATCCATCAACTCGCGCTCGGCGGCGTCGGCGCGGCGCTCGGATTCCGAGCTTTGGACGGCTATTTCCTCGAGCTCAACGCGGCGATAGGGCCCGAGAGTCGCCACTGGCCGGTCTTTACCGGAAACAGCCGGGCTCGATGAGAAGGTGCGGGGCGGTTCGGCGGAAGGATTTTCGAGCGCCCATTTCAGGACGCGATGCACGATCAGATCGGGATAACGGCGGATGGGCGACGTGAAGTGTGTGTATTCCTTCGCCGCGAGCGCGAAATGGCCGAGGGGATCGGCAGCGTAGCGCGCCTGTTTGAGCGAGCGCAGCATCAGGTAAGAAAGGATGCGCTCCTCGGGCTTTCCGGCGATCTTTTCGGCGAGGCGCTGATAGTGCTGCGGGCGGATGTCGATTTCTTCGAATGCGGGAAGCGTGACGCTCATGGGCCGCGTGCGTCCGCGAGACGCGCGACCCGTGCGAGTATCGCGCGCGGCTGCCTGCGTGTGTCCGTGCCGCACCGCGACGCGGCGCTCCGCAATGTCTTCGACGCCGAGCGTATAGCCGAATGCGTGAGCCAACTCCTCGAACTCGAGGACTTTCTTCGGGTCGGGCTTTTCGTGGACGCGATGCAGGGAGGCGATGCCGCGGCGTTCCAGATACTGAGCCACGGCTTCATTCGCGGCGAGCATGAATTCTTCGATGATGCGATGCGCGATATTGCGAACGCTGCGTCCAATGCTGAGCATGCGCCCGTCCGCATCGAATTCAATCACCGGCTCGGGCAAATCGAAGTCGATGGAGCCGCGCGCGTTGCGCCGGCGGTTCAGCAAAAGGGCGAGCTCTTTCATGCGTTGGAATTCCTCTACGAGAGGAGCGTAGCGGCTGCGTATTTCGGCATCGCCCTCGAGCACTTTGTGAACGTTGGTGTACGTCATCCGCTCGGCGGAGCGAATCACACCCGGCGTAAATTCGGCATGGACCATGTTTCCAGAGACGTCCATTTCCATGAGGACGCTCATGACGAGCCGATCGACCTGCGGATTCAGAGAACAGATGCCGTTTGACAATTCCTCCGGCAGCATAGGAACGGCGCGACTCGGGAAATAGACAGACGTGCCGCGCACGCGAGCTTCGCGGTCGAGCGGGGAACCGCGGCGAACGTAGTGCGCCACGTCGGCAATGTGGACCTGCAGCCCATAGCCCCCATTTTCGAGTTGCGCGACGTAGACCGCGTCGTCGAAATCGCGCGCCGTTTCACCATCTATTGTGACGATCGGAAGATTGCGGAAATCGCGCCGGCCGAGCAAATCCGCCTGGCTCACCTGTTGCGGGGCGGAGCGGGCTTCCGCCAAAACTTCTTCGGGGAAGACGTGGGGGAGGTGATGCTTGCGAATGACGATTTCCGTGTCGACGCCAATGTCGCCGGGCCTGCCGAGAATTTCCAGGACGCGTCCTGCGGGCGCGAGACCGCCTTTCGGAAAACGTGTGATTTCGGCATCCACGACGGCGCCGTCAAGCTCCGGAATACGCAAGCGGCGGTTCGGGACCGGCGCGCCCGCAGTCGGAGTGCCGAGCTTCTGACGCAACTCCGGCGTGAGCTCGTCGCCCGGAGGAATCAGGACTTCGTGATGGATGCGAGTGTCGTAGGGCAGGACGTGGTTGCCATGCGGACCGTAGCGGAAGAGGCCCACAACGGTGGGATTCTCGCGCTCAACAATCTGAACGACGCGGCCTTCCGCGCGCCCATCGGGGCGGCGGTGTTCAACGCGAGCGAGCACGCGGTCGCCATGCATGGCGTCGGCGAGATTGTCGCGTCCGATGAACAGATCGCCTTCGACTCTCGGTATCGGGGAGTCGGGAATGAGGAACGCATAACCATCACGATGCGCGACGATCCGGCCCGCGACGAGATTCGGATCGTGCGCGCGTTTTGGCGGTTGATGCGAAGCTGGAGCGGGACGGGACACCGCGCTACTCCGAGCGGGGGGCGGATTCTTTGCATGACGCGTTCCCGCGAGCTTGTAGCGTCCGCCGTTTTCTTCGATTTCGCCGTCACGCGCCAGTTGGTGAATGACTCTTGGGAGAAAGCGCCTGCCGACATGCTTCAGTCCCATTCCATGCGCGATTTCGCGAATACTGGCGGGCTTCGAAAGTTTCGCGAGGTGGGCTGTCACCTGGCCAGAAGTGACCGCTGCCTCGGGACGGTCTTCCTGTTGCATGCTTTTCGGCTTGCGCTTCATCGATGGGCTGATCTTCTAGCACAGGCTAGCGGACTTTGGGCTGCGAGGCAAAAGATGCTTTGTGAACCGAGAGGACGCCCGAGGACCGGGGCAGGCAGCTAGGGTTCGGGAGGGTTGGCCAGCGAGATATCCAGTAGCACGGGCTTGCCGTCCGGCTGCATTTCGAGCGCTGGAGCATATTCGCCGAGCAACTCGCGCCGCCACCAGAGTCTCTGCTCGTGCTTGGTCTTCAAATCCGTGAACCAGTATTGATAAATCACGGAGCGAACTTCCTTCGGCGGAGAGGAGGGAAATGGATTGCCCGCAAAGAGTTCCAGTACGTCGGGCGAGTTTTGCAGGAGGCGTTCCTCAGTCCACAGTACGAATCTGTACTGTTGCCAGGAACCGAGCGACGCGAACCACAAATTCCACTCGAAGCGCGGCTGGTAGGGAGCGTAGATGCCGGGAGCTTTCGCTGGGTCCTGCGGCTTGTAACGGAAGGGATACGGGGTCCACGTCTTGCCGTCGGCGGAACCTTGAAATTCGATTTCGAGGCGCTGGTGGGTCATTCGTTCAAACAAGCCGTAAACATTCGCGATGCGAAACGGTTCTAGCCCTTCCACCGGCGATTGCGGCAACGGAAAGTCCGGGACGACCTTCCACACAAGCTGCGCAGTGGCAACGTAAAAGACCGCACCCAGGCAGATTCCGGATATCGTCATTCCGATAGGCGGGGCATATTTCCGCCAACTCTCTTGCCACTTTTGCGGGGACGCTGAGACCGCCGAAGACGGGTGCGTCTTTCCTTGCACGAGCTTTCGAACACTCTGCGGAAGAGCCCATTCAAAGAACCGATCATCCAGCAGCAAGATGCCGAGAAACAGCACCAGATAATTCAGGAACGCATAGTTGGCGGTAAGGATGATGCTGATTTCGAATGGCGTAACAATGCAGAAGCAAGCGATTCGGAATCGACGCGGGAGGAAGAGCATCCAGACAACAAAAATCTCAATCGCCAACGTGAGAATCACCGTAGAGGCATGGAACCAATGCGGAAAGTGCTGGACGTAGTAGCCGAGCCATGTGGGAAGAGGACCGTTTTGATAGTAGTCGTCCATCGCCGTCAAGTTACGCCAGGCCTGGTCGTGGCCCAGCCACTTCCCAGCTCCCGATTCGAAATAGATGCGGAACCATTCCCAGCGGAGAAGGAAAAGGCTGAGCCGCGATGGGCCACGATCGGGAGCCAGGCCGGGCCAAAGACCAGGAGGCGCGAAAAACAGCGAGATGAATCCCGCCTCGAGGAGCATGCCGTCTGACTGATAGCTCGCAAAATCCTGGGCCGCAGCGATGAAGGAAAGAAAGCAGATGAAGCAAATCGCCAGGGATGCTTTCGGCCAGAAATTGAAGACTACGAGAATGGAGGCGACGAGGCCGACCCAGCAGAGCAGCATCAGCGCGTGGTCGCTTGAGCCAAACCACAGGAGCGTCGGCGCAAACCAAAATTTAGGTCCGGGAAGTCTGGTGGCCGCTGCGACGGCTTGCAGATAGTCGCCCGCGGGAAGAATTCCCTCGGGGCCGATCAATCCCTTGATCTGGAAGAGCAGCGAATAAAACGCGGAGAAATAAATCAGGCCGAGTGCGCGAAGAAAAATCCAACGCGGCCAAAGATGGCCCGGATGGCGGTCGTCGGAACCTTCCGGACCGAGAAGCCAATTCACGGCCGCGACCAGCTTTTCCATTGTTCGGGATTATACAGAGCGGGAGTGGCAGGGCTCCGCAAGAAGCTTAAGGATTTAACTGCAACCACGAGAAATGACGGTTGAAGAAAAGCCGAGGTCCTGAGGGCGGTTTGGCGGCCATGGGGGTATTCGAGTCTCGGAAGCCTACACACCAAGTATTACGGGAATGTTACTGCGATTCCAAGGTGCGGCGGGCATCGAAATAGCGCCCCTGACGACTGGGTCATCAGAGCTTAGCTAATCGCTTGGACAGTGCCCGAAATGACTGTGGAAACGGTGGCGGTTGCCCGATACTATTATCCTAGTCACGGCTTGTATCTGCTCGATTCTGAAAGACTTTCGCTTGATTTTCGAGTAGAAGTGCCTGTTTGCAAGGCTTGGGTTCAAGGACCAAGAATGAAGTGTCGCATTCGGTTGATCTGCAGACTCGGTGTGTTTTTCGTATTGGCGTTCGCGCTCTCGGGGATGCCCGGCTGCGGCGGCTCACATTCGGCTGGGCCTACGACATTGACATTCATTTCCGTGACTCCTTTGGATCCAATCATCGCGCAGGGACAAAACGAGCAATTCGCAGCGATGGGAACCTATTCCGACTTCAGTATCCAAGACATCACTACCTCCGCAACGTGGAGTTCATCGAGTTCCGATGTCGCTACGATCAGCAACAGCACCGGTTCGAATGGGCTGGCGACGAGCGTGGTTTCTGGATCAACCACCATCCAAGCAACGATGAGTGGCATCATGGGCTCGACAAAGTTGACGGTCCAGCCCACTCTGGCCTCCATCGCAGTTACTCCGGCAAACCAAACGATCGCTCAAGGACAAACCGAGCAATTCACCGCGACGGGAACCTACTCCGACACGAGCAAGCAGGACATCACAACGTCGGTCAGATGGAGTTCCTCGAAAGCGAGTGTCGCGACGATCAGCAGCACAACAGGTTCAAATGGGCTGGCGACCACCCTCGGAAGCGGGTCGACTACGATTCAGGCGGCGCTCGGCGCCATCAGCGGCTCGACGGGATTGACTGTGACCGCCACGCCGGTGACTCTCATCCGATTGGTGGTGAGCCCGCAGTATCCGAGCATTGCCGACGGTGGGGCGGGGCAATCGTTTACCGCAACGGGACACTACAGCGACGGCAGCATACAAGACCTCACAAGCACGGCGACGTGGACTTCGTCGAACACAACTGTGGCGACGGTGAAAGCATCCGGAACGGCAACGAGCGGCGCCCTTGCGAGCGGCCAGATCGCGGGATTCTCGTCGATTCAGGCATCGGTTACGGTCGCGGGCGCATCCGTGAGCGGCGTTTCGATTCTGAGCGTGACAAGTCACACCGGAAACGGGTTCGCCGGTGTGTTCATGCACCACAACGACATTTCCCGGACTGGGCAAAATGTGAACGAGACTACGCTGACGACGGCGAATGTCGGCGGCCCGAAGTTTGGGAAGCTATTTTCACATGCAGTGGACGGATACATCTACGCGCAGCCGCTCTACGTACCGAACGTCACCATCGGCGGTGCGACACACAACGTAGTTTACGTCGCGACGGAAGGAGACAGCGTCTACGCATTCGACGCCGACACAAATACGGGAGCGAACGCCAATCCTCTGTGGCACGCCAATTTAATTGATACGAGGCACGGAGCAGCAGCCGGCGCGACAACAGTGAACGTTCAAAATGACCTCCTTTCCAGTTGCGTGGATCTGGTTCCGCAGGCTGGAATCACGAGCACACCGTCGATTGATCCGAGCACGGGCACGATGTACGTTGAGACCAAGTCTCACGAAGGCGTGAACTTCGTTCATCGCCTGCACGCCATCGACATTACGACCGGAAATGAGAAGGCCCCGGGGCCAGTAGCGATCTCGGCCAGCGTCCCGGGAACCGGCGACGGCAGTTCGAACGGGGTTCTGACTTTTGACGGGCTGCACCATCTAAATCGGCCGGGCCTGCTGCTGCTCAACGGGATCATTTACCTAGGGTACGCATCTCATTGCGACACTTCGCCGTATCACGGCTGGCTCTTTGCATACGACACCAAGACCTTTACGCAACAGGCAGTTTACGTCACCACCCCGAACGGCGGGCTGGGAGGAATCTGGATGTCTGGAGCAGGCGTCGCAGCGGAGTCGAGCGGTAATGTTTTCATCTCCACCGGCAACGGAGACTTCGATACCACCAACTCCTTCGCGACCGAATTCGGAGACACGATCGTGAAGCTGACCCTGGGAAGCAGCACGTTTTCGGTGCTGGATTATTTCACGCCGTTCGACCAGGGAACGCTGCAGAACAACGACACGGATTTGGGGTCCGGTGGCGTCGTGCTTCTGCCCGATCAGTCGGGCAGCCACCCGCACGAATTAGTCGAAGTGGGTAAGGAAGGAACGATTTACATCGTCGACCGCGATCAAATGACCGCCGCGGACGCACACTATTGTCCAGCGGTTGCGCCAACAAATTGCACGTCGGATCCGGAAATCGTGCAGGAATTGCAGAATACTTCCTCGCAATTGTGGGGTACGCCGGCGTATTGGAACAACAGCGTCTACTTTTGGGGCACCAACGATGCGATACGCGACTACACGTTCGGCGGCGGTCTGATAAGCCAAAGTCCCGCGTCATCAGGAAACGTGTTTGTGGGTTTTCCCGGTCCGACGGCTTCGATTTCCGCGAGCGGAACGACGAATGCAATCGTGTGGGCGATCGATGCGACAAACTTTGGGGCACCCGGCCCTGCAGTACTTCACGCGTTTGATGCTACGAATGTCGCGAACGAGCTGTACAACTCAAATCAGATTGCGAGCGACCAGGCGGGAGCAGGCGTAAAATTCTCCGTTCCAATGATCGCGAACGGCAAGGTATACATCGGCACCCAGACCGAACTCGACGTGTACGGCGTCCTGCCGTAGTGTGTGTCAAAGAACAGGCGACGACCCACCGGGCGCCACTTCACTGCTCGCGGTAGTCGCGATATTCGGACGGAACGTCGTCCTCGGGGACTTCCTTTGTCTTGACTTCACCTTGGTCGGCGTCGGGAGCGTTCTCAACGCCGCTCACAACCCCCGCCTCGAAAGCCTGACCTTCTTCGAGCAGCTCTTCGACGCTCTCCGAGTCGACATCTTCGACGTTCGAGAGTCCCTGAACATCGCCGGACTGGCCGGCCTTATCTGCAAGGCTCTCCGAGTCAACGTTGTCCACGCCTCTGTTCTTCAAGCCGACGCCCTGATGAATGCGGGCGCGCCGACCAGGATTTGCGGTTCGAGCGGTCGCCGGCTTCTTGCTCCGAATCGGTTTCTTGCGGCCCCGAGCCGTCGACTTTGATTTCGCCTTGGCGGACTTTTTCTTCGGGCTTGGCTTTTTCTTCCGGGTTGGCTTCTTCTTGGCCATGAAAAAAGTCTACCACCCCGGAGCGATGTCAACAACATAAGCCCTCTGGTGCGAGCCATCTGGAAAAATCCTCAGGAATTGTGGCGTCTCCCGCCGTCGCCGAGCATCCGATTTGGACGGGGCCAAAATGCGCAGGTATAGTGGAGTGAGCCTTCGGAACGGTTCGAAGGCGGTCCCCAGGTCACTACGTATGTCTGCTGAACACAAAGTGGAACAAACGAAGTCCGCGAAAGGGAAGCAGGCCTGGAAGCTTCTTCCGGACGTGCTGGCGCTGCTCAAGCCACGGCGCGGGATTATCGTTCTGGGATTTCTGTTGATGGTAGTGAACCGTGTGGCTGGGCTGGTTCTGCCGGCGTCGACCAAGTATCTGATCGACAACGTCTTCATCAAGGGGGAGCACCACCTTCTTGGGTGGATCGTGTTCGCGGTGCTAGGGGCCACCCTGGTACAAGGACTGACTTCGTACCAGCTGACTCAAGTGATGTCGAAGTCGGCTCAGCGTTTGATCACTGAGCTCCGCGTGAAAGTGCAAGCGCACGTGGGGCGTTTGCCGGTCGCCTACTACGATGCGAACAAGACGGGCGTGCTCGTCTCGCGGATCATGAGCGACGTGGAAGGCGTGCGGAATCTTCTTGGAACGGGCCTCATCGACTTCGTGGGCGGGATCATGACTGCCTCGTTCGCGCTGATCTACCTTTTCCGAACGAGCGCCACGATGACGGTGACGGCGGCCGTGGGGCTAATTGTTTTCGGCATCGGAATGAGCCGCGCGTTCAAGGTGATTCGTCCGATTTACCGCGCGAGACCGAAGATCAACGCGGAGGTGACCGGGCGGCTCACAGAATCGCTGGGAGGCGTTCGCGTGGTGAAGGGATACCACGCGGAGGAGCGTGAAGAGAAAGTCTTCTTCGGCGGCGTGCAGCGGTTACTGGACAACGTGCTGAAAACGCTGACGGCCACGTCGCTGATGGGCCTTTCCGCTACCGTGTTGATGGGCTTGATCAGCGCAATGATCATGTTGATGGGCGCCAACCAGATCTTTGCGCACAAGATGACCCCGGGCGGCTTCGTTACTTACGGCTTGTTCCTCGGGATGCTGGTGGCCCCTGTGGCTCAAATCGCGTCCATTGGCCCGCAGATCACAGAGGCACTCGCGGGGCTTGAAAGGACGCGCGAAGTTCTGGCCGAAATGCCCGAAGACCAGGACCCCGCGCGCACGGTGCGGCTCGATCGCGTCGAGGGCCGCGTCGCCTTCGAGAATGTGAGTTTCGCGTACGACGCGAACAAGCCTGTGCTGCACGACATCAACTTCCAGTCCGATCCGGACACGGTGACGGCGCTGGTGGGCCCCTCCGGCGCGGGTAAATCGACGATCATCGGCTTGATCGCGGCGTTCTACGTGCCGACGAGCGGCCGCGTGGTTGTGGACGGCGTAGACCTCGGGAAAGTGCGTCTCGATTCCTACCGGACGCAATTGGGTGTGGTGCTGCAGGAGAGTTTTCTATTCGATGGCACAATTCGCGACAACGTCGCCTTTGGACGGCCCGATGCAACCGAAGAGGAAATCCTCGCTGCGTGCCGCATCGCGCGCGTGGATGAATTCGCTGAGACGTTCGAAAAGAAGTACGACACCATCGTCGGCGAGCGCGGCGTGAAGCTTTCGGGCGGGCAGAAGCAGCGCGTCTCCATCGCCCGAGCGATTCTTGCTGACCCGCGGATCTTGATTCTCGATGAAGCCACGTCGAGCCTCGATTCGGAATCGGAGGCGCTGATCCAGGAAGGCTTGCGGTATCTAATGCGCGGGCGAACCACGTTTGTGATCGCGCACCGGCTGTCGACGATTCGGCGCGCCGATCAGATTCTGGTGCTCGAGGCGGGGCGAATCATCGAGCGCGGCACGCATGAATCTCTCTACGCAGCTGGCGGGCGCTACTTTGACCTTTACACGAAACAGCATGGACTTCAGGCGAATCTCTTTCTTGCCCCCGGGGAAGTGGCGACCGACCTCGAGGAGCCGAAGCCGAGCGGCCGCGAAGGTCCGCAGAACGGACAGGCAGACGGCGGGTTGCCGGAAGCGATTCGCCTGCTGCGCGGATCGCGACCCTGAACCGCTTTTTTCTGAAAGTCGATGGTGTCCTCCCGCCTATTGCGGCGAAGAGCCTGCGCGAAGAGTTTTCAGGTACGCAATGATGGCGACCGCGTCGTCGTGTTTCAGGTGGTATTGGTGCATCGGCTGACGAAGCGGAAGGCCGTTCGGTCCGATCGCCTGCTCGAGGATTTTCTCGCCTTGCTCTTCCGTGTAACCGGGAAATCCAGCGAGGGCGGGCGCACGCTCGGCCCAGTTCGAGTCGGGATGCACGGGCACGATCCAGATGGGAGCGCCCTGCAACCAGCGAGAGTGGTCGAGATTGCCGCTCGAGTCGCGCGGCGAATGACACTCGCCGCACTCGGCCACTTCTTCGACGAGGTAACGGCCGCGCTCCACCTGGCTTTCGGGAGCAGCAGCGTTCGATCGCGGCGATGTTGTCATTGCGTTCGGTTTCGCGAGTGAGCGAGAAGACGGCGTGGAAGCGGACAACGTGAGAAGGATGAAACCCAGAAGAGGCAAAGCGATTCGAGATTTCACGGGAGGCGTCCTTCGGTCGTAGATTTTTCGAGCGCGGCTCTAAGCGAAGGAAAGCAAGCTTGCTTCCTAGAGAGCGCGCATCGGGAAAAGAATAGCATCAGACGCTCAGCTTGGGATGCTGCAGGTGGAAATCGGTGGCCTGCTGGTAGGCGCGGGCGAAAGCGAGAAGGCGGCCTTCGCCGTATAGTTGACCAAGGAACGTGAGGCTGACGGGGGTGCCGGGGCCGCCGTAGTCGCCTTCGATTTCACCTTTGTCGTTCTTGCGCGTGGGCGGAGCGTCGTCGCCGCGAAAACCATTCGGCAGAATCAGCGCAGGATGGCCGGTGAGATTCGTGACGACGAGCTGCTGGCTGTTCGTGGGGGCGACGATCACATCGAATCCGTCGAGAGCCTTGGCGACAGCTTCCATCGCGAGCATGCGCGCGCGATTCGCCTGAATATATTCGACCGCGGGAATCAGACGCGCGGTGCGGAACGTGTTTGGCCAATCGCCGGGACCCTGATCGGTGAGGAGTTTGTCGCGGCCCGTGCGCGTGAGTTCGTCGAAGGCTGCCGCGGCTTCCGCTTCGAGCAGCGGAGCCATCGAATCGTAAGGAAATTTCGGCAATTCAACTGCGACGAGATTCACGCCCATCGCTTGCAGTTTTGCGATGGCTGCTTTATTGAAGCGGCGATCATATTCAGCGCGGAGGCGGAATTGCTCGCGTCGCTGCTTCTGTTCCTCGAGTTTCTTCTTTTCTCCGGCGGAAAGCTCGGGTTCCACCTTCGCGGGCGCCTCTTCCGGATTATTGAAGGGATGCTCGAAATCGGTTTTGAGGTAGCCGACGCGCAGCTTCCGCCAATCGAGGTCTGCGTCCCAGTTGAACGCGGCCTGCTGAACCGCGCGATCTCCGGCGTCAGATCCATAGATCGCATGCAAGACGAGCGCGGTATCTTCGACGGCGCGGCAGATGGGGCCGAGCTTGTCCATGCTCCACGAGAGCGCCATCGCGCCGGTGCGCGGCACGAAGCCGAAGGTGGGGCGGAGTCCCGTGCAGCCGCAACGCGTGCTCGGCGAAGAAATCGAGCCGAGAGTTTCAGAGCCGATGCTGAAGGCGACGCAGCCCGCGGCCGTGGCGGATGCGGAGCCAGCCGACGAGCCGCTCGAACCCTGCGCGGGATTCCAGGGGTTGCGCGTCTTCGCGCCGAACCAGTGGTCGTCCATCGCAAGCGCGCCGAGGCTGAGCTTCGCAATCAGGACGGCGCCGGCTGCGTCGAGACGCTTCACGACGGTGGCGTCCTCGTCGAATGTTTGGTTTTCGAAGCCGCCCGCGCCCCACGTGGTGCGGTATCCCGCGACTGAGAGAAGGTCCTTTCCTCCCCACGGCAGGCCGTGAAGCGGGCCGCGATATTTTCCCGCGGCGATTTCGCGATCGGCTTCTTTGGCTTTTGCCTGAGCGCGGTCTTCGGTGAAGGTGATTACGAAATGAAGCTGCGGGTCGTAGCGCTTCAGGCGCTCGAGGTACATTTCGGTGAGAGCGACGGAAGAAACTTTCTTTGTGCGGACAAGCTCCGCGAGGTCTCGAACGGAGTGGAAGCAGACGTCTTCGAGATTCTTGGGGACTCCGGCCGCAGCGATTGCAGGGGCGGCTGAAATGCGCAACGGCCGCTTCTCCGTTTCGAACTTTGTGGATGCGAGAACCGGATCGAAGACAAGGGCGGGCGCGACGCTGTTCGGTATGTGGAGCTTGTAGATTTCTTCGTAATTTTTGACGTGCTCATTCAGGGTGTCGACCATCATCTGCCGATACTCGGCGGGGAGCGGCACGTCGGCGATGGCCGCGGCTTCGTCGATCATCTCGATCGTCACTTTGTCTTTGTCGTCGGCGAGCGTCCAGAGCACGCCTGGAAGAAGTGTCGAACCCAATCCAAGTCCGGAACAGGCTGCAAGGAAGCGGCGGCGGTCGAGCATTTCAGTGCACCTCGCGCGAGGAACAGCGGGAGTGGAGTTTAGTACAGGCGGATAGGCAGAGGAAGCACAAGAGATCGTGCGGGCGAAAGTGCGGTGAAGCGGACCAGGTGTTTTTGTTGCGGTTAGAAAAAGTCTTGTAGTTTATTTTCATGGGGTTGCGGCGATTTCTGAATATGGGGTTGTTGCGATTAGATTTTTCTTCGCCTTTTGCTTGTTCTTCGCTCTTGAAGGGTCCCTCCGCCCGAGGAGGACTCTGGATGCCGATCCTCTTTGAACGCAGGGTTTGCGGGCCGCAGTGGGCAGGCATGCCGAAGCTTCGGGACAAACCTGAGACCCCTGATCGGCAAAAATACCCCCTACCCTACGGTAGATTAGACTGCGTCGCGGGTGAGTGTTTTCAATCATTTGCGGCGATTTCTAATCGCGTTCCCGTTATTAGAATCCTCTTTTCCAATTTTCATAGCGGCCACGGCCTCCAGGCCCTCTGACTCCGGCCCCCTCCCAGCTGGTCATTCACCAGCCTACGGCCACAGGTTATCATATATAACTAAATTGTCAAGACCTAGTACTGTTAAAAATTTGAAGATTCTGGGGACGGGCCGAGGCAACCCGCGGCGGCGGAAACGTCTCATACGATACACAAAGCCTGGGGAAACCGCTCTCGACCTCCTCCTATCTTCCAGGCAAAGGTGTTGGACATGAACTTCCCCGCCAGGGTGCTCGTGTCGATGATTCTCACGAAGGGATTGGTTTTTGCGCCGCTGGCGCATGCCCGAAATCCGCAATGCCAACAAGAAATTCAACCGCCGCATAAGAGTTCCCCGTTACAGCACGATGGAAAGGGGAGTAAGGCAGCGAAAGCGCCGAAGCCACTCCTACGGGAAATCGGCCACACCGTGTACTGGGAGTGGGCGCAGGAAGATGTCGCTTATATCATCACTCCCGAGGAACTGGCGGCATTCCGTCATCTTTCTAATAACGAGGAGCGCGAGGAATTCACCGAGCAATTCTGGGCGCGTCGCAATCCCAACCCTGATTCCCCTGAGAACACGTTCAAGGAAGAGCATTACCGTCGTATCGCATACGCGAACGAGCACTTTGCTACCGGCATGCCAGGCTGGAAGACCGACCGAGGCAGGATCTACATCGTGTGGGGCCCGCCGGATGAGATTGATTCACATCTGGATGGCGCCGACAAACGTCCACCTGAAGAAGGTGGGGGCTCGGTCGACACATATCCCTACGAAGACTGGCGCTATCGGCATCTCGAAGGCGTAGGCGACAACGTGATTCTCGAGTTCGTCGATCCGCACATGACGGGTGACTACCGACTGACGGTGGACCCGAAGGGCAAAGACGAGCCGATTTACATTCTGAAAGGCGATTCCACCGTTCCAAAGGAGGAAGTAACGACGATTCTCATCATCAGAGCAACGAATGCGCCGCCCGTCAGATTCAAGGATCTGGAAGCCATCGTGACTAGCCGACTCGTGCGTGACGAAGTGAAATTTGCTTACCATTGCGATTTTCTGCGGGCAACGTCAACCACCGTGTTGGTACCGATCAGGATCGAGATCCCGACCAGGCAGTTGACCTTTAACGAAAAAGATGCAATTGACACCGCGACCCTGGATCTTTTCGGCAGGATCTCGACTTTGGGCGGCCACGTGGTGGAAACCTTTGAGGACACGCTGACGGATCAGACTTAGGCCTCAATGCTCCAACAAGCTTTGAGTACTTCTCAGAGCTACCAAACGATTGTCTCTCTGACTTCTGGCCTCTATCGTCTCGACATTGTGGTCGAAGATGCGAATAGCAAAACCGTGGGCACTGCGAAAACGCGCTTCGCCGTGCCTCGATTCCCGGATGATCTAGTGAGTTCGAGTTCGCTGATCTTGGGCGATTACGACGAGAGCGTCTCAGGCACTGACGCGGGGCTCGGGCCATTCGCGCTGGGCGGCAACCACGTTCGGCCAAGAATGGACGCGACGTTCGCGCCAAGCGACTCGATGGGTGTATTTCTTCAGGTGTATAACCTGAAAGTGGACGACCAGACGCATAGGGCGGACGTGAGCGTGGAACTCCGTGTTACCAAGGACAAGGACGCCGAGCCCTCGCTCAAGTTCAGCATTCCGCCGAATAGGCTTCCAGCGCAAGGGGAAGAGATGACTATCGAGGAAAAGGTGGCGCTAGCGTCACTCGCTGCCGGCAGGTACAAGTTGGAAGTGGCCGTCACCGACAATCTGGCGAAGCAAACGATCACGCCTTTTGCGGAGTTCACGGTGAGAACTGCGCAACCGTGAAAATCCCCCGACTCATCACCGCGTTAGTTGTGTTGCTCTCCGCTTCGGCGTGCAATGCGGTCGCCTCACCTTCGCCTCAATGGAAACCTTCGAAATCCGATGCGGACATAACTGCGATCGGGCACCGAAGAATTGTGAGGGGAACGAACTTCTATTCGTTGGATAAGGAGAAGGCGCTAGGGGACCAGCTAGCGAAGCAAGTCGAACGGTCCACGAAATTCGTGGATGACCTCGCGATCACGGGCTACGTTGATCGAGTGGGGCAGAAGCTAGCACGGAACTCGGACGCAGAAATGCCGGTGACGTTCTTCGTACTTGATAGAGATTCAGTCAGCTCGTTCACTCTACCGGGCGGGCGTCAATACGTGAGCCGTGGCCTTTTGCTCCAACTCGAGGGAGAAGCTGAATTGGCTGGGGTCCTAGCACACGGCATCGCTCACACGGCTTTGCGGGCCGCAACGAAGGAAGCCACACAGGGAGTTATCACGCAAATCGCAGGCATTCCAGTGTTCACACCGAACGGGGCACCTGTGCCGGCTGGGAACACACCTCTTCAGGCCGGAGCGATGCTTACGTTGCTCAAGGTGGAACGGGAGGATGTACTCGCGGCGGACTATTTCGGGCTGCAATACGTCTACAAGACCGGCTATGACCCCGAGTGTTTCGTGCTTTTGACCGAGAGGGGAGGTTGGCCCGCAGTCTCGCCTGGAAAGACTGTCCCGAAAGAATTGAGCCCGTTTCCGCCAGTGGGAGAGCGGCTCAAGGCGATGCGTAAGGAGATGGCCGAGATCTTGCCGAAAAGAAGCGATGCTATCGTATCCACCCCGGAGTTTAAGGATTTTCAGGAACGCGTTCGCGCCTGGAAGCCGGGGCATTCGGAATCCAAACAACCTGACGAAAAACACTAGAACTCTTCCTGGCTCCGTTGAGATCCTAAAGACCGCGGACTTCTTGACGCGGGATTTGAGCTCGAGGTTTGACCTTGCGAATTTGCTTAGAAAAGAGCCGGCGGGACGCCGGCGCTACGAAAAACGCCGCCCGAATGAGGCGGACGATGATGCCAGGGCCGAGGATGGCGAGGAGCCTAAGAGGCCCGGAACTTCCGGAAGAAAATCGCTAAAGTAAAGAAAGACTTGGCTTGAGGGGCTAAAGCCCCAATTTCTTAGGGAGCTCGTTTCGCGCGGCCTGAAGGCCACGCTCCCCGGACTGAAGTCCGGAGCTTCCACCCTGAAACCCTCCCTGATTCTTGCCTGGCTAGGGGATGGATTGGGCGGTGACTGGGTTGGCGGTTTCGTGCGCGAGGGCGCGCTGCGCGTCGGCGCGGGCGGCTCTGGCTCTGGCGCTTCGGGGACTATCGGGATCGAGTTTCAGGTAGAAGTTCAAATCTTCGATCGCGGCCGCCCAACTATTTTGCCGGAGATGAATCTCGGCAAGCAGAAGATAAGGCTCTTCGAAAGCCGGTTTGTAACGTACGGCCTCGCGCGTGCTTTGCTCTGCCTCAGGGAGTCGCCCCACCGTGTACAGCACCCAGGCCAGGGCAAAGTGGCCGGAGGCGTCGGCGGGATCGAGGTCGAGACCGGCACGTATGAGGGCCTCGGCCTCGGGGAACTGCTTGTAGTCGATGCAGAGAATCAACCCCATGCCAAAGTGCGGCGACGCATAGCGCCCGCCGCTCAAGTCGATTGACTTGCGAAACGCCGATTCCGCATCTTTCCAGCTTTGCATGGCTAGTTGGGCTACTCCCAGCATGTCGTAGGCTTCGTAGAATCCGGGAAAGGACTTGATAGCGCGCTGGAATTCGGGGACGCTAGCGGCCCAATCCTTCACGTTCAGGCGCCGAACTCCCTTGTTATAGGCGTCTTTTGCTTTGTCAGGGATGCTGAGTTCGTGGACAGAAATGACGGCGCCGCTGCTGGAGTCAACCAACGACCGATCGCCATTTTTCGATTGGGCGGAACCGATAGACGGAAAGACAGAAAGCGTCAGGAAGCAAAACGGAATCACACGCGAGTGGCTCATCTTCTACCTACTCTTTCCCCGAGTGACTTCTATTGTGAGAGAGAGGGGTTAGGGAGAAGTGAAGTAGCTGCTACATCTGCAGGCGAGGTAACTGAACGGACGGCCAGTGGCGCTAACCTGTACGGGTGGGCAGGGGAGAGGGGTGAGGGCGAGGGGCGAGGGAAGAGCCAAACCTGGGGAACCACAGATGAACACAGATGAACACAGATAAACACAGATGAAAGAAAGCGCAAAACTGAAATGGGAAAACCGGATTTACCGCCGAGAGGCAGAGGGCGCTGAGAAAAGCTTGGGGACACG
>Ga0073928_10003862_pt1 | contig 22992 bp, 24 predicted proteins | sample PaiPotPPA55metaG_FD_76969 | JGI IMG/M metagenome (GOLD analysis project Ga0073928, IMG submission 76969) | Iron sulfur acid spring bacterial and archeal communities from Banff, Canada, to study Microbial Dark Matter (Phase II) - Paint Pots PPA... ...
CACCATTTCGACACGTGCCGAGGGATTTGCCGGTGCGGGTTCCGATCAGGCAGGTGCGGCGCTTCCGATTTCCGAGGAAACGCGGGCGCAACAGGCGCTTGAGGATTTGATCGTCCAAGTGGAGATTTTTCTGCAATATTCTCTGCAATCGAAGGCCATCGAGCGGCTCCAGCGCATCTCCGAACTTTTTCCCGGTGAAGAAGAGAGAAACGAGCGCCTGCGGGCCCTGTACGAACGCGCGAACTGGTGGCCGAAAGGGGCCGTTCCGAAACTAGCTCCCACGCCTATGCCCGCGGCGGCGCCAACTCCGCCTCCACCGCTTTCGGAAGTCCACACGCCCAGTACGGTTGCCGCGCCCAGTGCGGCCGAAACGCATCGAGACCTCGCTGCAATCGCTGAAATCAACCGCTTGATGTATCGCCAGCCGACTCCCCGCGAAGTGCTGGCGGGCACGGCGGCAGAGATCAGCAAGCATATCGGTGTTACGCGCTGCCTGATCGCCGTCGGCGCTGTGGGCGACGCGGGACCATTGACGGCGGAATATGCAGCTCCAGGAGTTGCGCCGTTGGGTGCAAAAGGGGTCGCATCGATAGTTGGACTCATTTCGAAAGCTTCGCCGGACTCTTTCGGCGGAGTTGACTTGCATGCCGCGTCCACACGGGGCCTGCGCGACCTTGGGCTCGAGTCCGCGCTTGGTATCGTGCTCACAGACAAGGAAACGCAATTGCCGGGAGGCGCTTTGCTCGTCGGGGACGCAGACAGTAGAACGTGGAAGCCTAATGAGACCTTCTTTCTGCAGGCCGTGGGCGATCAACTCGTGCTTTCCGTTAGTCACACGCGGTTGCGTTCGCTCGTGCGTTCGCTCGCAGTGGCTGACGAGAAGACCGGTTTGCTAAGCCGCGGCGCTTACATCGACTGTCTGATGGCGGAATCGAATCGCGCGCGGGCGCAGGGGACTTCTCTTTCGCTGGTAGTCGTTCATGTGGACCATGGCGGCGAAATCTTGCGCCAGCATGGAGACGCGGCGGTTGACCACCATATCGAACAATTGGCTCGCGCGTTGTCAGGCGCGGTGCGCCAAACGGACGTAGCGGTGAAGTACACGGCGTGGTCGCTCGTCTTTATTTTGCCCGACACCTCACTTGAAAACGCGCGAGCGCTGGGAGAAAAGCTTCGCCAGGTAGCCGCGACGGTTCGTCCTTCTTGGGGCGCTCCCGAATTGACGGTAAGTGCAGTCGTGGCGGAAGCTTCATCGCGCCCGGGCGACGAGACCGAAGATCGTGTGACGGAGTGGATCAACCGCGCCGAGACCGGAATTGACGAAGCGCGCCTGGCTGGCGGCGATACTTTGGTGGCGCTCGCAACTCCTTAAGAGGACAGAGACGCATGTTCATAACCGAAGCCGTTATTCTGCAAGGAGCGCGCACGCCCATGGCGCGCTATATGGGTTCGTTCGATACCACGAGCGCGATCGAACTGGGCGCTGCGGCGGGCCGCGAAGCAATCCATCGTTCCGGAGCGGACCCGGCGGAATTTGATCACGTCGTTTTCGGCAACGTAATGCAGACGAGCGCGGACGCCCTCTATGGCGCTCGGCACGTCGGGCTGAGAGCCGGACTTCCGATTGAGACGCCGGCGGTAACGGTGAATCGACTCTGTGGTTCAGGGATGGAATCGATCAGCCAGGCCGCGCAGCGGATATTACTCGGAGAATCGAAGTTGATTCTGGCCGGCGGAATGGAAAACATGTCGCAATGCCCGCACGTGATTCGCGGAGCGCGCACGGGTTTCAAACTCGGCGAAGGCAAGCTTGAAGATTCGCTGATGTCCGGACTTCACGATACTTACTGCGGCTTCAGCATGTCTGAAACAGCCGAGAATCTGGCGGCGGAACAGGGAATCACGCGCCGCGCTTCTGATGAATACGCCTTGCGAAGCCAGCAGGCCGCCGAGGCGGCCGTCCGCACGGGCCGGATGAAGGACGAAATCGTTCCCGTGGCAGTGACGAAAGGGAAGAAGACGATTTCAGTCACCGAAGACGACCATCGCCGGCCCGACACCACGATGGAGATTCTCGAATCGCTTAAGCCTGCGTTCCGCAAGGACGGCCTGGTGACCGCGGGCAACGCGAGCGGGATCGTAGACGGGGCTGCGGCCGTCGTGATGACGCACGCGAAAATTGCCAAGGAGCATGGGTGGAAGCCAATCGGGCGAATTGTCTCGTGGGCAACCGTGGGAGTTCCGCCTCGCACCATGGGAATCGGCCCGGCGCCTGCGATCCAGAAGGCACTGGCGCTGGCGGGATTGAAACTCGATCAGATCGATTTGATCGAAGTGAATGAAGCGTTCGCGGCGCAATATTTGGCCGTCGAAAAAGTGCTCGGACTCAATCGCGAGAAAACCAATGTCAATGGCGGCGCCATCGCGCTCGGACATCCATTGGCGGCGAGTGGAACGCGTCTCATACTTACACTCCTGCTCGAACTGCGGCGGCGAAATGCCCGCTACGGTGTAGCGAGCGCGTGCATCGGCGGCGGGCAGGGGATCGCCGTGATTGTGGAAGCATCATACTGAGAGCGCCGTTCGGCGCTTGATCGAGTTCATCCGGAGGAAGTGGAAATGCCGATTGAGAAAGTGGGAGTGGTGGGATGTGGCCTGATGGGCTCGGGCATCGCGCAAGTGGCGGCTAAAGCGGGCTGCCAGGTAACTGTACGCGAAGTTTCTCCGCGACTCGTCGAGAAGGGCTTGCAATCAATCGAGAAAAATCTCGGGCGTCTGGTCGAGAAGGGAACGTTGAGCTCTGCCGATCGCGACCAGGTGCGCGGCCGGCTCCACGGAACCACGAATCTCGAAGATTTGAAGGACTGCGATCTGGTGATTGAGGCGATTATCGAGCAACTGCCGGCAAAGCGAGAATTTTATGCGGCGCTCGACAAGATCTGCAAACCCACGACAATTTTTGCCAGCAACACGTCATCGATTTCGATCACGGAAATGGCTGTACTGACGAAGCGCCCCGAACGGTTCCTGGGCATGCACTTCTTCAATCCGGTTCCGGTGATGAAGTTGGTAGAAGTAATTCGCACGATCGCAACGGACCCAAAAGTGTTTGACGAAATGGTGGCGTTTGGCGTGCGACTCGGCAAGACCGTGGTGCGCACGAGCGATCGCACCGGCTTCATCGTGAATCGCCTACTCGTGCCGTATCTGCTCGACGCCGTGCGCGCTTTGGAAGAAGGCGTAGCATCGATTGAAGACATCGACAATTCGATGAAGCTTGGCTGCGGCCATCCCATGGGCCCGCTCACGCTGCTCGATTTCGTGGGCCTTGATACAACGTACTACATCGCCAACGTTATGTTCGACGAATTCAAGGAAAAGCGATTTGCCTCGCCGCCACTGCTGAAGAGAATGGTTCTTGCCGGATGGAATGGCCGCAAAGCGGGCCGCGGCTTCTACGATTATGCTGATCCCTCGAAACCGAAGGCGATGAATCTGAGCTGATGCGCGGACCGAAAGCATCGAACTGGATAAGAAAAGGAAAATCTAAGAATGGGTTACGAGAATGTGCTCTACGAAGTGAAAGATCAGATCGCGCGGATCACGATTAACCGTCCGAGCGTGCTCAACGCCTTGGATCCAAAGACCGTCGCGGAATTGGGTGAGTGTTTCAACGGCGCGCGCCAGGACGATGCCGTTCGTGTCTTGATCCTCACAGGAGCAGGCGAGAAGGCATTCGTTGCAGGTGCCGACATCAACGAACTCTCGAAGCAATCGGCGGTAAGCGGCAAAGAATACGCGCTCGCAGGCCAGCAGGTTCTGCACCAACTTGAGACGTTAGGCAAACCTTCGATTGCAGCGATCAACGGCTTCGCGCTCGGCGGCGGATGCGAGCTTGCGCTGGCGTGCACGATTCGCGTCGCGAGCCGCACCGCGAAACTCGGACAACCGGAAGTGAAACTCGGAATCATTCCCGGCTACGGCGGCTCGCAACGGCTTCCGCGCCTTTGCGGCAAGGGCATCGCGCACGAAATGATACTGACCGGCGAGATGATCACCGCGGAGGACGCATTGCGTGTCGGCCTTATAAACCGAATCGTGGAACCAGCCGATTTGCTGTCGGCGGCCGAATCGATCGCAAAAAAGATTGCCGCGAACGCGCCGCTTGCCGTGAGATACGCGATGGAAGCGATCGAGCGCGGCACAGAAATGCCGTTAGAAGAGGGATTATTCCTCGAAGCGTCACTTTTCGGTTTGTGCTGCGCTACCGAAGACATGCACGAAGGCACGCGCGCGTTCATCGAAAAACGCCCGGCAAAATTTCAGGGCCGCTAGACGACTCCATGGCGCAAAATTTTCAATCATCCGGCACGCAGGGCGCGCTCAACGCGGCAGGCCTGCGTTTCGGCATCGTGGTCAGCCGCTTTAACAGCTTTATCACCGACCGGCTGCTCGCCGGAACGCTCGATGCGCTCAATCACGCCGGGGCCGAAGAGAAACAAATCGAAATCGTGCGAGTGCCGGGCTCGTTTGAAATTCCCATCGTCGCGAAAAAACTAGCGGCCGCCGGACGCTGCGATTCGATCGTCTGCATCGGTTGCGTCCTGCGCGGCGAGACTTCGCACTACGATTACGTCGCTGGCGAAACAGCACGCGGCATTCAGCTCGCGCAGCTCGATACCGGCGTGCCGATGGCTTTCTGCGTCCTCACGTGCGACACGCTCGAGCAGGCCATCGATCGCGCCGGCCTCAAGGGCGGCAACAAGGGTTACGAATCGGGCCTAGCCGCAATCGAAATGGCTCACCTCTCGCGCAAACTTTCCAAAAAGTCCGCCGGCGCTCCGCGGCGCTCAAAGCGTAAGTAGAATGACGCTGCGCCGCAAATCGCGAGAATTTGCCCTCCAAATGCTCTTCGAGTGGGACATGGCCCATCAGAAGCCCGCGCGCATCAAGCAGAATTTCTGGAAGTTGGCACGCGCCGCCGAATCCACCAGAAAATTTGCGGACCAGCTCTTCGATGGCGCAGTGGCGGAGGCGGCGTCGAGTGACAAATTAGTCGGGAAGCTTTCCGAAAACTGGCGTCTCGACCGGCTCGCAACGGTCGATCGCAACATTCTGCGTCTCGCGATCTACGAACTCCGCTTCGGCACCGCGCCGCCGAAAGTGGTGATCAACGAAGCGCTGGAACTCGCCAAGAAATTTTCGTCCGCCGATTCGCCCACGTTCCTCAACGGCGTTCTCGATGCAGCTTTCAAAAAATTAGAAAACTAGCGCGGTATTCTTGCTGGTTTTGTCTGGAATCGCGCGGGCGAGAGCCGAACGAACGGTGCAAACCTGCGAGCTCGGGATATCCTAAGCGTCGATGTGGCCTTCAAAAATTCGCACGGCGGACCCGCTTACTTTGGGCACCAGCATCCCGCGTTCGGCGCTGATCTCCACGTGAATTTTGCTGGGCCGCCCCATCTCCACGCCCTGCGTGATAACGAACGGCTCACCGGCGCTCAATTTCTCGTGTCTAACGAGGTAAGCCCCCAACGATCCGCCCGCTGAACCGGTAGCCGCATCTTCAACAAGTCCCCACGGCAGCATCCCTCGCGCGAAAGCAGTTCCGCGGCCGCCCAGCGCAAAGCAATAAGCTATCACGCCGTGCCGCGAAATCATTTGCGCGAGCGCCCGCATGTTCATGTGAACGCGCGGCAGCACGCTGCGGTTCTTCAGCGGGACCATCAAATTGAATATTCCGTTCGAGACGAATTCCAGCGGAAGATCCGGAGCAATATCGCCCGGTTTTAGTGACAATACTCCGGCGAGTGTGGCGCGATTGATCTTCACGCGCGCGAACTTCGCCGGCTTCTGAGTCATAGTTACGAGCGTCGGCCGCCCTCCGTGGAACGTGAATTCCACGGGAAGTATTCCCGCGCCCGTCTGCTGCAACACATGAACTTGTCCCTCGGACGCGGGCACCACCCCCAATTCTGCCAGCAAGAACCAAGTGCCGATCACAGGGTGCCCAGCGAGCGGAAGTTCGTGCGTGGTTGTAAAAATGCGCAGGCGCGCCAGTGCGCGATTATTTGTCGGACGCTGCACGAAAACCGTCTCGGAAAGATTCATCTCGCGCGCGATCGCTTGCATCGTGGATTGCGAGAGGCCGTCGCCATCAGTGACTACGGCGAGCGGATTGCCGTTGAACGGCTTCGAAGTAAACACGTCGAGCGTGTAAAGTCGGCGCTTCATAATTCGCCTTTTTGCCCCGCATGCCGCTACATGCGTTCCAGTTCTACCACAGTCCGCTCGTTGCGCACATTGCCCGTGTTCAGTGTCGTCTTCGGCTCGAGCAGGACAATATGGACTTCCGGATCTTCGGCCACCGGCATGTGCTCTACGCCCTTGGGAACAATGATGAATTCGCCGGGCGAGACCATCACATCGCGCTCGCGAAACCGCATGCGCATCCTGCCCTTCACCACGAGAAACAATTCGTCTTCATTGTCGTGATGATGCCAAAGAAATTCGCCCTGAAACTTCACGATCTTCACGTACGAGTCGTTAAGCTCGCCGACGATCTTCGGGCTCCAGTATTCCTTCACGTTCGACAGCTTTTCTTGCAGGTTCACTTTTTCCATCGCGACTCTCCCTAGCCGAATGTCGAATCAAAACGTTTTGACCAACGCTTTAACTTCTTCAAGCACGCGACGCGTGGTTTCCGGGTGTGTCGTCTCAGCGTAAATGCGTAACATGTGCTCGGTCCCCGACGCGCGCACCATTACCCAGCCGATGTCGCCGAGATACACTTTCCTTCCGTCAAGATCCTCGCGGCGTCCCACCGGCCAATCGAGCAGGCTTTTGAATTTGGCGTCAGAAAAATATTCCAGCGCCTTTCGCTTCTGGGAATCCTTAACAATCAAATCGACGCGCCCGTAATGGTGCTCGCCGAATTCGTGATGCAGCATCGCGACCAATTCGCCCAGCCTTTTGCCGTGCCACGCCATCACTTCCGCCAGCAGCAGCGCGTTAACGGTGGCGTCGCGCTCCGGCAGGTGAAGTTTCGTGCCAATGCCGCCGCTTTCTTCGCCGCCAAGCAAAATATCGCTTTCAAGCATACGGTCGCAAATGTACTTAAATCCAATCGGTGTTTCCCACACATTCCTGCCAAATTGGGCGGCGATCTTGTCGATCATCTTGGTTGACGAGAAAGTCTTCGCAACGTCACCCGTCAATTTTCGAGTGCCTGCAAGGTGCCACAGCAGTATCGCGAAGATCTGATGCGGTGTGATAAATGTTCCGTCGCGATCCATCGCGCCGATGCGGTCGGCGTCGCCGTCGAAAGCGAACCCCGCGTCGAACTTGCTGCCGAGAATCGCGCGGCGCAGCGCTTCGACGTGTGGTTCGATCGGCTCCGGGTTCACGCCGCCGAAAAGCGGATCGCGCGTCCCGCGGATTTCCTCGCATTCGATTCCGTTCGCGCGAAAAAGATCGCGGAGCAGGCCGCGCCCCGCGCCGTGCATGGGATCGATTAGGAAACGAAACTTCGCCGCGCGCAGCCGGTCCCAATCGACCAGCCCGCGAAGCGTTTCAAGATACGGCGCGCGCACGTCCAGCGAATGAATCAAGTCTTTGCGCGGCGGCAGCGCAGGAACTCCATCTCGCAGCACTCGTTCAAGTTCGGTTTCCACTTGCGCCACAATCGCAGGAGACGCCGAGCTGCCATAGCTCGCTTTATATTTCACGCCGTTCCATTGATATGGATTGTGGCTTGCGGTAATCTGAATTGCGCCGGCTGCGCCGCGCAAGCGGACGAGCAGAGAAATGGCGGGCGTCGGACACGCATCGCCGGCGAGCCATACGGGCGTGCCCGTCGCCGCAACTGCTTCAGCTGCTATGCGCGCGAAGCGCTCTGACCCGAAGCGCGTATCGTAGCCGACGAGCACTTCTTGCCCAGGCTTTTCGGCGCGCACCACGTAGCGCGCGATTGCATGCGCCACTTTCGCGACGTTTTCATTCGTGAAATCTTCCGCGATAACCCCGCGCCAGCCGTCGGTTCCAAACTGAATTTGGCTCACGGTTCAGAAGTATAAGCGATGGGTGAATCGGGGAGAAGCTTTGGGTGGACTGGCTGCGGCTAATCGCCCAGGAATTTCAAGTAAAGATGCTCGCCGTCTTTGCAGCGCAATGCCATCGTTCCCACTTTGCTGATGTTCAATCATTTGCAGACGGACGAGCTCGTCGAGGAGCTACGGCGAATTCGCGAAAAAACGGCGAACGAAGTGGAGCCCACTTTCAACAGACTTAACCGCTAAAGGAGGTTTTTGCGCCCCTTTTCCTCGAGCCATTTGACTATCCTGCCTACATCTTGCGAGCGCTCGCGGGAACACAGCAGAAGGGCATCAGGCGTATCGACCAGAACGAGATCGCGGACACCGATAGCCGCGACAAATTTCTTAGGGCTCCAAATGTAATTTCCCGAAGCGTCGAGCGTGAAAGCGGCGCCTGCGGAAACATTCGCACCGGGCTTTGCCGCCAGCAGTTCGTACACAGCGGCCCACGAGCCGATATCGCTCCAGCCGACTTTCGCGGGGATGACGAGAACGCGTGAACTCTGGCCTGCCCGGGATCGCGCAGCCGGTTCCATCACGGCGTAGTCCACCGAGATGCTCTCGAGAATCGGATAAATTCGCCGCAGCTCGGAAGCGTATCGCGGCGTGCCGATCGCGTTGCCAAGTTCGCGAAGCTCCGAATGAGTTGCAGGCAGAAAGCGCTTCAAATTGTCGAGGAAAGTGGAAACACGCCAGAAAAACATCCCCGCGTTCCAGAGATATTTTCCGGACGCAACGTACTGACGCGCCAGGAGCGGAGCAGGCTTCTCCGTGAATCGGCGGACGGAGTACGCCGCAACGCCGCGCGGCCGCGCCACAACGCCGCCGCGCTCGATGTAGCCATAGCCCGTTTCAGGGCGTGTAGGTGGAACGCCGAGAACGACGAGATTCCCCGGCCCCCGAGCCAGGTCGAGCGCCGCCTGCACCAGTCGGCGATACGCGGCTGCGTCGGCGACGTAACTATCCGCGGGTAACACGGCCATCAGCGCATCACCGTGCTTTCTGAAGAGGTGAATTGCAGCTAGTCCGATTGCCGCGGCCGTGTTACGGCCCACAGGTTCGGCAAGAACGTGCGACGCGGGAACTCCACTGAGATTCTTCCGGACAGCGACAGCCTGCTCGGCATTCGTGACGGCCCAGGTATTTTTCAGGGGAAAAAGCGGTTGCAGGCGCGCCACCGTTTCCCGAAGCATCGTTTCGCTTCCGGCAATGTTGAGAAGCTGCTTGGGAGTACGCGTCCGGCTGCGAGGCCAGAAGCGCGTCCCGCGGCCGCCGGCGAGCAGCACAGCGCAAACAGGCAGAGACGAACGCTTCACGGATGCACCAGTCGCGACCACTCTGTCTGGGGAATTCCCCGGTCCGCAAGCCGCCGCGTGAATTCGCTCATGTCCGAGGGTACATAGGTTCTCAGCAGCGAAGTGCTCGCGTTGGGAGCCAATTCGTACGCGCCCAGCGCGGCTGGCATCAACCACACCTGCGCAGGCGAGTAATTCGCCCGGTCTGCGCCCCAGCCGATTGTCCCAGCGCCTTCAAGGAAAATCAGCAATTCAAACCGCTCGCGCGATGCAGCCCTATCGATTCGCTCGGAGAATTTCCACTTCTCGGTTGCGAAATAGCGGCATGCGACGAAATAGGTTTCCGTCACCGCGCCGCGTTCAATCCGCACTGGCTCGATTTTTCCGCCGCTCTGCTCGCCAAACTGAATCACATCGAGAGCTTTTTCAATATGCAGTTGGCGCGCCAGACCTTCCGCGTCGCGCCGGTTGTAATCGTAAACACGATAGGTAACGTCGGAGTATTCCTGAATTTCGCAGAGCACCAGTCCGGGCCCGATTGTGTGCGCGGTGCCGGCAGGAACGAAGATCGCGTCGCCCTCGCGCAGCGTGACGTGTCGAAGGCATTCCTCGGCTGTGCTGCCCACGATGGCACGCTTGAAGCTTTCAAGTGTTACGCCGCTCTTGAGTCCTACCATCGCCTCCGCTCCGGCCTTCGCCCGCATGCAATACCACATCTCCGTCTTACCCCGGCCTCCCGAAGCCTGTTCGTGTCGCGCGGCATAGTCATCTGCCGGGTGCACCTGCACCGACAATTTATCTTCCGGGAAAATGAATTTCACCAACAAGGGGAATGGAGCGTCACGCTTAGCACGCGTACCGGCCCACTCGGGCGGCATTGCAGGCCAAGCTTCTCCGAGTTTCTGTCCTGCAAAGGGTCCACCGGCGAACTTGCAATCGGCTCCGCTCATCCATGCTTCACCGAGCGGTTCGGAAAGGTTTGATTTATCCGGGAAAAACGGAGCGAGCGAGAGCGAACCCCAGGGCCGCGAGCTGAAAATTGGTTCGAGACGCGCCGGGCAAACAATCACGTCGCTCGACCGAAGAAGCGAGCGAACCTCCGCAATCCTTCCTCGATGCGCTCCATCGAAGCCGCGTACGAAATCCGCATGTAACCCGGCGCTCCAAACGCTTCGCCCGGTACCATTGCCACGTGCTCGCGTTCGAGCAGTTGCCGCGCGGTCGCCGCAGTGTCGGGCATTTCTGCGTTGAGGTGCTCCGAGACATTCGGGAAAATGTAAAACGCGCCCTGCGGCGTCGTGCAAGTAATTCCTGGAATCGCGCGGATGCCGGCAAGAATACGCTCGCGACGCCGCGCATATTCAGCAAGCATGATGCCGACCGAATCCATTGGCCCGCGCAACGCTTCCACAGCCGCATATTGCGCGATGGAAGTGGGATTCGAAGTGGATTGGCTCTGAAGCTTCGTCATCGCCGCAACGAGCGCTTGCGGCGCCAGCGCGTAGCCGAGCCTCCACCCCGTCATCGCAAAAGTTTTCGATAGCGATCCCGCGATGATCAGCCGATCCTTCGCACCCGGCAGGCTCGCGATTGAGAACGGCTTCGCGTCGCCGTAAGTGAAGTGCGAATAACACTCGTCCGCCATCAGCCAGATTCCGTGACGCCTCGCGACGTCCATGATCACCGCAAACTCATCCGGAGGAATCACGGCGCCCGTCGGATTGCTCGGCGAATTGACGATTACCATTCGCGTCCGCGCCGTAATAGTTTTCTCCACCTCCGCAGCGCGCAAACGGAATCCGTCTTCGGCGGGCATTGGGACGATCACCGGCGTCCCGCCCGCGTACTTCACCATATCCGGATAGCTGGTCCAATACGGCGAGGGAATTATCACTTCATCGCCGGAATTGATCAGCGAACACAACGCATTAAAAATCGCGTGCTTGCCGCCCACGCTGGCGATGCATTCCGCCGGTTGAAATGACGAACCAAGTTGCGCAGCGTGCCAATCGCAGACAGCTTGGCGCAGTGCGGCAGTCCCCGGAGCAGGCGTGTATTTCGTCCGATTTTCCTCGAGCGCTTTGATCGCCGCGCGCTTGATGTGTTCGGGGGTCGGAAAATCCGGCTCGCCGGGACCGAAATCGACTACGTCGATGCCCTGCGCCTTCAGCCGCTCCGCCTCCTGCAGCACAACCAGCGTTTGCGACACGTCGATGCGATTCACCCGGTCCGAGAGCTGCATCACGGTTTCCATTTTCCTGGCCACGGCAGGTTCCATTCTCAATCCTCAGTAAGAAATTTAACTGACTTTCGCGCGCAAACGCTCTTCCACCACCGGCGGCACCAAATCCTTCAGCCGCTCGAGTCCCCCAAGCCGCGCAAGCTCCTTCACTAGCCGCGAGCTCAAAAAGCTGTAAGCCTCGGCCGGCAACATGAAAACAGTCTCGATCTCCGGCTCGATCTTGCGATTCATCATCGCCATCTGCAGCTCGTATTCGTAGTCCGACACGGCGCGAATCCCGCGCAGCACCACTCGCGCGGATTTCTGAAGCGCATAGTCCATTAGCAGGCCGTCGAAAATATCGACTTCCACATTTTTCATGTCGAGCGTCACAGCCTCGAGCATCTCCACGCGCTCTTTCACCGCGAACAACGGGTCTTTTTCAAGGTTGCGTGCGACGGCCACGACCAGGCGATCGAAAATCGCCGCGCCGCGCGAGATGAGATCGAGGTGGCCGTTCGTAACCGGGTCGAACGACCCAGGATAGATCGCGATCACCGGTTTGCCTCGCTCAGGAACCATTTTCATGCGCCATTCTAACTCAAGAATTCAGGCCTTACCGCGACAAAATCTGCACTCTCGTGGCCACAATTGACCTCTATCGCAAACGGCCGCCGGCGGCTCGCAGCCTGCAACCAGCTCGACATCAATAACCACTCAGAGCCCCTAATCACCCATTCGCCGCCAATATCAAGCATCCCGCTGGCAGGAAGTTGACCTATGCGACTGAAATAGTCGGTGTTTAACATGTAGGAGCCATTGGTCTTGGCGGAGCCTGAAACACTTGACAATCCTCCTCCCAAGGCGCTAGAATTCAATTGCGACTGAATCAGTCGTATATGACGAAATGCTCAAGCTATCCAAAAAAGCCGACTACGGCCTGATCGCGCTGAAACACCTCGCGACTCGAAGCGGGAAGGTTTCTTCGAGCGCGGCGGACATTGCCGAGATTTACGGCATTTCCGCGCCACTGATGGCGAAGGTGCTCCAAAAACTTGCGAAGCACGGACTGGTGGCGGCGCGGCACGGTTCGAGCGGCGGCTACACGCTGGCGCGTCATCCATCGTTGATAACCGCGCTCGACGTTATTCGCGCCATCGATGGGCCGCTGTTCATCACTTCCTGCGTAACGTCGCACGGGGAATGCGATTTATCCACCACCTGTTCGATTCGCGAGCCTTTGCGCAAGGTAAACGACAGCATCCTGGATGTGCTGGGCAAGGTCACAATTTCGCAAATGACGGACGAGGCTCCAATGTCCGAAGTCGTCGAACTAAGGGTTTAGCGGGGAATTTAGGCTGATATCTTAAGCAATCGCTAGGGGGAAGAAAATGGCAGTCAAGCTACCGATTTACATGGACAATCACGCGACTACGCCAGTCGATCCGCGCGTCGTCGACGCAATGATGCCCTATTTCACGGAAAAATTCGGCAATGCCGCGAGCCGCAACCACGAGTTCGGCTGGAAAGCGGAAGAGGCAGTTGAGATCGCGCGCGGGCAAATCGCCCGTCTCATTAATGCCACGCCGAAAGAGATCGTGTTCACCAGCGGCGCAACCGAGTCCACAAACCTCGCGATCAAGGGCGCGGCGGAAATGTACCGCGAGAAGGGCAACCACATCATCACGCAGGTCACCGAACACAAGGCCACGCTCGACACGTGTAAACGCCTCGAGAAGAACGGCTACGAAGTCACATACCTGCCGGTCGAAAAAGACGGCCGCATTAATCTCGACGACCTTCACCGTGCAATCACGCCGAAAACGATCCTGATTTCCATCATGTACGCGAACAACGAAATCGGCGTCGTGCAGCCGGTCGCTGAAATCGGTAAGATCGCCAAGGAAAAAGGCGTGTTCTTCCATTCCGACGGAGTGCAAGCTGTCGGGAAGATTCCCGTCGACGTTCAGAAAGACGGCATCGACATGCTCTCGATTTCCGGCCACAAGATTTACGGCCCCAAGGGTGTGGGCGCGCTGTACGTTCGCCGCAAGAATCCCCGCGTGCAGCTTTCCGCCATCATCGACGGCGGCGGCCACGAACGCGGCATGCGTTCCGGCACGCTGAACGTGACTGGCATCGTCGGACTCGGAAAGGCTTGCGAAATTTGCATGAACGAAATGGCGCAGGAAAGCGAAAAACTGCTCCACATGCGCGAGCGGTTGAGGGAATCGATCATGAGCCGCCTCGACGAAACTTTCATCAATGGCTCGATGGCTCATCGCCTTCCGCACAACATCAATATCAGCTTCGCCTTCGTCGAAGGAGAATCGCTCCTGATGGGCATCAACGACATCGCGGTCTCGAGCGGCTCGGCTTGCACCTCTGCAACCCTCGAACCGAGCTACGTACTGAAGGCTCTGGGCGTCGGTGAGGACCTGGCGCACACGTCCATCCGCTTCGGCCTCGGCCGTTTCAACACCGACGAAGAAGTGGATTACGTCGCGGATCGCGTCGTCGAAACCGTCACGCGTTTGCGCGAACTCTCCCCGCTCTATGAAATGGCAAAAGAGGGCGTCGACGTCAGCAAGATGAAGTGGCAGGTGGCATCGGATTCGCATTAAGCTGGACCGAATTTGAGGAATACAGAATCAATCTTCTAAGGAGCAGATGACACATGGCTTATTCAGACAAAGTGATCGAGCACTACAACAATCCGCGCAACGTCGGTTCTCTCGATAAGAAAGACCCGAACGTTGGAACGGGACTCGTCGGCGCGCCCGAGTGCGGCGACGTAATGAAGCTCCAAATGAAAGTCAATCCCGAGACTCGCGTGATCGAAGAGGCGAAGTTCAAGACCTTCGGCTGCGGCTCGGCCATCGCGAGTTCTTCACTCGCTACCGAGTGGGTGAAAGGCAAGACGGTGGAAGAAGCGCTGTCGATCAAGAACACGGACATCGTCCGCGAACTTTCCCTGCCCCCGGTGAAGATTCACTGCTCGGTGCTCGCGGAAGACGCCATTAAGGCCGCGCTTTCGGATTGGAAGAAGAAGCAGGGCGACGCGGAAGCCAAGCCGGCTGAATCAGCCACAGCGAACTAATCGCCCGCTTTTTGCTGTTGGGCGGTAGCCCTGGCGGCCGGCGGACGTCTGTGGAGACTACGATGATTCACGTTACTGAAAAAGCTGCGGGTAAAATCCGCGAACTACTGACGAAGGAAGGCGTGCCCGATTCGGGCGGCCTGCGCGTGGGTGTGCAGGGCGGCGGTTGCTCCGGGCTGTCGTACGCGATGCGCCTTGAGACCGAAGCGCGCAACCGCGATAAAGTGTTCGAAGAAAACGGTGCGCGCATTTTTGTGGATCCCAAGAGCTATCTCTACCTCAACAACACCACGCTCGATTACATCGAAGACCTGATGAAGCAAGGGTTCGTCTTCCAGAATCCGCAGGCGTCGCGGAGTTGCGGTTGCGGGAGTTCCTTCACCGCCTGAGATTTTCTTCGGGTCCATTACAAAGTCCGCGGCGAATTCAGTCCCTCGCGCCGCCCAACAATGTTTTCTCAAGTGCCCAGCGCGGAATCTGGAACGCTGCCGTTGAAAATACGATGAGTGTTACAAAATCACAAATCGACCAAACGAATACCGCCGCTTCACAGGCTTGCTGGAGCTGCCAGGCATCCGCCACGAGCGCGCACTTCTGCCCCGCCTGTGGCAAGATTCAGCCGCTGCCGGGCGCGGATTACTTTGCATTCTTTGGCCTTCCGCAGAAATTGACGATTGATGCGGGTCCGCTCGAATCGCAATTCCACAAGCTGAGCTGGAAGCTGCATCCGGACAATTTCGTGCGCGCCAGCGAGTTCGAACGCAATCTTTCGCTCGAGCGCTCTTCCGAGTTGAACGACGCGTACCGCACGTTGCGCGAGCCGATCGCGCGCGTCGAATACCTGCTCTTGCATCTCGGCCTGCGAAAAGAAGGCACCACGAAGCAGCAGGCGCCGCCGGAATTGCTCGAGGAAGTTTTTGAATTGAACGAATCGCTCGACGAGCTGCGCCAAGCCCGCGCCGAAGGTGGCGACGTAGCCGGCCTGCGTGCGCCCCTTATCGAAGCACAGGCCAACTTTCAGGAAAAGCTCGAAGAAGTCGACGCGGAACTCGCAGCCGTTTGCCGCGAATGGGACGCGGTGCTTGATAAACATGCCGACCGCGCACCTGTAGACGACGCGCAGCGCAAAGCTTTACTGGCGCGTATGAACGAAGTGCTCAACCGCCGCAGCTACATCCGAAACCTTGTCGCAAGCGTGGCGAGCGAATTGGCAGAGGCTTAGGAAATTATGGGGCGCACCGTCGGAATCGACCTCGGTACGACTTTCAGCCTGATCGCTTACATGGATCCGGGCACGAATTCGCCGAAGTGTATTCCGGGGCCGTACGGCTCCGCGTTGTGCCCTTCGGTTGTGAGCGTCGACGAAGACGGCAAAGTGATCGTCGGCGAACCTGCGCGGCAGCGTTTGCTCACGCAGGCCGACCGCACCATTTATTCCGTGAAGCGCCTTATGGGCCGCGGCGTTAGCGACGTTCAAGACGAACTCCGTCTTTTCCCTTTTCACATCGACGCAGACAGCCGCAACGTAATTCGCGTGCGTCTTGGCGACAAACTTTTCACCGCGCCCGAAATTTCCGCATTTATTCTTCGCGAACTAAAGTCCTGGGCGGAAGATTATTTCAAGGAGCCCGTGGACCGCGCAGTGATCACCGTCCCTGCATATTTCAACGACGCGCAGCGCCAGGCAACGAAAGATGCCGGCCGCATCGCGGGCCTCGAAGTACTTCGCCTGGTGAATGAACCGACGGCGGCGGCGCTCGCCTATGGCCTCCACAAGCAGAAGCGCGGACGCGTCGCGGTCTACGATTTCGGCGGCGGCACGTTTGACATTTCGATCCTCAAGCTCATCTCCACCGACGAAGGCGACATCTATCAGGTGCTCGCGACGAACGGCGACACCCATCTCGGCGGCGACGATATCGACAACGACCTCCAGCGGCGCATGCGCGAAAAAATTACGGAGCTGTTTCATATCGATCTTACGAAGCAGCCCGAAGCCATTCAACGTTTACGCAAAGCTCTGATCGCCGCGAAGCATGAACTGTCGACGGCCGATAGCGCCACAATCCGCTTCGAACTGCCGGGTGGCCGCTTGTTCGACCAGACGATTTCGCGCGAAGTTTTCAATCGCTGGATCGATCCGATCGTCGCGCGCACCATGGGCCCAGTGAAGCAAGCGCTTGCCGACGCGAAACTGGCGCCCACCGACATGGACGAAGCCGTGCTCGTCGGCGGATCTACGCGCATTCCGCTCGTCCGCAGAACCGTCGGCGAGTACTTCGGTCGCGCACCGCACTGCGAACTGAATCCCGACGAAGTCGTCGCGCTCGGCGCTGCCGTACAAGCAGACATCCTCGAGAGCGGCGTGAAGACCATGCTGCTCCTCGATGTCACGCCGCTTTCGCTGGGCATCGAGACCATGGGCGGCGTAGTCGCCAAAATTATTCCGCGCAACTCGACCATCCCCGCAAGCGCTCAGGAGCTATTCACCACGGGCGTCGAACATCAGACCGGCATCGACGTTCACGTGCTGCAAGGCGAGCGTGAGCTGGCGAAAGATTGCCGGTCGCTGGCGCGTTTCCAATTGAAAGTACCGCCGGGTCCGGCAGGACTCGCGCGCATTGAAGTGAAGTTCCTGATCGACGCGAACGGCATCCTGCAAGTGGCCGCGCGCGACCTGAGGGCGAACGAGCAGCGCACCATCGAAGTGCAGCCCAGCTACGGCCTTTCGGACACGGAAGTCGAGCGCATGCTCGAAGAATCCATCGAATTCGCCGAGCGGGATTTTTCCGAGCGCCAGGTAATCGAAGCGCGCACAGAGGCTGGCACAATCCTTCACGCCACCGAGAAAACATTGCGCGATCCGCGCTCTAGCGAACTATCGGCGGACGAGCGTCGCGCGATCGACGATTCCGTCGCAGCTCTGCGGGCAGCCGTGGCAACCACCGATTACAAGCTCATCCGCCAGCGCATCGACGAGCTGAATCAAGCCACCATGCACCTGGCAGAAATTCTAATGAACAGCGCGCTGCAAACAGCCGTACAAGGCAAGCGTCTGGAAGACGTCTAGGGTTTGCGTAGCGCCGGCCCGCGAAAGGTTTTGTAGCGGCGGCCTTCAGGCCGCCATCTTGGGTTTTCAAGTGTGAACTGAGGAGCAACAAAATGGGCGGCAAGAACCCCTACATCGAAGAAGTTAAATTCACGCCCGCAACAAAGAAGTACAAAATCACGTTTATCAAGGATGGCGCGCCAATCGAGGTGGACCCGGCGAAGATGCCCTACGGCCACGACGGCCTGCCCGGCAGCATCCTCGATATCTCGCAGGGCTTTCAGAAGGGCATCGACCACGCTTGCGGCGGCGTTTGCGCCTGCTCAACCTGCCATGTGATCGTTCACGAAGGCCTCGACTCCTGCAACGAAGCCACCGACGCCGAACTCGATCAACTCGACGAAGCACCCGGCGTCACGCCCAAGTCGCGCCTCGGCTGTCAATGCGTCCCCGACGGCACGAAAGACATCGTCGTCGAAATTCCCGAATGGAATAAGAATTACGCCAAAGAAGCGGAACACTGAGTAGCGCCGCGGTCACTAGGCAAGATGAGATCATGATACCTTGGCAGGATTGCGAGTGTTTATGCCATCGAGCGGGACAAGTGATTCACATCGTTCCGTGCTGCGTGCAAACCTACGAACTTAAGTTTCGACTGGCAGAACCGAGATCGTCGTTGACGCTGTTGCGCATACCACCCGCAGAACCTGCTAAGCGCGAAGGGAAGGAAAATGCCGAACGAATTTGATTGGGACAACGCCGAAGAAATCGGCATCCAGCTTGCCGAAAAGCACCCGAACGTCGACCCACTTACGGTCCGCTTCACCGATCTCCACAAATGGATTGTCGAACTCCCCGGCTTCACGGGCGACCCCAAGCTTTCGAACGAAGGCAAACTCGAAGCCATTCAAATGGCCTGGCACGAAGAATTCCAGGACAACAAAAGCTAGTTCGCGCAGAGGACCGTGGGCTGTCGACTCAGCTCTGCTCGATCGAAGACCAGCCGATTTGGCTTCCGTCCAGTCATTCCAGCTGCTTGTGAACCTTGCGATTGGCCCTTGCATCAGAATAGAGTCGTTACGCTGGGACAGATGCCACGCGGGAAATCCGCGCGAAAATAGAGAGGTTTTTCAAAATGGAAGCCGACCTCAGATTCCCAATTGGAAAATTTCAGCGCGCGGATAATCTTACCAACGAGCAGCGCCGCGAGTTTATCGACACCATCGCCGCAACGCCCGAGCGCCTGAACGCGGCCGTCGCTGACCTGAAGCCGGCGCAGATCGACACACCTTATCGGCCCGGCGGCTGGACCGTTCGCCAGCTGGCCCATCACATTGCCGACAGCCACATGAACGCTTACGTTCGCTTCAAGCTCGCACTCACCGAGAACGAGCCCACGATCAAGCCATACGACGAAAAGCAGTGGGCGGAGCTCGCCGACTCAAAGGCTCCCATCGAGCCGTCGCTAGCCTTGGTCGAGAATCTCCACGCACGCTGGGTGCCGCTGCTGCGCTCGCTCACACCCGCGGACTGGGGCAAGAAATTCCGCCATCCCGAGCGCGGCACGATGTCGCTCGATGAGACGCTCGCGCTTTACGCCTGGCACGGGCGCCACCACGTCGCACACATCACGTCGCTGCGCGAACGGGAAAACTGGAAATAACGGCGTCGCCGAAGCGCATTCGCAACTCCACGTCCCGGCGCGTCCGTTCTGTAGCGCGAGTCAGTCACGCGATTCGCTTCTGCCCGCGCTTCCTTCACTTGGTTCGCTCTGATAAACTACCTCCTCTTCGTTTCGTCACCGAATGGCGCTATGGTGCAACGGTTAGCACGCGGCCCTTTCAAGGCTGAAATACGAGTTCGATTCTCGTTAGCGCTACCAATTCTTTTCGCTCTCATTCTTTTCGTTTCGTTCTCCGCATTCGCTCAAAAGGCCGAGACATTCGTTTCTCCCGACGATTCGCTGCGCGCTGAAATTCAATCGGTCCGCAAAAAACCGGGCGGCGCGGCGGAAAGCAGGATTGAAATTCTGTCAAAGGACGGGAAGCGGATTTGGATCGTGAAGTACACCTCCTCCGATGGCGAACATGGATTCGGCGTGGTGAAAGCCGTATGGACACCCGACTCGCAGTATTTCGTTTACAGCCTCGCGAGCTCGGGCGGGCACGAATCCGGACGCTCGCCGATCTTTTTTTACGACCGGAAAGTGGAACGCGTGCGCAGTTTTGACGAGGAAGTGGGCGTGGTAATCAACGCCGATTTTTCGCTCTCGACTCCCGATTTCCTGGAAGCAGTGATCCGCGACAACGGGGAATCCAAGAGCGTGAAGATTGCCCTCAGCGACCTGCAAGGGTATGGGCAAAAGAAATGATGCGCGAGTTGGATTCCGCTGTCTTATCCTGCGAACGCGCGCAGGGAATTGTCGAGTTGCACGAGTTGGGCTTCGAGAGTCGCACTTAGCGACTCGGCGTTTTCGAGGCGGCCGCTGCGGCCCAATTCATCGAGCTTACGAACTGTTTCCGCAATATTTTTTGCTCCAAAGCTGCGGATGGAGCCTCGCAACGCTTGCGCGGCTCTTGCGAGGGCTTGTGGGTCGTGCTGAGCGATTGCATCGCGAATTGCGGACATGCGGATGGCCGAATCTGGAAGGTATGCGCGGATGAGCTGCTGCGCGAGTTGCTTGTTGCGGCCTACGCACGCGAGCAACACCGACGTGTCGAAAGTGGGCGGCCCGGAAGCAGCGGGTTCTTCGGAGCGAGTGGGTTTCTGGGTCGCTTCTACCCCGCTCGCGTCGAATAAGGTTTCGGATTCTGCTTCGGTTGCGTCGCCGGAATCTCGGCGCGGGCGCGGAAGAAGGAACCAGAAGCGCGTGCCTTTTTGCTGGCGTGGCTCGCAGCCGATCGTTCCTCCCCACCGCTCTACCGTGATTTTGCAAAAGTAAAGTCCGAGGCCGGCTTTGCCGCCGCCGGTTTTGCCCTTTCCGAAGAGCGTGAACATGCGCGTTGGGCCGTCTGCTTCGGGCAGGCCTGGGCCTTCATCGTCCACGAACGCTTTCACGAATTCGCCTTCGTCTTCGGCGCCTAGAGTGACCGTGGTTCCTTTGGGGCTGTAGCGGAGCGCGTTTTCGACGAGGTTGGTGAAAATCCTGCGGAGGCGAGTTTCATCGCCCACGACTTCCCATTTTTTTGCGCGATCCATTCGCGGATCGAGTTGAATTGCGGCCCCGTGTTCGGCGAATGCCGGTGCGTAATCTTTCGCGATGGCTTCCGTGACTGTGGCGACGTCGGGCGCATCCTTTGTGGATCGATCGAAAGATTCCTGAGCCGCCAGCTCGCCGGAAAATGCTTCGAGGATTCCGCGGATCATCATTTCCTGCGTGTGGGATTGGCGATTGCCGATTTCGACGAGGGTTTTGAGCTTGTCGCCGAGCGGCTGCATTTTGAGGACAGAGAAACATCCGCGCATGGCCGTGAGCGGCTGCGAAAGATCGTGAACGATGCAGTGGAGCAGGATTTCCTTTTTTTGAATTTCGCGAAGAAGGCGCTCGTGCTCGAGAAGGGAATCGCGGGCGGTTTGCAGAACGCGGGCGTCTGATGCGTATTTCGCTTGAGGATTACGGACGAGGAGAATTCGTTTGCCGTCAAGCCAAAGCGCTGTGGCGTCGAGCGAGATCTCGCGTCCGGCGGCGGTTTTTTCCGTCCACATGCCGGACTCGACGCGGCCCTGCGTTTGAGAGTTCCAGAACGATTCGGCATCGAAGAGGAAATTCTCGAGAAACGGCATCGCGTCGCCTAGCCGAACGGAGTTGGCGGCCGCGGAATCGGACTCCTTGGTCTGTTCGGCGAGAAGCTCGCCCAAAAAAGCCGGTGGCTGGGTCATTAGTCTCGCGTTTCCGTCGCCCAGATATTCGAAGGCCGCGTATCCTTCGGATTGCAACAAGGCGCGAGCGAAGGATTCCTGGGGCATCGCCTGGGACAGCGGCCGGTTTATAGACTCGGGCCGGTTCGTCACAGCGACACCTGCTCCTGATCGCCGGCGGCATAGCATTCGAAGGTCATGCAGTTTTCCCGCATGTAGGCGCGGCAGGACTCGATGATGCGGTCGATTGCTTCGTCATCGTGCATCGGGTCGTGATGATAGAGGAACAGGCGGCGGACCTTCGCCGCGTGCGCGGAATTCAAAGCGTCTTTCCACGTGCCATGGCCCCAGGAGCGGTGGCTGGGGTATTCCTCCTCGGTGTATTGCGCTTCGCGAATGTACAAATCGGCGCCGCGCACGAATTCATCAATTTCGCGGTCGAGCTTGTGGCTGCTGTCGTTGTCGCCCAGCAGCCGATAATACGGTTCGTGATCCGTGAGGTACACGAGGGATTTGCCGGCATGCTCCACTCGAAAGCCGAGTGCAATTCCCGGATGATTCAAGTAGACGTGACGAACCGTGGTGTCGCCGATCTGGACCGGCCCTTCGAGTTCGATGAATTTGAATTCCGCCATCATGTCCGTGAGATCGACAGGGAAATATGTGGAATCCATCTGCCCGGTGAAGATTCTTTCGAGACTTTTGTCGGTGCCGTGCAGGCTATAGATCGACAACTTATTGCCGGGGATATAAGCCGGAGTGAAAAAGGGAAAGCCCTGGATGTGGTCCCAATGCGTGTGGCTGACGAACAGATGAATGTGAAGCGGCTGCTTCTGAAATTCGCGAAGCATTCCCATGCCCGCTTCGCGCACGCCCGTGCCGCAATCGAAGAGCAGAATCGAGTTTCCGCTGCGAACTTCGACGCACGACGTGTTCCCACCGTAACGCAACGTCTGTCGCCCTGGAGTGGCGATGGAGCCTCGCGTTCCCCAGAACTTCACTTGTAGCAGGCTGTTCTCCGGGACCGTGGGGAGAGCGGCTTCCTGTGCAGGGTTCTTTGCGGGAGCTGGGACCTTTGCAGCAGCGGTCGCGGACGCGGGAATTTGCGAGATGCCCGCGCGAAGGGTCTCGGCGAGCGCCTGAAGATCGTACGGTTTTTGAAGATAGACGTTTGCGCCGAGCGTTTTTACTTTTTTGATGTCGGCGGCATAGGCTTTCGCGGAACCTACGACGATGAAGAGGTCCTTGAGTTGAGGATCGTTCCGAATTGCCTGGCACACGGCGAAGCCGTGCATCTTGGGCATCATCAAGTCGAGGACGACGGCGTCCGGCTTTTTTTCGCGCACGAGGCGAAGGCCCTCTTCTCCGTCGGGCGC
>Ga0073928_10003863_pt1 | contig 22989 bp, 18 predicted proteins | sample PaiPotPPA55metaG_FD_76969 | JGI IMG/M metagenome (GOLD analysis project Ga0073928, IMG submission 76969) | Iron sulfur acid spring bacterial and archeal communities from Banff, Canada, to study Microbial Dark Matter (Phase II) - Paint Pots PPA... ...
CTCGCAACCGGCCATTAAGCCGTTCAAGGAGGTCGAGGGGGAGATCATCCGCAATCTCGTCGCCGATGACGCGCAGCAGGAAACCAATCGCATCGTTCAGTTCATCGACGACCGGCTGAACAACGACTTCCTGACCATCCGCCGGTCCGATCCGGCGGCCACCCAGCCGGCATCGACGCCTTTGACCACCGGCCCGGCGTCGGGGCCCGCGGTCGCCGGCGCCGGGCCGACCACTCAGCCGGCGACGGCGTTGATGTCCGAAGCTCATCTCGAGCAGCTTCGCGCCGACGTCCAGCGGCAGTTTCACGTCGATCTAAAGATTGCCGACCTCCAGAAGGACTGGCTCGACGCCAAGGAGTTGGCCAAGCTGCCCGGAGTCGGCGCCGCCCACACGGCGGACTTTGACGAGTTCGCCCCGTACGCCGCCAATTTCGTCGGCCAGCTTGGGCGAGTAACTGCCCGGCCGCTGGCAGTCTGGGAGCCGTCGGTAATGCTGACCGACAGCCAGAAGAACGCGTACGTTTTCCGCCTTACCACGGCCGAGCCGGCACACGCCCCGTCCGACATGACTCCTGTTCTCAAGCAGGTCGAGGCTGACTGGAAGCTTGCCCACGCTTACCAGCAAGCCAGCCAGGCCGCGCAAAAGTTGGTGGACGCCTCGAAATCCATCGGGCTCGCCCAGGCCGCCCGTCTCGAGTCGAAGCCGGTCACGAGCGCAACCGCCTCTCCCGAAAGACCATTCGCATTCATGCCGACGATGTTTCGAGTCAGCGGCTATGACGTAAAAGATCCCGCGGCGAACGATGCTCTGGCCACGGAGATCAAGCGGCTGCTGGCCGCCGCCGGCCCGTCCGACCCGCACCCGCGAGCCGCCGTCGCCCTGCCGACGGTCCGGCGGGACCTCGCAATCGAATTGATCGACGCCCACCTGTCCGTCCCCGACTTGGCGATCGCGCAGGAGCAAGTGGTCGGCCAGCAGCGGGCCGAGCAGGCACAGCCGTTGATCCTCGACTGGTTCGACTACAAGAGCGTCGTCTCCCGCCTGGATTACAAGCCGGAGCAGAAGTCGTGAGCGGGCACGCCGCTCTCCATCGTTGAAGTCCCAGGCGGCGGAGCACGTGGAACGTAAACACGTGAAACGTGACAAATGCCCCTGACTTGACACTCGCCCCCGGCCGGCTAAGGTTTGGCCGTCACGCGCCATTAGCTCAATTGGCAGAGCAGCTGACTCTTAATCAGCGGGTTCCAGGTTCAAGTCCTGGATGGCGCAATGGCTTACAAATCGACTGGCGGGATGTGGGCTACCGGAGCCGGGCTTTCGGGTGGGACTGGTCTTAGGCCGCTATTCTTGAGGGTAATTGCGTATGGCGCAGTTCTTAAATGCCACGGTGAACCAAAATGCGATCTGGGCTGCTCGTTTGCTTGCTGCTGTGCATCGGGGCAGCGCCAGCCGCAAATCCCACAACGATTCCCGCCCAAATAAACTTTCATGAAGGGCTGGCGCGGCTTACCAGCGACATGAACCAGGTTGTCGGTATTCCGCTCGACGGCCTCACGACAGCGCAACGTCAAGTTGCTGAAAAGCGGCTGGCCGATACCGTGCATACGGCTGAAGCAGATCTTGTCGGCTTTGAGGGGTCATTTTCGATCAAAGTTCTCGACGTGGTGCCGGGCGAGCAGGCTAACGAACTCGTGACCATCGGAGAAATGGACCTGCCGGTCCCGCCCGATGTTCAGCAGGTATGGCGGGATGAGATTCGGGACGTCAACCAGGTTTATGAGGGAAGGACCCGGTCCGCGCGGAAATACATACACGAGTTGGAGGCTCTACCGGCTGGCAAGTCTGGGCCAATTATAGACGACCAGAAACGCAACGTCAGGCGGCTTGAAGCTGAGCGCCAACTGAAGCTGGTCGCTGCCAAAAAATCGCACGTCGCGCCCAAGGCGATCATTCATCTGAGCGGACCAAAGCCCGAGTTGATTCGTTGGCGAGCTGGGCAAGAGAAGCACATCGACAAAGCGCGTGTCAGCAATGTCATTCTCCATTCATGGGATCGCCAACAGAACGATGCGGACTTCGCAACTTGGCATTGCGTTGGCGGGGCGGACGTGGATATGACGCTCATTAACGTCGGGCGGAATTAACGTCGCCAAAGAACCATCCCCACTCTTGGCCGAGCGGAGATCTACTCATGGTTGAGCACTCGCCCGACCCATCGAGCCAAGCCTGTACTAACGCGCGCCCTTCCTTCCGCGCCCTCTCATCGGCGTCAGGCAGAATTAGCACGTCCCGGCCCGCCAGCGGCGTCCAGTCGGTTTCCTCCGGTGCGCGGGAAACGAAAGGGAAACTTCTGTCGTAGCACAAACGGGTCTCTTTCCGCCGAAAAACGGGCCGAAAAAAATCTTCTGGAAACATGGCGGAAACTATGGTAATATAGCGCGTGGTCGATATTGATGATACCCTATGTGGGAAATCGAGTTTACCGATGAGTTCGGCAACTGCTGGGCCGGCGACAAGCGTTTTTACGACCGCATGATCCCACTGGCCGGCGACTTGTACGATACGTATCTGCAAGAACTGCGAAAGGAAGGGCTGATCTAATGGCAGGCCATCGTAATTTCAATCAACTACGCGCGCGGATGTCGCCAAGGCGGCGCGCGAAAAATGAGCAGGCCGTGCGCGAGGAGTTGGAGCAGATGCTGCTGGCCGAGTTACGCCGCCTGGCCGGTATGACACAGGTTCAGGTCGCCCAGTCGATGGGCATCGCGCAGCCGACTCTATCGCAACTGGAGCGTCAGGACGACATGCAGATTAGCACACTGCAACGAATCATCGAAGCCCTTGACGGCGAACTGGAGATCGTCGCCAAGCTCCCAAGCGGCCGTGTGTTGTTGAGCCAATTCAAAGAGCGGCGCTGGAAGCTACAGACTGCATGAATGCCGCTCACTCAACAATCAGCTTCCGTCCGAAGTAATCCTGCTTCATCGCCTGCTTGGCGAGTTGGAGCGTTTCTTCGGCCAGGGCGTTGGCACGCCGGGTGCCCTCGCGCAGGACTTCCAGGACGCCCTCGGGGTGGGCTTCGTATTGCTTGCGGCGCTGACGGATGGGCTCCAATAGTGCGTTGAGCGCCTCGACCAGGTGGCGCTTGATCGCTACGTCGCCGACTTTGCCCTGGCGATAGGCGTCCTCCTGCTCTTTCACCCACTGTGTGTCCGGATTGAAGGTCTCGTGAAAGACCCACAGCGGGTTGTTCTCGACCGTTCCGGGGTCGGTGGCGCGGATGCGCTTGGGGTCGGTGTACATCCCCATCACTTTTTTCTGCACGGAATCGGCGTCGTCGGAGAGGAAGATGGCGTTGTCGAGCGACTTGCTCATTTTGAGCAGTTCCCCGCCCGGCCCGGGCCCGCCCAGCCCCACCAGCCGCCGGACGCGGCCAAGCTTTGGCTCGATCACCGGAAACAGCCCGCCTGCACTCAAGTAATCCTTGTCCTGCGTGTGCGGGTCGACGCCGCAATACAGTTGGTCGAACCGCCGGGCGATCTCGCGGCTCAATTCCAGGTGCGGCAACTGGTCTTCGCCCACCGGCACCATCACCGGTCGGAACGCGAGGATGTCCGCCACCTGCCCCACTGCGTAGAGCGGGAAACCGAACGGGTAATTCTCGCCCAGCTCCTTGTCGCGAATCTCATCCTTCAGCGTCGGGTTGCGCATCACCCGATTGAACGGGACGAGCATGGAAAAGAAGAACGTCAGCTCGTCGATGGCCGGCACTTCGCTCTGAATGAACATCGTCGCCTTGTTCGGGTCGATGCCGCAGGCCAGGTAATCGGTGGCAATCTCAATGACGCTCTGGCGGATCTCCTCGGGCCGGTCGGCGCGGGTGGTGAAGGCGTGCTTGTTGGCGATCAGGAAATAGCAGTCGTAATCGTCCTGGAGGGCAAGCCGGTTCTCGATGCTGCCGACGTAGTGGCCCAGATGGAGCTTGCCGGTCGGCGTGTCGCCGGTCAGGATGCGGGGTTTGTCGTTGGTCATTTGTCCCCCGACGTAGTCGGGACTTCGCTCGCGCTCAGCTTGGTCCTTAGTCCATCGTATGGCGACCAGACCAGCTCGCGCTTGAATGCCGCGAGTTAGGATGCCTTTGCTTTCCGCAGCGGCAGCTTGGCGTCGATGTAGTCCACTAGAGTCTCCGGATCGGGAATCGGGTCGCCATCCCGACGCATCGCCTCGAAATGCAGCGCGAGAGCGCCACGCAGATTGTTGAGGGTGTCCTGCACCGTCGCGACCGTCGCGATGCAGCCGGGCACGTCGGGAAGGTACGCGCTGTAGTTCCGCTTCGCCCTCTCGATCACAACAGCATGGCGCATGAGGACCTCTCAAACCCGAAGGTTACTTCAACCCCGCCTGACGCAGAATACTTGATAACGTGCCAGGCCTCAGATCATCGCTCGGGTGACCTGCGATGGTGACTTTACCAGATTTGGTTGGCTGTTTGTATTGCCGGCGACTCATCACTTCGGCGGCTCGTTGATCCGCATTTTTCGCACGACTTGCGCTACGGCCTTGCGGTCGATGCGGTTGGAGGCGGCGGTGAGACCCTTGGCCAGCAGGGACGGACACAGCAGAAGCGTGAGGGGGTTGGGTTCCTCGCCGGCTTGTGATGCCACCGACACGGCAATGGTCTTGAGTTGCCGCACCTCGCCCGATTTGAGCGGCACCTCTCGCAGCACCTCCTTCATCAGCCGCCCGGGATGGTTCAGCGCTCTAGGGGTGGCGGCTTGCTTGCTGCGACGGCCCATCAACCAAAGCAACAGCAGGACCCCGCCGCCGGCGCACGCCAGCAGGAGCACCGGCCGCGTGTCGAAGTCCGTCTTCTGCCCGACGTTTTCCTGAATGCTCTTGAAAACGTCCTCTTGCGTCGGCGTCGCCGCGAGCGGCCGCGGGCACGCCATCAGCCAGAAGCCGGGAATTAGAATTAGCATCCACAGGGGATGGGCCGGAAGCCGACGCGGGGACGCGGAGACGCGGGGACGCGGAGACAGCGGAATCCAAGGACAAGGGGACAAGGGGACAAGGGGGCAAGGAGGCAGAACGCACCGTCGCGTCCGTCCCCTTGTCTCCCCGTCCCCTTGTCTCCCTGTCCGTTGTCCCCGCGTCGTCTTGTTGGTTTTATACATTCCTTCACCCGGCGTTCTTCTTCTCCCGAAGCAGTTCGGCGACCGACTTAAGCACGGCCAGGGCATAGCGGCGGACGCGCAGGTTGCCGTCGGCTTTGGCGATGTTTCCCACCTCGTTGAGCAACTGCCACCATCCGATTTGCCGCAGCGCCCACAGCGCCGAGATCCGATGCTCGGAGCGTTCGTCCCGCAGCATGGCCAACAACTGGGCACTGGCGGTGCTGACTTTCATGTGGTGCAGGGCCTTGATGGCGTTGGCGCGTTCGCGGCCACTGGCGGCCAGGGCACGCTCGGTCAGCAAGGGAAGAAACTGCGGGTCCTGCCGCTGCTCCAAGACTTCGATGGCGTTGGCCCGCACCCGGGCATCGGTGTCGTGCAGCAGCCGGTCTATCAGAACGTCATTGGGCAGCGCGGGAACCTGGGCGATGACCGAAACCGCCTTGCTGCGGACCTTGGCGCTGGGATCGGCGCACAGTTGGGCCAGCACGTGTCGCAGTCCGTCGGCGATGCCGAGCTCTTGCGCGATCTGCATTGCCTTGACCCGTTGATCGGGAGGCCCGGCGACGGCCCGCCGCTGCAGCCTTTGCGCGGCGTCGGGCAGGAGCTTGAGCATGGCCTTGCCCGCCTGCTGACGCGTCTGCTTGTCCAGGCGGTCGAAGCGCATCCAGAATGAGTCGAACCCGGCCTGTCCGATGGCCCTTCCGATCACCCGCCTGACCGAAGCGGGGGCGCCCGCCATGAGCTTGAGCAGCATGTTCTCGAAGTCCGCCGGTCGCCGGCGCACGAGTTCGCGGGCGGCCATCCGCACGATCCGCTCGTCCGGATCGGTCAAGAGCGATCGCAGCAGCTTCACCGAGGCGCCGCGGCGGCGGCGCATCGCCACCCGCAGCAGCCGCAGCCGCGCTGAAACGGAGTCGGGAGCGGTCACGTCCCCCTCGCGGCCGGCCCGGTCCAGCAGCAGTTGCATCCGCTCGTCCTGCTCGACGTCGTGGATGCCGCTGACCGCCAGCCACTCGGCGATCCGTGCCGCATCCGATGCCGTGCGTCGCTCAATGTCGCGCGCCAGCTCCACCACTCCCCACCACGTCCCGCGGGTCACCTGGTGGATGCACAGTTGGAGCTGCTGGTCCTTGAGCCAGTGGGTCTTGCGGAGCAGCGCGTCCAACACCGGGGCCTGGTCGATGTGGGAGAAGGCGACGCCGAAGTGAGACCGAAGCTGGCCATGGCTGGCGCCCAGCAGGAAGGCCTCGACATGCTCGCTGTCAGGGGGCTGCTGGAGGCGCCGGACCATCGCGCTTTGCCCGCCGTGCTTGGTCGTCTGCAGGATCGCCAGCGTCTTGCTGCCGGGCCAGTCGGCCAAAAGCAACGCCGCCCGCAACAGATCCTGCCCCTGTTTTCCACGATGGAGATTGCTCGCTCGCGCCACCGCCGACTCGATCTCGGGACGCTGGGACATGAGGTCATCGTATGTGGATGATCGCGTGGTGCTCTCGGAGTCGTTCGACGGATCAGACGCGGAGACGCGGGGACGCGGAGACAAAGGGACGGACGCGACGGCGCGTTCTGCCTCCTTGTCCCCCAGTCCCATTGTCCCCTTGTCCTTGGATTCCGCTGTCTCCGCGTCCCCGCGTCTCCGCGTCCCCGCGTCCTCATCAGGCTGCAACCTCCTAGTCTCGACGGCTGCCCAGCGTGCCAGCGCGAGGATCGCGTCGACGGAGGCCTTGGCAAGGGACTCGTCGGAGTCGTGCAGGTTCTCGGAGAGGGCGTAGGCGAGCTTGCCCTGGCGGCCCAGGGCGATCAGCCGCAGCGCCGCCAGGCGCATCTGCTGCTCCTCGCTGCGAGCGCATTCGGCCAAGGCATGGTGGAACAGCCTGATGTTACGCAGGACCGAATGTTGCAGCGCTTCCGGCAGGGAGTCATAGCGGGCGATGATGCCGTTGAGCCCCCGGGAGGTCGTCCGTTTCAGAAGAGCATCGAGCGCGACCTGCTGCTCCGGCGCGGTCCCAAGCCGCAGGGCTTGAAGCAACAGGTCATCGGCCGCCTCGTTCTTCGACTGGACGAGCGCGTGGATCAGGCGGTCGAGCATCTACTGTGGTTATCGGACGCGAGCCATATACGGCTTGAAGGCTGTTCGGATCGGATTCGGCCCGCAGACATTCCCCCACGGGCTTAGGCGTGGTAAGGTCTGTCCTTGCGGAGAAACCGATGCTGCACCCCGCGCAGGTGATCCCGTTCCTGACGCATGAGGACGCGTGGGTCCGCGAACATGCGCTGCATTATCTCGCTGAGGCGGACGACCCGGCGCCCGCCACCGCCGATGACCTCTGGCGCGCGATCGACCAATTAGGTCCGGGCCACCAACCCTGTCTCTTTGGCTGTCTTGGCACGTTCCCGGGAACGGAGCAGTCCACCAGCCGGCTGCTATCCGACCTGTCCAAGCCGTCTGACATGCCAGTCTACTTTTATCAGCTCCAGGCACTGTGCCAACTCGATTTCGGGCTGCTCGAGCGATTCATAAAGCGAATTGAGCGCGTTCCGAATCTTCCGGCGCACCTGCTGGAGCACACGCGAGAGCGGCTCCGGCTCGCGCGGGAGACGCCCGACGCGCTATGGCGCCGGCTGATGGAGCACGCGGCCGACATTGAGCTTTTCGAAGAGGAGCCGGATCGCCGGGTGGCAGATCGGATCATCGAGGCGTTGGCGCGGCATCCCGGGATTGTTGCGCCCCGGGCCCTGGATCTATTGAACGACGGCTCCATCGCCTACTGGATCGAGACGTTCTGCATTCGCTGGGTTGGGGCAACGCGATACCGTCCGGCCACGGACGCTCTGATCGACAGACTCGGCGTGGAAGATCCTTGCCTGGGAGCAGACGCGAAAGAGGCACTGAATCGCATCGGCGGCGTCGGTTTGGTGGACAAGCTCGCCGCCCGATTCGTTCAGGAGGACGTGAGCTTCCGCGTGTCGGCTGCGCAGCCATTTGGGCGGATCAAACTTCCCGAATCCGAGCAGGCGTTGCTTGGACTGCTGTTCTCCGAGCAGGACATGGAAGTGGTCGAGTTCCTGGGTGACTCGATCTGCCAATTGTGCCCGACCGACCCCCACGTCCTGGCGCCGGTCCGCCAGGTCGTCGTGGAAGGGTTCTACGATCCCATGGTAGTGGAGCTGCCGGACGTGTTGCTGGCGGTCGGGGAAATGATCGGATGGTGGACCCCGGAGATGTTCGATTGGCGCCAGGATGCGCGCGAACACGTGGAACGGTTCCGCTGCACCTTCAACAATTGCGGCATTGCTGAGAATACCATGGAGCATTGGGTGCGAGAGGGGGTGAGCTACACGCCAAGCGGGGAGCAAGGGCAGGCGCCCGAGCCCCCCGATGATTTCGACTGATGCGGCGGTCATCTGGCTTGTTCTCGTGGTGGGAGATGGATACCGTTCCTCCGTTACCGCACCAGGAGTGGCGATGTTCCCGTTGGCCGAGAGGATGAAGCTCGTTTCCGAATCGATCACCCTGGCGGTCAGCGCCAAGGCCAGCGCGATGAAGAAGGCGGGGGTGGACGTGGTCGGATTCGGCGCCGGCGAGCCGGATTTTGATACGCCGTCGTTCATCAAGGAGGCGGCCAAGGCGGCGCTGGACCAGGGGCAAACCAAGTACACGCCCACGCCCTGCTACCCCGAGCTGAAGGCGGCCATCGCCGCCAAATTCAACCGCGACAATGGCCTGCCATACAAGCCCGAGCAGATCACCACCGGGGCCGGCGGCAAGCACTGTCTCTATATGGCTTTCATGGCCGTGCTCAACCCGAGCGATGAAGTCATTCTGCCGTCGCCCTATTGGGTTTCCTATCCGGAGCAGATCAAGCTGGCCGGCGGCACGCCGAAGGTCGTTCGCGCCGAGCAGTCGAACGGCTTCAAGATCACGCCGCGCCAGCTCGAGCGGGCCATCGGGCCGCGAACCAGGGTTTTCCTCATCAACTCGCCCGGCAACCCCAGCGGCGTCGCGTATACGCCGGAGGAGCTCAAGCTCCTGGCGGAAGTGATCGCCCGGAACCCGCAAATCGTCGTCTTCAGCGACGAGATTTATGAGAAGCTGGTTTACGACGGCCTGAAGTTTGTCAGCTTCGCGACGCTTCATCCGTCGCTATTGGAGCGGACGCTCACGTTCAACTGCCACAGCAAGAGCTTCGCGATGACCGGCTGGCGGGTCGGCTACATCGGCGGGCCCAAAGCGGCCATCGACGCGATCAACAAGGTCCAGTCGCAGATGACCAGCCACATCACCAGCTTCACGCAGCTTCCGTCCGCGGCCGCCCTCACCGACCCGCGCGGCGCCGAGAGCGTCGAGCAGATGCGCCGCCAGTTCGAAAAACGCGGCCGCCACATGTGGGAGCGCCTCACCAAGCTCCCCAAAATTACCTGCGTACGGCCGGGCGGCGCCTTCTACTGCTTCCCGAACGTCAGTGCCTATTTCGGCAAGACGGTTGGGGGAACAACGATCACCGACGCCATCAGCTTCGCGGCGGCGCTGCTCGAACAGAATCACGTCGCGGTGGTCCCGGGCAACGACAGCGGCTTCGACACGCACGTGCGATTGAGCTTTGCGACCAGTCTCGAGCAAATTGATAAGGGGATCGATCGGATTGGGGAGTTTTTGAAGAAGATTGGCTGATCATCTCATGGGTTTCTCCCGTGGGTCGATCCATTGGGGGCTCGCTAACGCAGCAAAAGACGAAGTCGGAGAGCGATAATGTGCGGGCGTCGCCGCGCGGCTGCTGGGGAATTCATTTGCTCACGGGCATCCGACATTGGAAGTGCGGCCGACGCAGGGCTGCGGTTAGACCTTGTACCCTGCGGAGGAGAGGCGATAATTCAGGGTAGCCGCGTAGCGCCACCGCGCGACACCCGACTCCAGCCGGAACGACCAAAAAACGGGGGACGCGCGCATAGAAGGCGCAACGTCGGCAAACGAGGCGGCGACTTATGGAGCCGGTGACGTGAGATATCAACGGCGTCGTGATAACTGTGAAGGCGATTCATCGAAACAAATCGTCCACGTGCGATTGCCATGCCGCATCCCCATGTGAGCTGAAACGCAAGCTGTCTCTCACGCCAAACGCGAAGACACTGACATGTACCGAAGTAACACTCAACGTTCGCAATACTTCCAACATGGCATTTCCGATCCGCTCCGCGATGTGGGAACTGATTGACACCGACGGCTTTGCATTCGGTGCCAAGGCTATCTGCGCGACCCTGCATCCTCCGCGCACGGTCGAGGTCGATAGGTGGCACGTCACCCCTGGAACCCAGGTGAACTGCGTGTTGGCGTTCCCAGAGCTCGAAGACGGACAACAAATAGCTTATCTGCTACTCAACGCAGATCGTCGAATCTTCAGGTTCGAGATCGCTCCGATGAATCCGGAGGCGGCACAGCTGCTTCGCACGCGCGTGGCCGCCGCCGCAGCAGCTAACGGGTACGCGGCAAGTCTGCTGACGAATGCGTTCGATCAACTGGAGCGGATGATCAACGCTCGGTTGCACCACGTGTTAAGCCCAGCCGAGTGCGTGCGCGCTGAGAATGAGGTTCGGCAGCATTCGTTCGTAGTTCGGCAGAGGATTCGCGGTCTTCCAGGGGAGGAACAGGTTGTGGCGGAAGCCCACCTAGCGGACCTGCTGGCGGACTATGAGGGACACCTAAATGCCGCGCGGGCCACTGACGACGCTCGTAAGGGGTTGGAGAAGACCGTCGAGCGGCTGTACGAGCTCTCTCCGCGAGAATTTGAACGGTACATTGCGGAACTGTTTCGGGCGCTCGGTTATGATCGAGTGACGCTCGGCCGCGGTAGTGGTGACCTGGGGGTTGATATCTTGGTCGATATGGATGGCGCGCGTACAGCGATACAGTGCAAGCGGTATAAGGGCTTGGTCGGTTCTCCGGAGATACAGGGCTTCCTCGGCGCGATGCGGCATGCTGAGGCAGGACAGGGCATCTTTGTGACGACGGGAGTCTTCAGCATCGAGGCTCAAAACATGGCTTCCGCGCATCCGATCGAGCTGGTCGACAAGTACGCGCTCGGTCGTCTCATCGCCAAAGCCATGGGCCGGCCGGGAGCTTCCCTCGATGTGGACCACCCAAGTAACGGGCAGCCCGGATTATTCTCGTGACTATTCGACGCGGCGAGGAAAACGACGCCGTCGCTTTTTGCCTTCCATAGAGCATGCTTCTGCCCCCCTCCGAGGAACGTTGCCGAATTCCTCCAAGCGAGCACTGCCGGCTGCACGGCGGCGCGGTCTTTTGTATCGCCGAGATCGGAATGTATCAGTGCTCGGAAGCTGAGCATCGGGCTCAAATGCAAGCGGATGAGGACCGGTTTGTTGCGGGCGCAAAGCCTTCGGCGGAGGTAACGCGCTGGTCACGTGGGTACTTCGCGGAACATGAATGGCGCCCGTGGCTCTACAATCAGGTTGTTGGCTGGTTGCGTCTGTACGCTTACCCGCGAGCAAAGTATTCTCCCGCGTTTATCACCGGGGAGTACTTCGGCGTGGACGCCAAGCGACTTACGCACTCGATGAAGCGAAAAAGATTTCTATGGGGAGCAGAGATTCTCGCCGTGAAACTCGAAGACGATGAGCAGATTGCTCGTGCGTTTGTGCATGTGTCCGATGAGATCCGAAAATGGTCGCGGTCGAACCGGATCCGTACGCTTACGCTCGACCTCACAGTCTGGGAGCGCGTTGGGCCACACATCCGCTGGGCCGAGATTCTCTCATGAGCGTCGGGGATAACATTGATCCTGCCGAGCTGGACGCGGTTCGGTTCGGTTCTGCCGGCAAAGTTGGAATCACCGTCTGCAACCCTGTGCCTGTCAGATGTACAGCCGTCCTTCCAGTCGATAGCGGGCGTGTTGACTGATGGCGCGGTGATCGGCGGCCTGCCAACCGGCAATCGTACCGACGGCCGCGATCACGGCGTCCAGCGCATCTCCCCCTCCGTTGCGCATCATTACCCGGACTTGCGAATCGCTGATGGAGACGGCCCCGCGAAGGCCTTCGAGAATGCGGCGTTTGGTGCGCCGGCGTCGCGGCGCGAGCCTCCCACCCTGCGGCTGCTTGTAGTTCTGGTGCGGCAGGCCGAGCCGCTTCAGCGTGGAGCTGGGGCAGGCCTCGACTACGGCGCGGCAGGCCGAGGGCAATTTGCGGTATTGGAACGGCAAGATGGCCGTCCCTCTTGTTCGCGCGAGCGGCAGCAGCACGTCGCGCATGCCGTGAAACGTCTGGTAGATGATTCGATAGTGATAGCAGTCGAACGGCGTTTTCGCCTCGGTGTCGGTCGTGCGGTGGATGTGCATCGGACCGCCGCAGGCGCGGGCGCGACGCACACATTCTTCACCCAATGAATATGCACCCCCATCAAATCCGCTTATCCACCGCAACTGATCCAGCCATCGCCAATTCGGATCGACGACCTCGACCGGCAGGCCGAACGGGAAATCCATTCCCCACAGCGCCGCGTCCGACGATGCGACCAGTTCGACCAGATGGCCGAGCGCCGGCTCGCGCTCCGAAGTCCCGCAGAGCGTTCGCAGCCGCGACAACTCGATCAACTCGTACCGATCGCGGCGCGGCACAATGCAGGCGATCCAGATGTTTTCCCCGGCCAATTTCGCGCCGCTGAAATCGACGCCGTAGACGAATCTGAAGTTCATCGCCGGGCGTCCGCATCGATTTGCGGCTCCATGGCCAGGGCCGGCATCGCGTCCTCGGCCGACCGCATGAACCGGCTGAACCACCCATCGCGCACCGCCAGTGCGCCCGGCGTGCCCTGTTCGGTTACGCGGCCATCGTCGATGACAAAGACGAGGTCCGCCTGGTTGATGAGGCTGGGGCGGTGGCTGGTGAGCACGGTGGTCCGGCCGGCCATGAGCCGGTCGAGGGCGGCGATAATCGCCGCCTCCGAGTCGGGCTCGACGCTGCTGGTCGGCTCGTCCAGGAGCAGGACTTGCGGGTTGGCCAGAAAGGCGCGGGCGATGCTGATCCGCTGCTTCTGCCCGCCGCTGAGGCGTACGCCGCGTTCCCCGACCTTCGTGTCATAGCCGCTGGGGAGTTTGCTGATGAAGTCGTGAGCATTGGCGGCTTTCGCCGCCGCGATGACCTGCTCCATGGTTGCTTCGGAGTGGCCGTAGCGGATGTTGTCGAGGATGCTGTCGTTGAAGAGAAACGTCTCCTGCTGAACCAGCGCGAAGTGGCTCCGCAGGCTGTCGCGCCGGATCGATCGCAGGTCGCGCCCGTCCAGCAGCACTTGCCCCTGCGCGGGGTCGTAGAACCGCAGCAACAAGTTGAGCACCGTGCTCTTGCCCGCGCCGCTTGGGCCGCAGAGAGCGACCGTCTGCCCGGGATCGATGCGGATGTTCACGTCCTCCAGCACGAGCGGCGACTGTCGGCCGCCGGTCTCGGCCGGATAGCGGAAGTGAACGTCCCGCAGCTCCATCTGCCCGCGGACCTTCTCCAGGGCCTTGGCATCCGCGTCGTCCGGCAGCTCGTCGGGAGCGTCGAGCACCTCGAACACGCGCCGCCCCGCCGCCGTCGCACGCTGCACCATGTCGTTCACCCGCGCCAGCGTCTGCACCGGGCCATAGAGTCGCCACCAGTAGGCCCGGAAAGCCAGAAGTTTACCAACGGTGAATGTCGAGCGCGTGAGAATCAGCATGCCGCCCACGCCGAGCATGAAGATGTTGCTGAGGAACCCCACGCCGCGCGTAAACGGGAAAAACAAGCTGCGGGCATTGATTGCCCGGATCTGCGAGTCGTAATACGCGTCGGTGGCGACGCGAAATCGCTGCGCCTCCTGGGTCTCGCGGGCGAAGATCTTGATCACGACGACGCCGGACAGGTTCTCCTGGAGACGGTTGCTGATGTCGCCGAGGCGCTCGCGGGCGCCGATGTAGATCGGCTTGATCCTGGCGTTGAAGTGCCGCAGCAACACGTACACGACCGCCAGCGGGGCCAGCGCCGCCGATGCCACGCGCCAGTCCATAAGCATCACCAGCGTAACTGTGGCGATCCAGATCACCCCCTCCCCGATGATCACATCGATGCTGCTGACGATGAATGACTGGATCTCGTCCACGTCCCCCATTGCCCGGCTCATCAAGTCGCCGGTGCGCTGCCTCTGGAGATATCCGAGGCTCTGCGATTGGAGCTTGTGGTAGACGCGGTTGCGGAAGTAAAGGATGAACTTCTGGGCGACGCGGTTCATCAGGTTCGTGCTTAGCGTGCCCATTGCCTCGCCCAGAACGTAGACGCCGAACATCCAAATCAGGGCCCAAAGCAACAACCACGGCTTACCGTGAACGGCCCCGCCCAACGAAATGAGGTAAGAAAGCACCGGCGTCGCCTTTCCGTGGCCCGTGCCGATCACGTCATCGGTCACGTACATCCACGTCAGCGCCGGGAACAATTCGCACGGCGTCGAGAGGATCAGAAGCAGTAACCCCAGGGCAATCGTCGCGTAATGTGGACGCAGCAGCCGCAACAAGCGCACGAACACCCGACGAGAATCCGGCTTGGAGTTTGTGGCTTGGGCCGCGTCGGACATGTCCGGCAGATTCTAGGACGCCGCGAGGGAAAGCTGTAGCCCGAGCTATAACCTATAGGTGTGGCGCTCGTTTGTGGTGGCCTCGATCGTGGCACGGCCGACTCGGCCGTGGTCCAGGGGACTTAGATCGCCGGTTGATGGGAGATTGTGGAAAGCACGGCAGCGACACCGGGCTTTCCACAATCTCCCACCAACCGGTAATGACGCTCTTGCGCCCACCGCCGAGTCGGCCGTGCCACGTGTGAGGGCCTTGCCACAAACGAGCGTCACCCCTATAACCTGCTGATGAGCAGCTCGCGCTGGAAGATCATTTCCTTGGGCAGGTCCCCGGCGAGCTTGAGGAAAAGCTCCTCCTGGCTCAGAAGCTCCAGCTTGACGGCGTCATTGTCAACCGCCTGGGCGGCTTCGACGTCGGCCGGGGCGATGTCCAGGCCCTCGATGTCGATGTCCTGAATTCGCGGCATCCATCCGAGCGTCTTCTCGACCGCATAGGCCCGGCCGTTGCACCGGTCGATGATCCACCTGAGCACGCGCATGTTTTCGCCAAACCCAGGCCAGAGGAAGCGGCCGTTGTCATCCTGCCGGAACCAGTTGACGTGAAACACCCGCGGGCAATCGGCCATGCGCCTGCGCATGCGAAACCAGTGGACGAGATAGTCGCGGACGTTGTAGCCGATGAATGGGAGCATGGCCATCGGGTCGCGGCGGACGACGCCGACCTGGCCCGTGGCTGCGGCGGTCGTTTCCGAGCCGAGCGTCGCCCCGACATACACGCCGTGCATCCAGTTGAACGCCTGGAAGACCAGCGGGATCGTCTTGCTGCGGCGGCCGCCGAAGATGATGGCGCTGATCGGCACGCCCTCGGGGTCATCCGCCGACGGGTCCAGCGCGGGATTGTTGCTCATGGGAGAGGTGAAGCGGCTGTTGGGGTGGGCCGCTTTGCGGCCGCAGTCGGGCGTCCACTGCTGCCCGGTCCAGTCGATGCAATGGCTCGGGGGCTGCGGCGTCTTCCCTTCCCACCATACGTCCCCATCCTCCAGCAGGGCCACGTTGGTGTAGATCGTATCATGGGACATGCTCTGCATCGCGTTGGGATTGGTCTGCCAATTCGTCCCCGGCACGACGCCGAAGTAGCCGTTCTCGGGATTGATGGCGCGGAGTTTTTCCGTCTTGGGATCGACCCACATCCAGGCGATGTCGTCGCCGACCGTGGTGATCTTCCATCCTTCGTCGCGGTACTTCTGGGGCGGGATCATCATCGCGAAATTGGTCTTGCCGGAGGAGCTGGGAAAGGCCGCGGCGACGTAGGTCTTCTCGCCATCCGGCGCGGTGGCGCCGAGGATCAGCATGTGCTCGGCCATCCACCCCTGCTCCCAGCCAAGGAAGCTGGCGATCCGCAGGGCAAGGGACTTTTTCCCCAGCAGCGCGTTGCCCCCGTACCCAGAGCCGAAGCTCCAGACGGCATTATCCAATGGGAAATGGCAGATGTAGCGGCGTTCGGGGTTCACGTCCCCCAGGCTGTGGAGGCAGCGGGTGAACTCGTCGCCGTCTGCGAGCTGCCGCCAGGCGACGTCCCCCATCCGCGTCATGATTCCCATCGACGACGCCACGTAGATCGAGTCGGTCAACTGGACGCCCACCTTCGCCAGCGGCGAGCCGATCGGGCCCATCACGAATGGGACGACATACATCGTCCGCCCCTTCATGCACCCGTCGAACAACTCGCGCAGCTTCGCATACGCGGCCCTGGTCTCGATCCAGTTGTTCGTCGGCCCGGCCAACTCCTGGCTGGGCGTGCAGATGAAGGTGAGCTGCTCGCTGCGGGCCACGTCATTGGGATTGCTGCGGTGCAGGTAGCAGCCGGGCAGTTTCTGCTGGTTCAGCTCGATCAGCGTCCCTTCCCGCACGCCCCGCCGCAGCAGTTCTTGTCGTTCTTCGAGGCTGCCGTCGCACCACACGACCTGATCCGGCTTACACAACCGAACGCAGTCCTGCACCCATTGCTGCACATGATGATTAGCGGCTGCGGGCACGGCGCGGGAGGCAATTCTTGTCTGGCTTGTCATCGTGGTCATGTCTACTCCATTGTGGCTCGGCGCCGCTGCGCCGGAAGGCCTCGTGCCATTGTCCGTCCTGATCTTAGTCATAAAACAGGGATGCAACCACGGAGGCACAGAGACACGGAGGCGCGCTGGGCAATTCGGGCTTCAGTCAACTGCCGGGCGTACTGCGAATTCGGGAAACAAGCCCAGAATGATCCTGTCGATCGCCTGCGTCCTGGAATCTCCCCTCAGTGGGAGTGTGGCCCCCTCACTGGAGTGTGCCTCTGTGTCTCCGTGCCTCCGTGGTTGCATTTTTTCCGTCGGAGGCGGCGAGTAACGCTGAGCCGTTGAGATGCACAACACCTCCAGGCTCCCGCCGGTCGCCAAGAGGCCGCGTCGTGAATCCGGTCGCGGTAGGGCCCGCGTTGCCCGCCGCCGCATCGGTCCGGCGGACAAACGTGAACTGGGGTGAACAGATTTCAATGTGTCGGTCCTATCGTTGCTGTACGCTCGTGACGCCTTCACCGAACGGAGCCTCATCCCCAATACCCAACCGACTTGAAAGGCGCCGCATTTGTCGCATTTACTCCCATATAATATCGTTCTAATGCCTTGTCATCACCTAAGTTATGAGTTTTCGATCCGGGCCAAAACGTGCGGCGCCCTTTTGCTTGTCGCATCCTCGTTTTCGACGTTTGGCATCAGCGGGCGCATCCGGGAGTGACAAATCGTGATTTCTCCTCGCTGAAACGAACCGATATGAGGCAAATCCTCCTTCCGGGGGTACCCTAACATATGTAGAACGTGCCTGCAAGCAAATTATTCCGCCGGCCGGCGGAATTGTTTTGAGCGACGGTAGTAGAACACGATGCGATGGGCGACTGCGATCCGGACCCGGGCGGGCCGTCACGTATTCACAGGTGGCTACATCCTGGAGTGCCGGAAGCGGGCGGATACTCGCCTGCTCCCGGCGTGGCGTGGGCGATGCCCGCGACCAGCGGGGCATTGCGGCTGTCGCGAAGGAGTGTGGCGCCGACCCGCGCGTCGTGCTTGCGGCGTTTGGGTTCCTGCCCGATTCGCGCCGGCCCAAGCGGTACGTGGACGTCTGGACCGATGACGAAAACACAATCGCGCTGCTGCCGGCCGACACGGAAGTAGCCGCCGCGTTCGCGCTGTCACCGGCGGTGCATCCGGAGCACGGCAGTCTTGTCGCCGAGTAGTCTTGCCGCTTGGAAAGTCGCCGTTTGGCGCGCTACATTTTCTGCATGGAACACGTTCCCTTCACGGGAGACGAACGGCAGATCACGTGGTGCATCCATTGCGCAGGGCCAACGGAGACTCGGGACCACATGCCGTCCCGCGTCTTTTTGGACAAGCCGTATCCGGAGCATTTGCCGGTGGTTCCAGCTTGCGCCGACTGCAACGCGGGCTTTTCGCTCGACGAGCAATACGTCGCTTGCCTGATTGAGTGTTCCATGTGCGGATCGGCTGATCCGGCGGCAGTAAAGCGTGACAAGATCGCACGAATCCTGAGAGATACACCCGCATTGGCCGCGCGCATCGCAGCCGCCCGACGGGAAACGGCAGACGGTGTTACTTTTGCCGTGGAGTTCGATCGAGTCCGAAATGTGGTGCTTAAATTGGCTCGCGGGCATGCGGCATTCGAACTGAACGAGCCGCAATTCAGCGAACCTGCAAACGTCGGCATCGCGCCCCTGGCGGTGATTCCTGCTGAGGATCGGGAGCGGTTCGAGCAGCCACCCGCGCAGCTGATCTGGTCGGAGGTCGGCAGCCGCGCCATGCACCGCTTGGCCGGAAGCTTCCCCGACGGCGACAGTATGGGGTGGATCGTCGTCCAGCCAAGGCGGTACAGGTATCTCACCGCAATGGGACCGGGCGTGACCGTGCGGATGGTGTTCAGCGAGTTCCTTGCCGCCGAAGTTCTGTGGCGTCGGTAGTGTTGGTAAATTACGTTCCGAGAAACCGGCCCAACCGTCGCTGCATCCGCGCGGCATTTCGCGTTTAGCATTCTCACACAGTCAGCACTCGCCAGCCGGCGCGCCGGGAGCCGCGCTTGGAGTCGGATTCCCTGCACCCTTGCTCGCGGGCTTAGAGTCCCCTACCTCATCGCGTCACGCGCTGGTCCCATGCGTCCAGCCAGTTGTGATCGGCGCCAACCGCCTCATGAAGGCAGTACTCAAAGAGGCCCTGCCACTCCGCTCGCTGCAAGCGTATGGCGATTTCGTGGCGCGGGTCGGCGCGATTGTTGTGAACGGCTTCCACCAGATCGACAAATCCATAAGGGTCCCATCCGCCGGACAGGGCAGCGGTGATGAGCCGGTCGGAGGCCTGCTCCTCGGCCAGGGACGACGCGACCGACCCCATCATGCGGAGGACGTGGTGGTTGGAACACCGGCGGTACCAGTACTTGGAATTGGAAAAGTCCCCTTCGCGGCGGTGCATGATGGCGTGCCAGAAGCTGCCGGTCGGAGAGGCGATGTCCTGCACGATCTGGTGGCATTCGTCCAGCGCGTCATGCCAAAGCCACAGCCCGGCCAGCACGGCCTGCGCGTCTTCCTGGTGTTTGATCGGGCGGAAGAAGAGCTCCGCGGGTTGAACGCGGTCCAGCGCCTTGTTCGCGGCGGCGGGGACGGGGCCCTGGACGACGAGCCGGCGGTAGGCGGATTCGCCTCCGTCGCGCAAGATCGACGCGACCAGAGGCGTCATAATGTCGTGTCCGGTTGGAGCGATCGGCAGGTCTGGCATGGTTTTTCATCGTCGCAGGTTGCGCGGCCCCCCTCCCCAGCCCTCCCCCGGCGTACCGGGGGAGGGAGGCAGGGGTCCGCGAGACTGTCACGCACCCCGAAGTTTACGGCTGGCCTCGCCTGGCATGAAATTTACATCAGACACATCGTTTGCATCCACTCTGGAAAGGAGCGCATATGCGCACGACAAATCTCGCATTACTGGCGGTCATCGCGGCGGCCGGGTGCAGCAGCAATCCCTTCGGTCCCGGAGACGACGCCCGGCTGGCAGCCCAAGCGCCGACGGACGCCGAGCTCGCCGCCTACGCCGGCTCTCACAAATACCCGGCCACTCAACCCGCCAAGGAGCTGAAGGCGGCGGCCATCGTCGACCGCAACCGCGGCATGATTAAAGTCTATAACTTCAGCGACCAGCCGATCCAGGATACCGACGTTTGGGTCAATCGCTCCTACGTCGCCCATCTCCGCGGCATCGCTGCCGCTTCGGCCCCGGTGCAGATCCGCTTCAGCGACCTGTTCAACAGCCTCGGACAGCGGTTCTCCAGCCAGAACGAGCAGGTCCGGATCGTGCAGGTCGAGGAGAACGGGACGCTCTACTCGCTCCTGGGCCCGGCGGCGGAGTAGCAGACGCCGAGGGTGTCACGCACCCTTTCAGATGAATCCGGCGAGCGGCGCGGTCGTAAGGCGGGGACGAATGTGTTAGACTGATTCCCTCCAAGGCGGGAAGACGCCCCCTCTTTCGATCGTCACAACCGGAGGAGAACTGCACATGCCACTCGCCACTGCGCGGCAAGCCCGCAAACGCAGGAGTCGGAACGTCGGCCGGCCGCTTGAGCCGCTCGAGAGCAGGCGGCTGCTTTCGATCAGCGTGCTGACCTGGCACGATAACGTGGCCCGCACCGGGCTGAACGCCGAGGAGACCCAGCTCACGCCGGCCAACGTGAACAGGAACTCATTTGGGAAACTGTTCAGCTATCCCGTGGACGGGCAACAGTATGCCGAGCCGCTCTATGTGCCGAACCTGGCGATCCCCGGCAAGGGAACGCACGACGTGGTGTTGGTGGTGACGCAGCATAACAGCGTCTACGCCTTCGACGCCGATTCCAACGCCGGCCCGGACGGCGGACTGCTGTGGCACGTGAACCTCGGCCCTCCCGCGACCACGCCCAGCCCCTACATCGGAGGCCGCTATGGGCCCTGGACGCTCGTTACCCCATACATCGGCATCGAAGGGACGCCGGTCATCGATCCTTCAACCAATACGATGTATCTGGACTCGTTCACGAATCCCGCAAGCGGCGTCTACGAGCACCACATTTACGCGATCGACATCACGACAGGCCAGAACAGGGTCGCGCCAGTGCTCGTCCAGGCGACTTATCCCGGCAACGGCGCCGGCAGCACGGACGGGCAAAACGTCCCGTTCATCGCCAACCGCCAGCAACAGCGGCCGGCCCTCACGTTACTGAATGGGATCGTCTATGTTGCGTACGGCAGCTTCGACGATACCGACCCGCACCACGGATGGATCCTCGGATACGACGCGGCCACGCTCCAGCTCAAACAGGTGTGGAACTCGACTCCAAATCTTCTCACCCCGCCCGGCCCGAATGCGGGAGAAGGACCCATCTGGCAATCGGGCGCGGGGCTTTCCAGCGACGGGTCCAACCTCTACGCGATGACCGGTAACGGCGACTTCGATACCAACCTCAACGCCCAAGGCTTCCCCACCGCCGCCGCCTATGCCGACAGCTTTGTCAAGGTCTCCACCGCAAACGATACCCTGGCGCTGACCGATTACTTTACCCCCTATAACCAGCAAGCGCTAACCAACGCTGACAATGACGTGGGCTCGGCCGGGCCGATGGTCCTGCCCGATTCGGTCGGCAGCGCCGCCCATCTGCACCTGCTGGTCGGCGTTGGGAAGCAGGGGATCATCTGGGTCCTCGACCGCGACAACATGGGCAAGTTCAACCCCACCACGGACCATGTGCTTCAGGAGGTGCAATTGGGATCAGGCGCGTGGAGCAACCCGGCCTACTTCAACGGCCGTATTTATTTCCACGGCGTAAACGGCGTGCTTAAGGCGTACACGATCGCCAATGGGGTGTTATCGTCCACCGCGGTGGCACAAGGGGGCCCCAGGTACGGCTATCCCGGCGCTACGCCAAGCATTTCATCCAATGGCACGAGCAACGGCATCATATGGGACCTCCAAAGCAGCGGCGTGTTGCACGCTTATGACGCGACCACTCTCGCCGAACTCTATAACAGCAATCAGACCGCCGGGGACCCTCTCGGGTCGTACGTCAAGTTCACTACCCCCACCATCGCGGACGGGAAGGTTTTTGTAGGGACGGCCAATTCTCTGGCGATCTTCGGACTGCGGCCCCAGGACACGATCTTTGGTACGGGCGGCAACGACACGATCACGCTGAAGCAGGACGCCGACCATCAGCACATCGACTGGACGATCGGCGGCTCCAGCGGGCAGGTTGCAATCGATCACGCCGCCGGCCTCACCATCAATGGCGGCGGCGGGGTCGACTCGATCACACTCGACGGCAGCAACGGCGACCCTCTGCCCAATCTTCTGGCGCTCAATGGCACATTTACCCTTAACGGGCTGACTGCCACCACGGTCGGCCCCGGCCAGACGATCGACCTCGGCGCCAGCACCGTGACGATCCCCTACACGCAACCGAGCCCGCTGGCGGCGGTCCAGGCGCTGCTCAGCGGCGGATACGACAACGGAACGTGGGATGGCAGCGGCATCATCAGCTCAGCCGCCCGTGCCAACCCGCAATACGGGATCGCCGACACGGACTCGGCCAATGCCGGCGGATCGAGTCAGACATCCGGTTCCATCCTGCTCAATTACGAGCTTTTGGGTGACGCCAACCAGGACGGGCAGGTGAACTTCCCCGATTTTGCAACGCTGGCGCGCAATTACAACAAGACCGGGGCCGACTGGAGCATGGGAGATTTCGATTACGATGGCAAGGTCGACTTTAATGACGTGGTGATCCTGGCCCGAAACTTCGGTCATCAGCGGCCAGGCTGGCCGAATTTGCTCCAGAACGGTAACTTCAGCCAGGGCAATACCGGCTTCGTCACGGGCTACACAAACAGCACGGACCTCGGTCCGGAGGGGAATTTCACGATCGGCGATAATCCCGCCCATTACCATGCCGCCGGCGTCGCCAGCTTCGGCGATCACACCACCGGCTCAGGCCAGATGTTCATTGGCAACGGCGCAATCGCGCCGAACGTCACGGTGTGGCAGGAGACCGTCGCCGTTCAACCCGGGACCAATTACAACTTCTCCGGCTGGGCGCGGGAATGGGGCGGCACGACCACGGACCCCAGCCCTGCGGTCCTGCACGTCGAAATCAACGGCCAGCCCGCCGGC
>Ga0073928_10003864_pt1 | contig 22986 bp, 21 predicted proteins | sample PaiPotPPA55metaG_FD_76969 | JGI IMG/M metagenome (GOLD analysis project Ga0073928, IMG submission 76969) | Iron sulfur acid spring bacterial and archeal communities from Banff, Canada, to study Microbial Dark Matter (Phase II) - Paint Pots PPA... ...
CCAGCGCCATAAAAGCGAAAAACGAAATCGCCAGGCAGACAATCGAAAGAATCAATTCGCGCCGCTGCGCAACTGTCTTCAGCAGCCGCGGCAAGCCGCGCGCGCCGATGGATTGCTCGCCCGCCCGCTTCAGCTCGTGGCTCTGCAAGAGATCGCTAGCCGCCGTCGCCGCCACCACGATGCTCAGCAACAGCCACTTCATTCGGTTTCTTCCGCCAGCTTCGTAGTGTTCTGTGCGGTGGAGCTAACCAGCGCCGTGCCCACGAAGATAAGCACCGTGCCCAGCCACTGCCGTGCGGTCACTCCCTCGTGCAAAAATACTTTGCCGAATACCGCTGCCAGCACGTATCCGATGGCCGTCACCGGCAACACGAAGCTCAGGTCCGCCAGGCTCAACAGGGCCAGGCGCGTGAGCAGTGACAAAATCAGCATGGCGATCCCCAGCGCCACGAACGGATCGAGCATCGCCTGTAAATACACTAGCGGCCGGATCGATAGAGATTGCGGAAAATGTTTCGTGCCCCAGGCCATCGACAAATTACCGAACGGCCGCAGAAAAATGAACAGGAGCAACAGAGCGAACGTGCGAACGCGCTTACTCAAACTGCATTTATCGTAACATGGCGCAGCCGATAGAACCGGAGTACTGGATGTGGGTAAGACGAGCGCAGCCATGCAAGCCCGGCGGTAATTTCTGCACCGGTCTTCGATCTCCCGTCTCTATCTGTCTGAAAACCTTCGGGCAAGTGCGGTCCTGTAATTGCAGGGTTACAGTCGCGAGCGTCGCGTGGGATGACGCTAGCGAGGATGAGCGCATATGTCTGCTCTGTCAGCCGTACTCCATTCCCGAGGCCCCCAGGATGACTTGGAAGCCTTGCTGACCCGGATGCGTCAGCGGTTGTATCCCGAGACCATCCCAGTGCTGGCCAGTTGTTGGCTGAGAACGGTTTATGCCAGCAGCCATCCCTATAGCTGGTGGAAGGAATTGGATGAGCTTCTGCAGCAGACCCTCCAAGAACCCCTCCAAGAACCAATGTTGAACGACCCATCACGCGAGGGCCTGCTGGGCATCCAGGCTTGGATCGAGGAGAGTGTCCTTCGAGCCGGCAAAGCGCCTGACATCATGCCACAACCTGTGGAACCGTTTCGCACGATTCTCGAACAGCAGCAAGCGGCGGCCTATACCGTCCGCCTGTTGAATGAATGGTTGCCCGTAGAAGTCGCCCATCTGTTGATCAACCAAGGTGACGACGCCAACGGGTACGACACACCGACTCGAGCGGTCGGCCGGGCGCTGGGACAGTTACTCATGCGGGCCCATCTATCGCCGGAAACCCTGGAAATGCTGCTGCAGCCCGAACCGCTATCGGCGCGTGAGGTGTATCCCGCGCATCTGGAGATGTTCCAGGATGTCGTGCTGGCGCTGCTGGGCCGCTGTTCGGCTCCGGCGTCTCGCGTACTGCCCGCCTTGCTGTTTGGTGTGGCCAGCGGCACGCTGCTGCCGGCCGACTACGGGGAAGCGGTTCGCCGCACGGCTTTCGCGCAGGACGGCAACATTCGAGTCCCTATCCCGGCCGGGCGGGTTCGGGAGATCCTCAGCGGTGGCCCGGTGCGTCTCGCCTCTATCATTGTCACGATGGATGGGCGATGGTGGAAGTCGGAAAGCCTCCAGACAGGACAGCAGCATAGCGTTGTCTATAAGCCGGGGGGCCGGCTGCGGATCGATTATACGGCGGAGCATGCCACGTTGGCGGCGCCTTGGCCGGACACCCAACTGCAATGGCGCGGCGCGGTTGACTTTCAGGATCCTCTTGAAATCTTTGGCCGCGATTGGCGGGCGTCGAGTTGGGAGACCGACGGGGAGCAGACCTGGCTTCGATTGGCATTCTCACGCGTGTTACCTGTAGAAGAACTGGCGCCTTCAGGAGAACATCCCTTTCGCCAGTCGCATTCGGCGGCGGTCGACATGGCCTGGTCCGCGCTGGAGAACGCGGTGGCCCTGGCGATTTCCCAGAAGAGCCGCCAGCCGATCGAACAACTGCGCCGCCCGGACTTCATTCCGCTCGGGCGCGCGATTCTCGAGCTTGCCGAAAACGCCAAAAGCCCGGCGCGCCGCGAAGCCATCCGAAGCCAACTTAGAGCCGTGCACTATTTTCAGGCGCAGCTTGCCTCCGCGTACGGACGCATTCCCTGGCGAATTCTCCCGGCAGCGGTTCGCAGGACTGTGCTGGGAAAACAGCCGGACCCCGACTTGCCGGAACTTCTGAATCAAACTTTTGATGGGCTTCCTGGCGCCGCTCCCTGACGGTCGCGGCTCGGTAACACGTGCAACCGGTTGCTGAGCCGCGCGCCGTGCGAACGTGCACTGCCGTCCGATCTGCAATCGCGCGACAATAGTACCAGGCCCGATGCCCGAAACATCACCTACATCTGAGGACAAATCCAAGCAACCCTCTGTCTCCGGCTCCTTCGGCGTGCTGCGCATTTTTGGCGTGCCGGTGCGCTTGCACTTCACGTTTGTCCTGTTGCTGATCTTCCTGCTGTTCATCGGCATCGGCGGAAGCCAGTCGGCCGCCATGACCGTGCTCTACATCATCGCGCTGTTCGCCTCCGTCCTGCTGCATGAGCTCGGGCACACCTTAATGGCCCGGCACTACGGCATCAAAACCATCGAGATCGTGATGTTCCCCATCGGCGGCGTTTCGCGTCCCGAGCGCCTCCCCAAAGCCCATGAAGAATTCTGGATCGCCATCAGCGGGCCGCTGGTCAACGGGATCATCGCCGCAGGACTGTTCCTTTGGTTGGCGACCCAACACCAGTTCCTCTCCTTCGAACAGTTGAAAGATCCCACCGACACCAACCTCGCCGAACGCATCGCCCTCGGCAATCTGCTGCTGTTCGTGTTCAACCTCCTGCCCGCTTACCCGATGGATGGCGGCCGCGTGCTGCGCTCGCTGCTGGCGCGCTTCAAGAGCGAAGAGGAAGCCACCCGCATCGCCGCCAATTCCGGCCAGATTCTAGCCATAATGGTGGGCTTGTACGGCTTGCTGGCCACGAACTTCATGCTGGTATTCGTGGCCATGTTCATCTATCTCGGCGCGTCGCAGGAGGGCAACGCAGTGCGCGGCCGGCTGTTCACAGCGGGCGAGCCAGTCAGCGCGGCCATGATCAGAGAATTCAAGGCGCTCTCGCATGGCGATAGCATCCGCGACGCAGGCAATATGCTGCTGGCGACCACGCAGCACGATTTTCCGGTGATGCACGGCGATACCGTCCTGGGCCTGCTGACCCGCCGCGCCCTGGTACGCGCCATGATGAGCGCGGGCCCGGATTCCTACGTGGCCGCCGCCATGGATCGAAACCCGCGCCGCGTGCGCCCCGATGAGCCGCTTTCCGAGGTTCTGCAGGATCTTTCCGGAGCGCGTTCCTGCGCCCTGGTCATGGACGGCGAGAAGCTGGTGGGTTTGCTTACGTCCGAGAACGTTTCCGAGTTCGTTCTCCTCAAGCAGATGACCATGCAGCAAGCCAAACGCGCGCGATGACTCACCGCGTAGTCCTGGTGGGCGCCGGATTCGGCGGACTGTACGCCGCCAAAGCCCTCCGCCGGGCCGCCGTCGATCTCACCATCATCGACCGGCGCAATTTCCACCTGTTCCAGCCCCTGCTCTATCAGGTCGCCACCGGCGGTCTTTCGCCGGGTGAGATCGCCTCGCCCATTCGCCACGTGGTCTCTCGCCAGCGCAATGCGCGCGTCTGGCTGGCCGAGGTCCGCGACATCGACGCCGCCAATCGCCGCCTCACGCTGGATCATGGCACGGCCGATTACGACACCCTGATCCTGGCCACGGGCGCGCATCATCACTACTTCGGCCACGACAATTGGGCCGCGATCGCGCCCGGACTCAAGACCATCGAAGACGCCACCGAAATCCGCCGCCGCGTCCTGTTCGCTTTCGAATCCGCCGAGCGTGAGACCGACCCCGCCGCGCGCCGCGCGTGGCTGACTTTCGTCATCGTGGGCGCCGGCCCCACGGGCGTCGAACTCGCCGGCGCGTTAGGCGAAATCGCCAACGACACGCTCCGCCATGATTTCCGCAGCATCAATCCGGCTGAATCCAGCATCCTGCTCGTCGAGGGAACCGATCGCGTGCTGCCGGCCATGCCGCCGGATCTGTCGGCCGCGGCCGAGCGTGCTTTGATCGATTTGGGAGTGCGCGCGCGCACCGGCATCATGGTCACCGATCTCGACACCCAAGGCGTCACGTTGAGCCGCGGCCGTCAGGGAGCGAACACAGAACGTATCGCCGCGAAGACCGTGCTGTGGGCCGCCGGCGTGCAGGCTTCGCGCCTCGGCAAATTGCTCTCCGAACGCATAGGCGCGCCGATTGACCGCTGCGGGCGCCTCATCGTCCAGCCAGATCTGACCCTTCCCGGCCACCCCGAAATCTTCGCCATCGGCGATCTGGCCAATTTCAGCCATCAGACCGGCCAGCCGTTGCCGGGCGTCGCGCCGGTCGCCATGTCGCAAGGCCGCTACGTAGCCCGCGCCATCGAAAGTCGCTTGCGCGGCGAAACCCCGCCGCCCTACCATTACCTCGATAAGGGCGCGCTGGCCACCATCGGACGCAACAAGGCCGTCGCCCAATTCGGCAAGCTGCATATCTCCGGATTCTTCGCCTGGTTCGTCTGGCTATTCGTCCATCTGATGTACTTGGTCGAATTCGACAATCGCCTGCTGGTGCTGGTGGAGTGGGTCTACAACTACATCACGCGCAATCGTGGCGCGCGGCTGATCACGGGCAGTGACCGCTAGGGTACCGCTCCCTGACGGTCGCGGCTCGGTAAAGCGGTGACGCAGAGTGGCCGTGCGGGTAATCACGCACAGCGAGCGGCGTGAGCGTGCCCCACGGCGCCCCGGCTCCACGCCATCCACGCCATCCGCACCACCCGCAGCACTTCGCTCCGCTCGAACGGCTGCGCCAGAACATCAAAACCTCCCAGGTTCAGCACCTCGGCCCACAGCCGTTCGTCCGCCAAACGGGAGGAAATAATCAGATTTGGCGGGTTCACGCGCGACTGCAAATCACCAAGCAACGCTTGCCAATTGCCGCCCGCCAACTCCGTGTCGCAGATCGACTGGTACGCTGCGACGTTGATGCGCCGCGAAGCGGTTCTGTTGTTCGAGGGCGGTGACGAAGCTACGCGGTCTTTTTATGATACGTTTGCCGAGGACTGCGATCTTAAGGGTAGCTCGCTCGCGGAATTCTTCCGACAGCGGTTCGTGCAGGCACTTGTATACGGCAGAAGCTACATCGTGGTGGACTTTCCTCGCACGCCGGGCCCGGTAAACAACCGCGCCGAGGAAGATGTTTCAGGACGGTCACGGGCGTATTTGGCGGATTATGCACCGGAAGAGGTTATCAACTGGAGTTATGATGACCGGGGCGCACTGGAATGGGCCGTCATTCGGACTTCCTCGCTCCGGAAGTCGATGGTTACGGACCATGAATGGGCGCGCGAAACACGGTGGATCTATTACGATCGCCAGAATTTCCGGGTGTACCGAAAGACCAAAGAGAAGGAGCTAGTCCTGGTAGACGAGGGTTTACATGGGCTGGCCGGCCAAAACCGCGTACCTCTATTCTCGCTACCAGTTACCGAGGGGCTATGGCTGATGAACAAGGCCGCACTCCTGCAGCTCGAGCATTTCAACAAATCCAACGCGCTGTCGTGGGCGCTAACGATGGGTCTGTTTGCGTCGCCGGTGATTTATTCGGACCGGGAATGGAACCAGATTGTGGGCGAGTCCTACTACATACAGCTCGCGCCCGGAGACAAGTTTGGATGGGCAGAGCCAGAAGGGAAGGTGTACCAGATCGCGGCCGACAATTTGGTCCGGCTGAAGGATGAGATTTACCGGGTCTGCTATTTGCTTTCTCACGCCGGCAGTCCGGAGTTGACTGGGACGCCACAGTCCGGCCTGAGCAAGCAACGGGACTTCAGCATCACCCAGGAAGTATTGCGCGCGTACGGTGACGCAGTAAAAGAGACGATGAAAGCGGTGCTGCGAGCCATCGCAGCGGCGCGGCAGGATGCGATCTCGATTGACGTATCGGGGCTGGATGAGTTCGACATTGGAGATTTCAGCAACGAACTAGACGATGCGAAGAAGCTGCTTAGCCTCGGGATCGAATCGGAAACGTTAAAGAAGCAGGTATTTAAGAAATTAGCCTTCAAGTTTCTGTCGGACGTGAGGCAGGAAATCAAGACACAGATCGCACAGGAGATTGACGCAAGCGCCTAAAGCATTCCGGCGCGAGCTTCTGGGAGGACGGGATGGAAGAGACGGACGTGCAGGCCATTGTCAAGCAAGCGATTCAAGAATTTCTACAAGAGCAGCAATCGCGGAGCGAGCCAGCGCACAAGGCCGAGCTAGCCGAGGAGCGCAAGCGGCGCGAGCAACTCGAGCGGAGGGTCAACGAGCTGGTCGACGAAAACAAACAGAGCCGGCAGGCGGCGGATCGTGCCGAGCGCGGCGCGGCAATCCGGGCGGAGCTGCAGCGGCTTGGGGTGGCGAAGATTGACCTGGCTTACAGGGCGGTTCAGGACGGCATTTTCCGGACGGAGGACGGCAGGCTGTTGGCACGCACTGACAGCGGCGAGGTGCCGGCGAAGGAGTACCTGGCGACCTTCGTGAGTGAGAACCCGGAGTTTCTGCCCGCCAGGATAGCGGGTGGATCGGGCATCACGGCGGTACACAAGGCCCCGCGGGAAACGACCGAGACCGTGGACCTGGAGGGCATACGCCCGGGCATGAGTGCGGACGAGATGGAGCGCGTACGGAAAGAGATTCTGCGCGTGGCGTCACAGAACTTACGAGGTCTCTAAGCAGGACAGGCAGGAATGCCTGATTTTTAAGGAACAGGCAGGAACGCCTGAACCAACTAAGGAGAAGGAATGGCGATTATTACGTCAGCAAATGTGGCCAGCGCGATAGTAAAGCTGGTGGCAGCAGACGCTCTGCCTGCCTTGGTCGGGAACCTAGTGATGGGTAACCTGGTCAACCGAGATTACGAGCCGGTATTGGCACAGGCGGGGGATACAGTGAACGTACCGATTCCCCCGACCCTGGTAGCCAACAACATAGCTGAGGGGGGTCAAGTGCAGCCGCAGAACCCAAGCCTGGGGAATGCGCAGATCGTGTTGAACACCCACGCTGAAGCTACTTTTCAGATTCCGGACGTCACGAAGGTACTAGCGGTGCCGGACTTGCTGCAAGTGTACATGCAGCCGGCGGTGGTGGCTATCGCCGAGAGCATCGAGACCAGCTTGTTGAACCTATATGCCGGGTTCACAGCCAACACGCCAGTGGGCACGGCAGGCACGTCCGTAGTGGAGTCCGTAATTGACCAGGCGGAGAGTGCCCTATTTACATCGAAGGTCCCTCCGTCCGAGTCGAAGTACCTGGTGGTGGACGCTGCGACTTACTCGCAGATGCGGCAAATCGAGCGATTCAGCGAATATCAGACTGCCGGCGAGGCAGGTCTACGGGCGTTGATTGACGGCGCGGTTGGGAAGATCAAGGACTTCTTCGTGATGCGCTCGCAATTTATCTCTCACACGGGCAGCTCGCCACTGACGACTCATAATCTCGCCTTCACGAAGAACGCTATCGGCCTGGTCATCCGGCGGTTGCCGCAACCACTTTACGGTACCGGCGCGGTGGCGCACTATGCGGAGATGGGGAACTTCGGGATGCGGGTAGTCATGAGCTACCAGCCGAATACGCTAGCGCAACAATTCACGGTGGATGTGTTGTACGGGTGCGCTGTGATTCGGAACAATTTCGGGGTGCAGGTGAATTCGTAGCCGGCGGTCATCTGTTACCGCACACCGGCAATGGGGGCCGGGTACAGCCGGCCCCAACACGAGGCGACGATGGACTTACAACTCTATTACAAGAAGATACGAGAAACCGAACACATCCTGAAGGAGCCTTTCGTTCTATTGGTCAGCGCGGACACTCCGGATGGTGGACGGGCTGGCGTCCTGACCGAGGTTCCGCGGCGCGTCGCCGCGAAGATGATCATCGAGGGGTGGGCGCGAGCTGCGAGCACGGAAGAGGCGCGTGAGTTCACGGAAGAGAAGGCCGAGGCCAAGCGCCAGGCAGACCAATTGGTGGCTGCCTCACGCATGCAGTTTGCGGTAGTGTCACCCAGCGAGTTGCGAAAGCTAAAGGGCGCGATACTACCGGACAGGGATCAGGACAAGAAATAGGCTGGGGCAATGGCTCTTTTTACGGACGGCATTTCGACAATACAGGACCTGCTCAGCCAGGACTCCTCCATCTTAGTCACGGCGCAAACCGAGAATATCGATCTGAGCACGAAACTGGCGTTGGCGCAGGAGGATATCGGAATCGAACTCGTTACCCTCTTACAGAGGAGCGAGACGTACGACTGGCAGTTCTGGCTGCAGCCTAATCCACAGTTGAATAACATTGTGGTGACGCCTCCACTGCTGCGCTGGCATGCATTCCAGACGTTGACGTCGGTTTACCAGGACGCCTACAACAACCAGTTGAACGACCGTTACAAGGGCAAGCGGGATCAATTCCAGCAATTAGCGGTGTGGGCCATGAAGAAACTGATCCAAACGGGTGTTGGCATCGTCTCGGACCCGCTGCCACAAGCTTCACCTCCGCAACTGACGGCGATCCCCGGAGGACAACCGGCCATGACCTATTATGCAAGCGTGTCTTGGTTAAACATCGAGGGCGAGGAAGGGCAGGTAGGGAGCAGCAGTTCGTTGACAGCGGGGGCCGGCACTGTCCTGGCGGTGCAGCCACTTAGTGCACCCATCAACGCGGTGTGCTGGAACGTCTATGTAGGGCTGTCTCCCAGTACGCTAATCTTGCAGTGTCCGAGTCCGCTTTCGCTAGATCAGATTTGGATACAGGCGGCACCGGTGTCCACAGTTGGACTTGGGCCGGGCAGTGGTCAGGCGGCCAACTACCTGCGCGCGCTGCCGTATGTGATTCAGAGGGGCTAAAACGATGGCTTGGGTGGGCAGCACGGTTACGGCGCAGGTACTGAGTCTCCTGAGTGCGCCGCAGGGTGTCAGCGGTTGTTTGGCAACGCTGGCCACAGCCGAGAACCTAACGTTGGGGCCCGTGGCTCAGTCCCAGATCCAGGCTCAAAATGTCTCGGCCGAGCTAGCCGAACGCAGCGAGAACGTGGTCTATCCCGCGCTTTATGTCTATTGCGATAAGGTGTTCAACCAACTTATAGAGAAGTTCAGGATGTTCTCCGGAAAAGCGATGATGGTAATCGAGGTAAGAGTCTCGCAGGACAGACTGGACGGGCTGGAGGATCAGACACAGTCTTATGTGGATGCGGTCACGCAGGTGTTGGATCAAAATCGTGGCGACTGGGGCGAGGGTATGTTCTACGCAGGGGGTTACGAGGCAGTGTTCGCCCAGGTCAAGCACGGCGGCCGAAACTTCCTCCAGTCCGCCAAGGTGACGTTCGACGTGGGAGTGAGCAATTAGAATATGGCATCGTACACTTCATCGAATGTGAATCGGTTCTACACCGCGTTGGAGAGCGCCTATGGCAAGGTGCCTGCAATCGCAGCGCAAAACCGCTTTCCAGCCGTCAAACTGACGGCCAAGAACCAGATAGAAAAAGCGGACCGGAGAGATAAGACCGGTAGCCGAACCTTCGTGGGATTTCCGGCAGGAATGCGCCGGGACACCAGCTTCGATTTGACAACTTACATGACAAGCTGGGGGACGACAATCCCGGCTCCGGCTTATGGTCCGCTGTTTCAAGCCAGCCTGGGCGCGTCTCCGGTGACCTACGGAGGAGGCTCAGCGGGGGGCGGATGCACGGGTACGACCCTGGTATTTTCAGCGCCGCATGGGTTGGTAGTGGGTCAAGGCGTGAGTTGCAACGGCGAGATTCGATTTGTAACGGCGGTTACCAGCGGCACAGTTGTCCAGGTGAATGCGCCTTTTACAACCCCGGTGGCCGCTGGCGCAGCAATCGGGCGCAGCGTCTCCTACCTTCCCGCAACCGAATTGCCCAGCGTCAGCCTCTTCGATTATTGGGACCCCAGTACGGCGGTACAGCGAGTTCTCAGCGGAGCGGCCGTGAATCGGATGACGATCAAAGTGAATGGTGATTTTCATCAATTTGAGTTCAACGGAATGGCGCAGGACTTAGTTGACAGCTCGAGCTTCGCAGCGGGAATGGGCCAGTTATCCAGCTTTCCCACGGAACCTGCCCTGGGGGCCTTCGACTATTCGATCGTACCGGGCAATATGGGTGAGGCGTGGTTGGGGAGCACACCCGGCCAGTTCTATACGATCACAAGCGGAACGTTTCAATTGGATAACGGCCTTGACCTGCGATCCAGGGAGTTCGGCACTAACTTGCCGCAAGCGATCTCACCTGGACCGAGGTCAGTGACCGCCACGTTCGGCTTGTACGAAATGGATGATGCGGCGACGCAGGGGCTGTATCAGGCGGCGAGGCAGCAGTCGCCAATCAGCGTCATGTTCCAGCTTGGGCAGCAAGCAGGCCATTTAGTAGGCGTTTACATGGCAGCCGTGGTGCCGGCGGTTCCGGAATTTGACGACGGCGATAACAGGCTGCAGTGGAAGTTTCAAGGATCCAGGGCACAGGGAACGGCGGATAACGAGATCGTCGTAGCGTTCGGTTAAGGGTTCACCGCAAGGCTGTCTTATGCAATACGAGAGTTACGAAAAAGTCGAAGCGAAGTTGGCGTCTGGCGTAAGCTACACGACTGTAAAGATGTCGTTCGGGCGACGTGTAGAGCTGTCTCGCAGGATCCGGGAGCTGGCGGCGCGGCGGGAGTTTTTGGAGGCTGGGGACAGCCCCGGTGACAAGATGGATGCGGCGCTGATAGCATCGGAGATCGATCGGATTTACTTGCTATGGGGGTTGAAGGATATCGCCGGACTCGAGTTAGACGGTCAGCCGGCAACCCCCGAGTCGCTGGCAGATAACGGACCAGAAGACTTATTCCGGGAAGCGCTGGCCGCAGTCAAGCACCAATGCGGCTTGTCGGAAGCAGAAAGAACAAACTGATTGTCGCACTCCATTTTCAGTTTTCCAACCAGGCCGGTTGGGAGTGCGGGGCATGCCGCAAGTCCGGTCTGGAGATGAAGCGCAGGTGCGGATGGATACCGGCGGCGCTAGATACACCGGTTCGGGTCGTCTGGGCAAACTCTCATGCCGCGACGAATGTTTGCCCTAAGGCGTTCATAACGGCAGAGAGTATGGCTTGGGTAGAAGAGTATCTGATCAGGCGGAAACTGGGGCAGAGGGGCATAGAGAGGCTAGGGGCTCGGGACGTGGAGGCTTTTCTTATTTTGGAACATCAACTCGGCAAGATAGAGGGTAGGGGTGGCGGGAACGGACAGACGGTGACCGGGTCGAGACAGGAACGAGGACGACGTGCCTAGTAGCTCATCTGACGCAATCCTCAACGCTTTCAATCAGGTGTCGGGGCGTCCAGAGACAGGCGTTGGCACCGCGAGCGGCGCGGGCGCACTGTTGCCCACAGGCAGCCAGGAACTGACTGACGCTCTCAGTCAAACCACGCAGGTGATCAACGCTCAGACGCAGGCTACCGGCGCCAATACTGACGCATTGGCTCAGAATTCACAGGCGCGAGGCTCAAGCGGTGGGGGCGCAAGTGAAGTGGCCGGAGCCCTCAATACTGCAAGCGGGTTATTAGGCGGCGGGCTTAGCCTGATGCCGTTAGTCTCGCTGTTTTCTGGCTTGTTTGGCGGCGGAGAGTCTCAACAACCAGCCCCGCTGACGCCGTACACACTGCCACCATCCTTGAACCTAGAATCCACTACAAACTACCAACCCGTGAGCTGGGGAGAGACCGGCCTTCCGCGTGCGGCGGGAGGCGCGGCACCGAGCGCGGCGCAGCAGATTACAGTGCAAGTGCAGGCCATGGATAGCCAATCATTTCTCGATCACAGCACGGACATTGCCCAAGCTGTGCGACAAGCAATGTTGAACATGAATTCCTTGAACGATCTGGTAACCAACCTGTAAGACATGTTTCCCACACTAAAGACGGGCGCGGTGATGCAGTACCCGGCAAAGCGGACGCTGCAGTTCAACACCGGCATTATTCGGTTCCTGGACGGCACCGAGCAGCGGTATCGTGACAGCCCTTCGGTGCTGCACACCTGGACGATTCAGCTCGATCTGTTGGACGAAGAGGAACTCGCTGCCCTGGACCAATTCTTCGTTACCAACCAGGGCAAATTCGGCAGTTTCTCTTTCACTGATCCCTGGGATGGCACAGTCTATCCTGACTGCAGCTTGAGTGCAGACTCGTTTTCGTTTCAGTTGCAAGAAGAAATGCGGGGCAGGACTACGCTGACAGTACGCGAGAACAGGACCTAAGATGATCTGGTTTCCGCAATTATCGTCAGGCGCGACAGGCCAGTTTCCGATCCAGAGAACACGGTTGGCCAGAACAGTGGTGAATCAAAGCGCGGAGGACTACGAGGTCAAGCTGGCAGATCCGGGTGCAGCAATTACCGAATGGCACCTGTCATTTCAGGAGTTAAGCGATCAGGAACTGGCGGCTCTGGAGGCTCTCTTTCAAGCGGTTGAGGGGAGCCTGACTCCGTTCACCTTCTTGGACCCGGCGGACAATCTGCTGGCCTGGAGTGAGGCACAGAACCAGGCGGCATGGCAAGCGGACCCACTTCTAACGCTGACTGGGGGGCTGGCGGACCCTTTAGGGGGCACGGGGGCGTATCAAGTCAGCAATCCGACCAGTGCTACCCTGACCTTACAGCAGTCGATCAGCGCGCCCCTGTCCCTGGATTACTGTCTCAGCCTATATGCGTGCAGCAGTCAGAGCACACGGGTTTGGCTGGTACGTGGATCACAAAGCGACGCGCGGACAATCAGCCCGCAGTGGACTCGCCTAACATCAGCGGGGACACTCACAGGTTCCGGCGATACAATCAGTTTCGGCATCGCCTTGGACCCAGGTACCACGCTGGATATTTTCGGTATGCAGGCAGAGGCACAGACTACGGCTTCTCCATACAAGAAGACGGCAGAAACGGGCGGCGTCTATTCCAATGCACGCTTTCGCGACGATACCCTGACGATTACCACCGTAGGTCCTGGCCGGCACTCATGCGAGTTGGACGTTATCAATGTCGAGCATTTATGATCTAAAAGAGCAGGCGGTCACGGACACTCCGTTGCTGCTGTTCAACTGCGTCTTGCAGAACGGCCAATCCGAATATTGGAGCACCCACCAAATAAGCTACGGGGGCAACACTTACGCGCCGCGCGTCATCAAGCACAACTTAATCGAAGTCCAGGCGGCATCCGATCAGGGAGTCGACGTCATACCACGTGTATCAGTGTCAATGGCGAATGCAGATTCATATTTCTCGGAGCTGGAGCGCTCGGTTGGGTGGAAAGGCGCGACCCTCACGGTGACGTTCCTCTTCTACGACCTTCTTACAAGCGCAGCCACATCCGATACCGCAGTGATATTTCAGGGCATCGTCAACTCCCCAGATCAGAGTACCGAGTCGCTGTTTCAATTATCCGCTATTAATCTGATGAACATGCAGCGAGTGTTGCTGCCTCCGGTACGTATTCAGCGGCGGTGTCCATGGTTATTTCCCGGTAACATCCAACAACGGCAGGATGCGGTCAGCGGTGGTAACAGCGGGCAATATTCGCTTTATTACCCCTGCGGATACTCGGCGGACCAAGCGGGCGGCGCCGGGACCATGGTGGGCGGCGTGCCCTACACGTCCTGCGGCTATACTCGGACCGACTGCGAGGCGCGGGGGATGTTCACTGGGCCGAAAAGGTTCGGCGGCCTCGAGTTCGTTCCGTCGTCCATTCAGGTGCGCGGTTATGGCACTGGTTGGCAATACGCGCCAGTGGACGACAACGTAGCGATCTACAACGATTTCGTGCCCTTGTTGTACGGCACGGCCTGGTATTATCCACCAATTGTCTTTAGCCGAAATGACGGGAATCTGACTCACATGGAAGTGTTGCTGGGGATGGGCCCAATCCAGGATGTGAGGATGGTCCTTGTGAACCAGATACAGATTCCGTTAGGGCAATCCGGGAAGAACATGACCTCGACCGGATGGTACAACGTAGTCAGTTTGGGAAGCCGGAACGGCGTTTTCAATCCTGATTGTGTAGACGCTTCCGGCAATCCAGCCGGCGATCCATACGGCAGCATGGCGTACCTGTCAGTCGTAGTGCCCAATCAAATTAATAATGGGCAGTCTCTGCCCACGGTACAAGTGCTGGCCGATGGGTTACAGGTGCCTATCTACGGATCGGATGGCAGCTATCAGAATACCGCGTTTACGGCCAACCCGGCATGGATCCTTTTAGACATTCTACGCCGCAGCGGATGGAGCATGGCAAATGTCGATATCGCGAGCTTCGCGGCGGCGTCGGCGTTTTGCGACCAGCAGATTCAGACCCAGGATTTGAGCGGCAATAGCATCATGATTCCCCGTTTCCAGTGCAATCTGTGTCTGCAACACAGGCGCAATGCCGGCGACCTGATTCGCGGTATAAGGAACGGCTCCAGACTGCTGTTTACGTATAGTACGAGCGGCCTATTGCAGCTACAGGTTGAAAACTCGATCGCGCTGCAGCAGCCCTCACAAGTGGCGTGGAGCAATAGCACGGAAACGCTTAACGGTGGATGGCCTTATTACGAATTCGAAGATGGCTCGACGAGCACAGCGAACATCTTGCGGAAGGCGAATGGGGAGCCTAGCGTAGTGGTGACTTCCCGGAGCATCGTGGACACGCCGAATCAGCTAACGGTCGAGTTTCAGGATGCCTTTAATTCGTATCAACAAGACAGCCTGCTGATGGTCGACGTCGACGATATCGATCTTACGGGTCAAGTGATTACGACGAGCTTGATGGCCCTAGGGATCCCGAATTACGACCAAGCGGCCCGCATTCTGGGATACACGCTGGACCGAGCTATCCAGGGCAACACCTATATCACGCTTGAGACCAGCGTGAAGGCGCTAGGTCTGCGGCCGGGCGATCTTATTACGGTAACGTACCTGAAGGAAGGATTTGAGAGACAGCCATTCCGCATTGTTAAGATAGCGCCAGGATCGAATTACAGGACTACAAAGATCACAGGCCAGATTCACCAGGATTCGTGGTATGAGGATACGAACGGGCAGATGCCGGGTAATACCGGCGCGCGGCCTCAGCCGGGTTCCGCGGTGGGCGTGCCACACCCGCTACTGGGGAACACGAATCGACACGAATGGCGAGCCGCAATATCAGATCACGGAGAGTTCGGACAATGCCAGCGACGGCGGTGTAACCGAACAGCTCAGCGTGGGATTCTTGGTTCCGTCCAGCATACCGGCGGGCGGGCCAGGGGTGCCACTGGTTAGCCTGGCAGCCACGATTGATGCGGGCGGGATGCTCGCGGGCGGCGAGGTCCTGTATTATGCGCTAAGCGCCGTCGATTCGGCGGGCAATGAGAGCGTACAATCGTTCGTAGTACTCGCAAGCATACCGGCTGGATCGAACACCAACAGCGTGATTCTCAGAGGACTGAGTTTTGCCACGGGTACTGCGGGTTTCAATGTGTACCGGGGTGCGAACCCGCAACAGATGCGCCGCATCGCGTCCAACCAGGCGCCGGCTACCAGTTTCACAGATACTGGATTGCCTGCTCAGGCCTACGCACCACCGGATCCCAACTTTGATCACGCGAATTTCTATTGGCGTATGGAGTTACAGCCGGAATACCCGGCGACAATCGTGACGGCAAACACTGTCGGCAACGGCTCGGCAGAGATGGGCAATATCAATTATGCCGGCATGATTGTACGGATTATCAGTGGAACCGGCGCCGATCAGGAATACGCGATAGCCTCGAATACCGCGACGACTCTTACATTGACTCAGGCATGGGCGGTACAGCCGGATGCCACGAGTCACTTTGTAGTCGCGGAGGCGGCGTGGCATTTCGGAGCGTCGGCGAAGACCAGCCCCGTACAATTCGAGATACCGAACGAGACCGGGGTGACACTACACATCCAGGGTAGAGGGGCGAACGCGAGCAATCTGGAAGGGCCGCCGCTGCTCTGCACCCTAACCCAGTGGGTGATCGGCGGGGGGGGGACAGCCGATTTGGCTCCGCCGCCAGCGCCACTGTTTGGCCTGGGCCCTGCGGTCGGGCCGGGCGGCATAGTGTTATTGAGCGCGGTATCTTTTTCGGACTTTACGAACACTCATTCTGTTACGGCCGGCACATTGACCGTATATTACTGGAATGAGCTGACCGAAAAGTCACCGTACTCCGTGGCCTCGACAATGGGGGCAACCGACACAGTACTGAACCTTTCGCCGGCTGGAAGCGCTACGGCGGGGTCGTTTGTACAGATCGATCAGGAAGTCATCCAGGTACAGGCCGTTCAAAACGGAGGACTGCAGTACCAGGTCGGGCGCGGCATGCATGGCACTAGCGCGGCGACGCACCAAGCACAGGTTCCGGTGTACCAGTTATCGAGCCAGGTAGCCGTGGTTCCGTTTGCCCCGGAGTTCTTCGGTAGCCCCCTCAGCGGCGCGTGGGCATATCCTGTACCTCTGCCGGACACGCGAATTGCGAGCGCCGAGTTGTTTGTCACAAACTCCAAGGGGAACGGCCCAGCGGGCTCGATGAATTTGACGGCAACGATCGACAGTGGGCTGCGCACCCTGTCAGGCGGACAGTATTCTATCCAAGTGAGCGGGTTCCTGGCGGTGGATAGTACGCCGGCGCCAGTGCTAGTGGTCGAGGCGGCACATGCAGTGCGTGATATGTATGCCGTGGTTGGACAGCAGCCCGTGGGCGGTTCCGTTCAACTCAATATAATTCGGAACGGAACGATATACTGCAGTCTGATAATTGCGGACGGCACAGTAATCTCCGAACGCGTCAACGGCTTCGGGATGCCGCTGGCGGAGGAAGATCAGCTTAGTCTGTCGATCACGGGCGTTGGACCAACCAGTCCAGGCTCCGACCTTACTGTCATTTTGCGGTTGTGACCACTCATCACCTATTGGGGGATCTACAGCATGTCTTTGACCCAACAACTGGCAAGTGCTACGGTGACGGCAGAGGCCGGCACGGTTACCGCTCTGTTGAATAGCGGTCGTATCCGGATTTATGACGGCGTTCAGCCGGCTAACGCGGACACCGCCCTCTCCAATAACAATCTGTTGGCGGAGTTACGGTTTGCCAATCCAGCGTTCGCGGCTCCGGTGAACGGTGTGGCGACGGCCAATGCGATAGCCAGCGTAACAGCCGTTGCCAGCGGGACAGCGAGCTGGTTCCGGGTCCTGCAGTCCGACGGCGCTTCCGCAGTGATGGACGGGAGCGTGGGCACCGCCAGCTGCAACATTAACCTGAATAGTGTGGTGATTCAATCCGGCGCAACTGTAAGCATCAGCAGCTTCGTTTTCACCGCCAGTAAGAGATAATCATGGATATCTCCGGTACCGTGTCTGTGACGCCTGCAGCGAGTGTTCCGATGGGGGTATCGCTGGAACTGCGCGGCGCCGGCAGCGCGATACAAAAGCTCACTCCTAGTGGAGACTTGGAGTGTTATTACTTCATACCGTCGGCCATCGCGGCTCTCAGTCAAACCAGTCCTAACGGTTTTACGCTTTCCGGATGTTGGCGCCAGCAATTCGACTGGGCTGTGGTTGAATGGAATCGGGATAACGTGTTCGAGCATCCTGTGTTCCGAAATTTGCCCGACGGAGACCTCAGCGGCTTGCAACTTTCCTATCAAGAGACGCGCAGCAACACGATACCCCTGGATTCCAACCTCTATGCCACGGTAGACTGGCCGTATTTACGGGTGTGGGCCGATCCAGGGGATGGCACTGGCGAGCATGTCTACTTTATTCCACTAACCAATCATGCGGTACCGGCCAGCGGGAGTTACACGCCGGCCTCCGCTACGTTCGAGCTGCAGGGCACTGCCACGACTGGAGACTACATCGAATTAGCATGGGACCAGGAGCATTACACCTACCAGCTCTATGGCATTGACACGATGGATTCCGCGTTGACTGCGCTGGCCGCTAGCATTACCCAGTATTCGCCTACCATGCAAGCAGCCATAAATGGCGCCCATATTACACTTACACTAAAAGACACCACTACAGGTGCAAACGGCAACCGCATCGGTGTGTACGGAAACGTATTCGGGGCCAAGACGGAAACCTGGCAACCGCAGTGGCAATTGCTGAGCGGCGGGACGTCGCCCAGCGAATGGCAGGTGAGCCTGAATTGTGCGTCTATTCAAGGGCACCAGGACACGGAAACGGGGCTGATGGCTAACGTCCCGATGAACGCCACGCGCAAGTTGCGCTGGACATGGGCCGCGGATCTGCAAACAGGTAATTTTGCCCGCAGCGAGTTTGTAGTCACAGTCTCGAATTGGACGGTGACCGGCGCCAACCGCGGCTACGAGGTCGCTGGGCCGGGGAGCTGGCGAGTAGAGGATGACGATCCTTCACTGCAGTACACCGGCTCATGGACGCCATCGGTCGGTAATTATTCGGGCGGATCGATTTCTTATGCCACGGCGACAGGCGCCAGTGTGAGTCACACGTATCAGGCGCCAGTTACCCATACTCTATACCTGGGCACGCGCGAGGCCTCCGGGTGCGCTCAGATTTCGATACAAGTAGACGAGAACCCCGTGCAGAGCGTGAACCTCACACTAAATGGTGAAGACGTTCTGATGCGATTGAGCTTGGGTGTATTACCTGGCGGGGTCGAACACTCGGTAACTATCACGCACAATGGGCCGGACGGATCATATTTCTATTTCGACTTTCTGGAGATAGCGTTACCCACAACTCAGATACCAGTTTTCCTGGCGGACCCACAAACCACTCTGGCGACCGACTGGGACACTCTGCACTCCCAAGCGCTGGCGCCGGAAAGGACGGCCTGGCTCATTCAAGCGCTAGGTTTTACCGGCCGTTCGAATCACTACGCAGGCGCGCTTTGGTTCTACGAACTTTACCAGCCGGGGCAGCAGTATGCTACCGCAACGGTTACTTTTTCGGGCATCTCCACATTCGGAAACACGACCAACGTCCTTCTCGGGCCAACTACGCTAACGCATCTGAATCTGATCGGCGACACGCCGGCGAGCCTGGCTATGGCGTTTGCGCTGCTGATCAACGAGGGCTCGACGGAAGTATGGGCGCAAGCGAATGGCGGTGTGCTTACCCTGACGGCGCGGGCGATAGGCAGCGGCGGCAATGGTCTCACTATTTCCGCGAATACTGGAACCGGCACGACCCTGCAGGCGCAGGTTAGCGGGCCGCTATCCGGCGGGGTGGACGCAAACTGGCTTACTGACCCGACCGCCTCGCCGCTAATCAACCGGGCTGCGCGGGACTGGAGCCTCAGCTTTTTCACGGCGCTGCGCGCTTACGGCATTACACCGACGGCGGCGTTCAGCATGGAGCTTGGGAATGGCGACCCGTCGGCGACCGCTGGAATTGCCCAATGCTATCCGGACGGCAGTCCGTGCATGGTAAACACACCGGCGTTGCAAACCAACTTCTCGCCGGCCAGCACGGCCTTCTGGCAAGAAGTCTATTTGGAGATAGCTAGCGCGATGTCGGCGGCAGGATGCCAGCCGTACTTGCAATTCGGTGAAGTTCAGTGGTGGTACTTCCCCCCCCCGACGGATCCGGCGAACGGCAACTGGAATCCCATCACCGGCGGCGGCATGCCATTCTATGACGCGTATACCACGGGCACCTTCCAGTCGCAATATGGCCGGGCGATGCACGTCTTCACAGACCCCGGCAATGATCCGACACCGTACCCGCAGGAGTCCGCCTTCCTTCCGAGCTTGATCGGGCAATTTACCGCCACCATCATGGCCTTCGTACGTCAATCCTACCCAAATGCACAGTTTGAGGTACTCTATCCGCCAGACACAAACAACGCCCCACTGACGAGCGTCATCAATCTGCCGGCAACCTGGACACCGGCCAACCTCGCCAGCTTCAACACGGAGAATTTCTCCTATACGTTGGACCGGAACTTGAACCAGGTGCAGGCGTCGCTGGCGTTGCCGGCACAACGGGGATTCACGCCGCAGTCGAGCGCACACCTGGTGGGTATCTCAAACTACACAGCGCCATGGGCCAAAGAGTGCCGGCTCGCCCAAGGCCAGAAGTTTGGTTCGGTGGTGTTGTTTGCGTTGGATCAATGCTGCCTGATCGGCTATGGCCTACCGCTGTCGGCTGGTCCGAAACGCAGCTTGTTCATGGGCGCTTAGCCTGCAAACGTTTACTTCGGAGGCCCACCGAAGGAAACGTCAATGGGAATGAATTGATTCGTCTGCAACACCTGCACGGCGACTCTAACAGGTTTCTCGGGAAGCTTGACTCTGTCATTCGCCTGAATGATGACAGAAGTCTTTTCGCCGGGCTTCAGGTCCGTCCTATCCAGCTTCGCTGTCAGTCCAGGAACACCTCCCCAATGTAGGGCAAGCGTCACCGGCATTTGCATTTGATTCGTGATGGTGACTTGGTCCGCGGAAGTTTCGCCAAGCTTCAGTGCGACGGCGGACTTATCCGCGATCACCGTACCGCCGGACGTCGGGATCATGCTCGGGGAGAAGCCCGGCGGCAGGTTCGCCGGCATACCCGCGGGAAGACTGGGCAGATTAGGAGTCGTGGTTGCAGGCCCGCCGGGCGACTTAGCCGGCGCAGCCGCGGAGAGCCCGGGCAGATTCGCCGGCAAACCGGGCGGAATTCCAGCCATGGGCGGCGGACCTGTGTACACTGTGCTGCCCTTTGGCATAATTCCGAAAGGTGTCTGTCGCAGATCGTCGGGATCCACGTACCAACACCACTTTCCGTCTTCCATTTTCCACCGGCTGGGCACCGACCAGGGCAAGGGATGGCCCAGGAATCCCTCGGCGGGCGCGAGGCGCGTCACTCTCACGTAAGCCGTCGCCCTGGTGAAGTTATCAAAATACTGAATGCTCTGAATCTCGGAGCTTAGATAGGTAGCCTTATTCGAGCCCACGAAAAACTCTTTGCTATCCTCCGAGACAAATTGCAAGGCCTGATAGAATTTCCCGGCGACTTCGAATTGGAAGAACTGGGACACGCGCGCGCGCAACGCGGCATCGACCTCGGGCGGGACCTTGGGCGCTTCCGCCGGCGGATTCTCGGCGAACGCGGTGGAAACCAAAAACAGCGCAAGACAAACTCGGAGCATCTCTTCTATTCTACGCTTCTTGCGCGGGCAGTTCGATCTCGACCAGCAGGGCCGGCCCGGCATTGCGCGCGGCGATATGGCCGCGATGCAGCTCGATCGCCCGGCGCGCGATCGACAGCCCCAGGCCCGCGCCGCCGCTGGCGCGGTCACGAGCGGTCTCGACACGGTAGAAGGCATCGAAGATGTGCGGCAGGGCTTCTTCCGGCGCACCGGGGCCGTAATCGCGGATGCGCACCACGGCGCGGCCATTCACGGCAGCCAGCGTGGCCTCGACGGCCGTACCGTTTGGCGCGTGACGGATGGCGTTGCGAATCACGTTTTCGATGGCGCGCCGCAGCAGCTCCGGGTCACCGGTCACGGTGGCCGGCGGCCCGCTCAGGAGCCGGACTTCGCAACCGTGAGCCTGCGCTTCGAGCGACGATTCGGCCACCAGTTGTTCCAGCAGCAGGTCCAGCCGCACCGGCTCGTGACGCAACGTGGCGGGGTCCCCTTCCGCGCGGGTCACCTGCAGCAACTGGCTCACCAGCGAATTCAACCGCTCGGCTTCCTTCTCAATGCGATCGATCGCGGCCTCCCGATTTTGTCCGGAACGCGCCAGTTCCACCGCGACCCCCAAGCGGGCCAGCGGCGACCGCAACTCGTGCGAGATATCCAGCAGCAAACGATGCTGAGCGGCCACTAGCGACTGGATGCGCTCCGCCATGCGGTCGAAGGTGCGCGCGAGCTCGCCGAGCTCGTCGCGCCGGCCGGAAGCGGCGCGCGCGGAAAAATCGCCGTGCCCGAAACGCTCCACGGCGCGCTGCAACTGGCGCACCGGCTGCGTCAGGTAGAAAGCCAGCAGATAGCACAGGACAATGCCCGCGCCCATCACCCACCAATGCTGCGGCAGCAGGAACCAGCTTCCGAAGCGTGTGGGCGGGACTACGAAGAAGAACCAATACTTGCCATCGCCCGCGCGGCGCGCGACCACCGCCCCCCCCCGCCGGAAGACGGGCACGAACGATTCGGCGCGCGCCTTGGAAAGCAGCGTCGATTCGTCGGCGCCCGTCAGCAGATCGCGGCCCGCGCCATCGGTAAGCAGCCCTTCCGCCACGAACACTTTATGGAAGCGCTGCATGAACGCTTCCAGGCCGGCTTGTCCGCCGCTCTCGTAAGCCGCGCGCGCCTCCTCCAACTGGAAAGACACCAGCCGCGATAACGGCGGATAGCGGTGCGGACCCGTGTTGACCGCCAACGCGTAGATCAATGCCGATCCGATGGTGTTGATCACCAGCGTGGCCCAGAACCACAGCAGAATTTTGACGAACAGCGAGTTCATTCCAAAGCCTCGCCATCCGGCTCGCGCGCAAACTGGTAACCCACGCCGCGAATCGTCTTGATGATGGGCCGCTTGGTTTCCAGCTTGCGGCGGAGATGGCTGATGTGCATGTCGATGGAGCGGTCGAAGGGCGTGGCCTGGCGGCTATAAAGATTCTCCATGAGGTCGTCGCGCGAGAGCACCCGCCCGGCGGCGCGCATCAGCATCTCGAGGATGTCAAATTCGAAAGTGGTCAGATCCGCGAGTTGGCCGTCCACGGAAACCTGGCGGGAAGCGGGGTCCAGCACGACACCGTTGATCTCCAGGCGTTCGGTGCTGGC
>Ga0073928_10003867_pt1 | contig 22974 bp, 22 predicted proteins | sample PaiPotPPA55metaG_FD_76969 | JGI IMG/M metagenome (GOLD analysis project Ga0073928, IMG submission 76969) | Iron sulfur acid spring bacterial and archeal communities from Banff, Canada, to study Microbial Dark Matter (Phase II) - Paint Pots PPA... ...
CGAGACGGTGGCAGGCGAGATCGTCAAGGCGCACGAAATGCTGAGTTTTTAGTCCGCGCGGATCCCCCAGAACGTATCGGCACGCTCGCAATGTCGGCTACCGGATCTTGGAGAAGTTGGCATGCCGGTTTCCTCAAATCGAACGGCAGCTTTGGAGGAAATCAAAAAACTACTCAGGGGTCGGTCGCGAGCGTTCGCCCAAAGGAGCAGACCTGAACGCGTAATTCACAGCCCCGTGCGGTATCCTTCCCTGCTCTGAGAACCGCTCCTTTTATCCGTCAGATGGCTAACCTTCTTTTTGACGCCGTACTCTTCGACTGCGACGGCGTACTCGTAGACTCAGAACCCGTCACTAACCGCATACTGACCTCCATGCTGGGCGAACTGGGCTGGTGCCTCACCGTTGAGGAAACGATGCGAATCTTCGTCGGCAAGGCCGTGAAAGACGAGGCACCGCTCATCGAAGCCCGCACCGGCGTGGCCATCACTTCGGAATGGCTCATGCAATTTCGGACGAGGCGCAATGCCGCGCTCGATCGCGAGCTCATCGCCATCCCCGGAGCGTTGTTGGCGGTACAGATGGTGCACGACGAATTCAACGGTCGCATTGCAGTCGCGTCAGGTGCCGACCGGCGTAAGGTCGACCTGCAACTGTCGAAGGTAGGCATGGTCGACTACTTCGAGGGCCGAATCTTCAGCGGCCATGAAATGGCGCGCAGCAAGCCGTACCCAGACGTGTACCTAGCCGCAGCCAAAGCGTTAAATGTTGACCCGGCGCGCTGCGCGATCGTGGAAGACACTGTCACAGGTGTGACCGCCGGCGTCGCCGCAGGCGCTAAGGTTTTCGGGTACAGCCCGCACGAGCAGGGCCACAGCGAGCCGGACGCACTTCGCGAAGCGGGCGCCGTTCAGGTATTTCAGAAAATGGCCGAATTGCCCGCTTTGCTCTTGGAATGGCAAAGCCGCGCCCGCTGAGAACCGGTTCGACAAGCGTACAGAACAGCGTCCACCTTTTGCGCCGCTCCGGTCTGATGGGGCAGTGGTCGGGGCTTTGTCGCGTTAAGGCAGGAGAGGTAGTATGACCGATGCTGGGCTTCAAGGATTTTCGTTGCGCCCGCATCATCCTGTCCGGCATCGAAGTAATGCATATGATCAGGAAGGGGCAGATGAAAACCGAGAATGGAACCCACCTGTCCGCCGCCGAGCAGTTTTATTCGATGGTTATGTGAGCAGTCCTTGTCATTTCGGGTCTGCTCATCGAGATGGCCTTATCGCGACAGAACCCTGGGGCCGACTGCGCGCCGCCTGAGCGGTCGGGGACTGGCCAAAGGCGGGGCGGCAGCGTCGTTGTCGACGCCGCCGCCCCGCCTGACGCACGACTGCGCGCTGATGGACATATCAATCTCAGGCTGAAAATCGATGTGGACCGCGGGATTGCGTTTGCGGGCGTGGCCGCAGGCATACGGGGACGAGCTCAGCGTGCGACGCCGGAGAAAGCGGCCCTGCCGGAGCGTTCACCGATCGCGCTGGCTTCGGGACATGCGAGTTATACTGTAAAAAATCGTAAGTCGTCATGTGAAGACAAATTTGCATACGAGTTTGCACAGGAGCACTATGAAGGTCACCAATAATGGAGCGGCACAGCCGCAGCGGACCAAGGCGTCCGGCCCCGGCAAGGCCAAGCGGCCGACGAACAAAACGCCTCAACGGCTTCCTCGCGTTGAGCGACAGGCGCGAGTTCTCGCGAAGGCCGCGGAGTATTTTTCCGAGCATGGTCTCGACGCCCAGACCCGTGCCATCGCGGACGCCTGCGGCGTGTCGCAACGCCTGCTCTACAGTCTGTTCGACAGCAAGGCCGCATTGATCGAGGAGGTCTACAACCGCGAGATCGCGGGGCTTTTCAAGGCCATGTGGTTCGTCGCCCTGAAGGATCGGAGCGTAACGCTCGAGGACAGGCTCAACGCGTTCTACCGGGACTACTATGAAACTCTGCTGACCCGGCGCTGGCTCAGGCTCTTTCTTTTTTCGTCGCTGGCCGGACTACGCATGGCCCCGACCTATACGAATGCGGTCGTCACTCATGCGCTGGAGATTATCGTTGGCGAGGCTGCACATGACGCCGGGCGCGCCGTCCCCACCGACAAGGCACAACTGACCGAAATCGGCTGGCTGCTGCATGGCGCGGTCTCGCACCTGGCAATCCGCCGCCGGATCTATGCCAATGACAACGCCACGCCTCCGGAAGCGGTGATTGCGATGAACGTGCGAGCGTTCCTGGCGAGTGTCCCGGCGATACTTCCCGAGGCCGAGCCCTCGAAGTGACGCGGGAATAAGCGCGATCTGCATATCGCCATGGCGGGACATCCGCCATGGCCGCGTATCACGAATGAGGCGGCATTTCCCGGCCGCCCTCATCGCAAGGTCACCCACTCATGGCGCTGCGGGCGCACCAGCCCGCTCCGTCGAATGACGTTTTCCCGCAACAGGGGTACGAGCGATCGAGGCTCGCACCTGCATGCGGGCTCACCTTTGCCAAACCGCGGGTTTATGGGCCGGTCCGGCGCCGACCAGGCCGCGCTGCCCCATCGCTTAGCCAGCCATAACATCTCGCATCCCGCCGGAACACGCGTAGCGACATGCCGCCAACTCGCGTGAACGCGGCCTGGAGCGCCGCTTTTCCGGCGTCTTGCCGAATTCCTGTGATGCTGACTTATCGTCGTTTGACGAGAGTTTGGAGCGCTCGTATTGTTTTCAGCATCTGCGGAAATCGCGTTAAAGTCCGACAAATAACTGCTATACCCGACCTTTCACCTAACTTTTATTGGCTCGCATACGAACTTTAAAAAACATAAGTCGTCGGTTGACGAGTTATTTTTGAGCAAATATCTTTCACTCGAAGCCGTCGTCAAGTCTGGCTACCTCAATCAAGCACAGCGCCGCGCAGGCGGTCGGGAGCGAATCATGAGTGAACGCACGAATTTCGGGAATGGTCGTCGGCGGTTCCTGCATTTGTCGGCCGGTGCGGGTCTTGCGGCCACCGGAATGTTAGGTGCGCTGACGCGGGCAAGCGCGGTGGAGGCAGTGAACCTGTACACATGGTCGGCTGGAGTCGACACGGTCAAGCGCCAGCTTGCCGAGTTTCAGAAGAAAGACGGGTTGGCCGTGAAGTACAACAACCTGCCGTTTGCGCAGTACCGCGAAGCGATGGTCACCAAGTTCGTCGGGCAGGCACCGATCGACGTGCTGTGGGTTTCCGACGGATGGCTGCCGGAATGGGCGGACGCCGGCTGGGTCGCGCCTCTGGACGCCTATCCGCAACTGCTCAACTACAACGCAGACGCTCAGGATTTCTGCAACCAGTCCATGCGCTACAAGGGACGGCAATATGGGCTGACCTACTACACCGACTACATGGCGTTCCTTTACGACGCCGATAAGCTCGCCAAGGCTGGCATCGCCGCGCCTCCTGCCTCCTGGGAGGAACTGGTCGACCAGTCGATCAAGATCAAGAAGGCCGGTCTCTCAGAGTACCCGCTGATGCTTTCGATGGCGCGCGAGAGCTGGCTGATCGAGTTCATGTCTGCGCTCGTGTTTTCGAACGGCGGCCGTTTCGTCGACGACAACGGAAATGTCGTGATGGATGATCCGTAGCATGGCGCCACCGGGTCGTTGCAATGGGTGGTGGACGCCGTGAACAAGCACCATATCTTGTCGCCGGCGTGCGTCGAGTTGGGCGAGCTGAACGGATTCAAATCGGTTGCCTCGGGCAATCACGCGTTTGCGCTGCTGCCGCGCTATCGGATCCAGGCACTCAACGATCCGCGTCAGTCGCACGTGGCGGGCAACATTAAGCAGGCGTTGATGCCGGCGGGCCCGAACGGCTCGCACGCAACAGTGGCCTGGATGCGCATGCACGCCATGAGCGCGTCGGCCGGCGCCAATCCGGCGCGCGCTGCAAACGCGAGCCGCCTGATCGAAGCGTTCGGCGGCAAGTTCAACGGTCAATACGCGTTCCAGAAGGCCATGTTTCTCGACACCGGCACGGCGTTCGGCGTCAAGCCACTCTTTAACGATACCGAGGTGCGAGCCGCCTATGAAAAGTACGGAGACTTCTCGATGTTCCAGAAGCAGGAAAATCTCGCCCGCAAAAAAGATGTCATCGCCCGCTGGTTCGGAGAGTGGGACGAGGTCAACGGCACCGCATGGCAATCCGCGATCCTCGGCCAGTCGTCTGTGGCCGACGCGCTGAAGCGATCGGCGGACAAGTGGAAATCGCTTGCAAAACAGGCATGAGGTCGCGATGAACGTTCCGGTTTTTCGCTCACGGTGGCTTGCCCGGCATTCGGTGTCGGCCTCCGATCAGCGCAGCGCGATGCTGCTGCTGAGCCCGATGATGGCGGTGTTGCTCGCGGTCGCGGTCTTTCCGGTGCTTTATTCGCTCTGGACGAGCCTGTTCGACATCAAGCTGACCCGGATGAGCAACGTATCGTTCGTCGGTCTGGGCAACTACGTCACGACCTTCCGCGATCCGATGTTCTGGGCGGCAGTGAGGCGAACCGCCTGGTTCACGGTGTCGGCCGTGCTGGCGATCATGGTGATCGCCACCTTGATGGCGCTGTTGCTCAATCAGGAGTTTCGCGGGCGGCGCATTCTCTCCACCGCGCTGCTGATTCCCTGGGCCATTCCCTACGTGGTGGACGGCCTGATGTGGAAATGGATCTATGACTCGGGCTACGGCGCGCTCAACGGCTTGCTCCTGCAGCTCGGCCTGATCAGGCATTCGATGGTGTGGCTGGGAGACACGCACAAGACGCTCACGCTGATCTGCAATGCCTTCGTCTGGAAGGAAGTTCCACTCGCCACCATCCTGCTTCTGGTCACGCTCAAGTCCGTATCGCCCGACCTCTACGCGGCGGCGCGGGTCGACGGGGCCAATGTATGGAGCCGCCTGTTTCATGTCACGTTACCGGCGATGCGCCCTGGATTCATGCTCGTGATGATTTACGAGGCGATGATGGCGGTGCGTCACTTCGACCTTTTCTTCATCCTCACCGAAGGCGGCCCGGCCGACGCGTCGCATGTGCTGTCGTGGCACATCTACGTCGAGACCTTCCGCAATCTTTCGTTCGGCACGGGTGCGGCCATCGCCTATCTTCTCGCCCTGGCGACCTTCGGGATGTCCTACGCGATCATTCGTCTACTCGGCAAGAGACTCTGACATGTCATCCGCTCTGCTCGCAAAACGCTTTGCCCTCCTTGCCGGATCGGTGTTGATGCTGATTTATGTGCTCGCTCCTATTGCATGGTTGCTGTCGTCGTCGCTGCAACGCGAAGCCGATATCACGTCGATCCCGCCGCACTGGATTCCCAATCCGCCGACGTTCGCAAGCTTCAAGGCGATCATCGATGCGGGAACCGGCGTGACGTCTACAGACGGCAACGCCTCGTTCGTGCCGTCTACCGCGGAATATCTTCTGCCGGCATTGCGCAACAGCCTGATCGTCGCCAGCGCCGTCGTCGTGCTGAACCTGCTGGTCAGTATTCCCGCCGCTTACGCGATGGCGAAGATCCGCTACGTCGGACGGAACATGTCCGTGTACTTCATGCTGGCCACTCGGGTGATTCCCGACATAGCACTCGTTGTGCCGTTCTTTCTTTTCGTGCGCAAGCTTGGACTGCTCGACAACGTCGGCGCATTGATCATCACGTACCTGGCAATCACCATACCATTCAGCGTTTTCATGTTGCTCAGCTATTTCGAGTCGCTGCCGGACGAACTGGACAAGGCCGCGCGCGTGGATGGCTGCTCGCGTGTCCAGTCATTGATAAAGGTATTCCTGCCGCTTGCGCAACCGTCGCTCGTCGCCGTCATCATGTTCACGTTCCTGACGAGCTGGAACGAATTCCTGTTCGCATTGATGTTCACCCAGACGGCGGCCTCGCAAACCGTGCCGATCATTGTCGCGTCTTTCACGTCGGATTTCACTACCAGCTTTTCGTTCATCAACGCGGCCGGTGTGGTCGCGATCGTGCCGCCCGTCATCATCGCGGTGGTCTTCGAGCGCTATATCGTTTCCGGTTTGAGCGCCGGTGCGGTCAAGGGATAAGGAACTGGATCATGGCTCAAATTGAATTTCGAGAGGTTGCCAAGCGCTACGCGAACGGACATGTCGCGCTGCAAAACCTGAACCTGCAGATCAGGGACAAGGAGTTCCTCGTTCTCCTCGGCCCGTCAGGCTGCGGAAAATCGACCACCCTGAACATGATAGCGGGTCTCGAGGAGGTGAGCGAGGGCAGCCTGCGTTTCGACAGTACCGAAGTCAACGGCTTGCCGGCGCACAAGCGCGACGTGGCGATGGTGTTCCAGAGTTATGCGCTATATCCGCACAAGACCGTGTATGAAAACATCGCCTTTGGTCTGCGGATGCGCAAGCACCCGAAAGACGAGATCGATACGCGCGTGCGAAGCGCCGCCCGCGATCTGGAAATCGAGCATCTTCTCGAGCGTCTCCCGGGGCAACTGTCGGGAGGTCAGCGTCAGCGCGTCGCGCTCGGCCGCGCGATGGTGCGCCAGCCTGCGGTGTTCCTGATGGACGAGCCGCTGTCGAATCTGGATGCAACGCTGCGCATCTCGATGCGCGCGAGCATCAAGGCGTTGCATCAGTCCATGCAGACGACCTTCGTGTATGTCACGCATGACCAGGCGGAGGCGCTGACCCTGGCCGACCGCATCGTCGTCATGCGCCAGGGTGTGGTGCAGCAGGTTGGGACCCCCGACGACATCTACGAGCGGCCGGCCAATACCTTCGTCGCCAACTTCCTTGGCAATCCGCCGATCAACTTCATCGACGGCATCATTCAGGACGACGGCTTCGGGCTATGCTTTCGCAACGGCGAACTCTCGCTGGCTTTCGACGAGCAGACTCGCGCCGAACTCGCCGGTTCTGCCGGCCGAAAGGTGACGATAGGCATACGCGCGGAGGACATAGACGAGGACGCGACGCATGCGGACTGCCAGTTGAGCGGCGAGATCACGTCGCTGCTGCCGGTGGGCTCGGACCAGTTCATCGGACTGCAAAGCGGCGGCCGGGTCATGTTCTTCCGGGTCGGGAAGGAGCGCTCGTACCGTGTGGGCGAGCATTTATCCTTGTCGGTCACCCATTGCCGCATGCACATCTTCGATCAGGCGAGCGGCATGAACCTGAGGGCGAACGCATCATGAAGCCTGCTGCATTTTCATATCACCGGCCGAAGTCCCTGACCGAGGCTTTGACCCTGCTCGCGCAATACAAGCTGGACGCCAAGGTGATCGCGGGAGGACAAAGTCTCGTGCCGATGATGAACATGCGCTTCGCGCAACCGACTCATCTCATCGATCTAAACGTGCTATCGCAACTCGCCGGCGTGCGCCGTACTGGCGACATGCTCGAGATCGGCGCGATGACGCGTCATCACGAGCTGGCGGCGAACCCTGACGTGCGCGCGTGCTGTCCCTTGCTGGCCTATGCGGCTGCTACGATCGGCCACTACGCGATCCGCCAACGCGGTACGCTCGGAGGTAGCCTCGCGCACGCCGATCCCGCCGCGCAGATTCCGCTCGTCGCCAGCGCGCTCGACGCCCGAATCGAGGTGTGGGGACCGGATGGAAGCCGTGAGATACCGGCCACGGAGTTTCTCATCTCTGTCATGACAACGGCGTTGGAACCAGAGGAAATCATCCAACTCGTGCGCTTCCCATGCAGGCGGCCGTTCGAGGGACATGCGTTCGAGCTGTTCAGCCGCCGTCACGGAGACTTTGCCATCGCGTCCTGTGCCGTTTCGGTAGTGCTGGCGGGGGACACCTTCGCGCATATTCGCATTGGCCTGGGCGGTGTCGGCGACGTACCGCTCGTGCTGGACGATCTCGCGGCATCATATGCCGGCAGGCGGCCCGACACGCGCGCCGTGGCGGAACTCGGCGCGCACGCCGCAGAGGCGATCGAGCCGGAGGATCACCGTGAGATCAGTATTGCTTATCGCCGTGATCTGGTTAAGACGCTCACGCAGCGTGCGCTTGCGCACGCGATCCGGCGTGCTTTGCAAGACTCTTGAGTTATCCAATGGAAAAGAAAGCAATTTGTCTCAGTGTAAACGGCGCTCGCTACGACTTGACGTGCGAGCCTCGCAAGTTGTTGTCGGATGCAATCCGTGAGGACTGCAGGCTGACCGGCACTCACGTGGGTTGCGAGCACGGCGTGTGCGGCGCCTGCACCGTATTGATCGACGGCCGCCCGACTCGCTCATGCCTGACCTATGCGGTGCAGGCAGAAGGGGTGCAGGTCACCACCATCGAAGCGGTTTCGAAGGACGGCCGCCTTTCGCCCTTGCAGCAGGCGCTGCACGAGTGCCACGGTTTGCAGTGCGGATTCTGTACGCCCGGAATCGTCATGACTTTCGAGGCGTATCTTCGCGACAATGCGCGGCCGACGGAAGCGCAGGTGCGCGACGTGCTGTCCGGGAACATGTGCCGCTGCACCGGCTATCAGAACATCGTGCGCGCCGTCCTGTTGGCCGCGCAGCGCACGTGCGAGGACACCTCCCATGTCTGAACATGGCTTTCGCTACCTCAACAAGGCGACGCCGCGGACGGAGGACTTCCGGCTTCTGACTGGTTATGGCCGATATCTCGACGACATCGAGATCCCGGGTGCGCTGCACGCATGCTTCGTGCGCTCGCCGCACGCGCACGCGCGAATCGTTTCGATCGATGCAAGCGAGGCACGGCCGATGCCGGGCGTGGTTGCGGTGGTGACCGGGCGCGACCTCCAGCAATGGACGAAGCCGCTGCGCATCGCGCCGGCCATCGAGGGGCTGGTGGCGGTGGAGATCGAGACCATGCCGGTGGAGACCGCGCGCTTCCAGGGCGATCCGGTGGCCTGCGTGGTGGCGACCGATCGATACCTTGCCGAAGACGCGGCAGAGCGCGTGCAGGTCGAGTTCGAACCTCTCGCAGCGGTGACGAACATGTGGCAGTCGCTCGAATCCGAGGCGCCTCAGGTCGACCCGATGGTGCCCGGTAACCTCGTGTCGCATCAGACATTCGCGCACGGCAATCCTCAGGGCGTGGCCGGAACTGCCTTTCGCGTGGTCGAGGCGACCTTTACGCAGCAACGCCAGACGCACGTGCCGATCGAAACGCGCGGTTGCGCCGCGGTCTGGGACGCGGGACGCCATCACTTGACCTTTCACATCGGCACGCAGGTGCCGCATCCGCTGCGCACGCAGCTGGCGGACCGGCTCAAGTTGGACGAGTCCCAGGTCACGGTGATTTCTCCCGACGTCGGCGGATCGTTCGGGCAGAAGATTGCGCTGTATCGGGAGGAACTCACCGTGGCGGCGCTCGCTCGCCACTTGAGGCGTCCCGTGCGCTGGCGGGAAGACCGTCTGGAAAACCTTACGGCCGCGGCGAATTCGCGAGAAGACTTCTGCCGCACCCGCGCGGCGGTCGATGAACACGGCACGCTGCTTTCGCTGGAACTGGAGATGCGCGAGGATTTCGGCGCGTACTGCTTCTTTCCGGCCAACTACCTGGCCCGCGTGGTCGCCATGATCCTCACCGGGCCTTACCGAGTGCAGGACTACTCGTTCGACGTGAAGATCGTGCTCAGCCACAAGTGCGGCAATGCGCCGATGCGCGCGCCGATGTCGATGACAAGCTGGGTCATGGACGGCACCATCGACGCGATCGCCCGGGAACTGAAGCTGGATCCGGTCGACGTGCGCCGCCGCAACTTGATTGCGCGGGACGAACTGCCTTATCACACGCCGACGGGCGAAGTGCTCGCGGACATCACGCCGACCGAGACATTCGAAGCTGTATTGAAGGCCGTCGATTACGAAGGGTTCCGGGCACGCCAGCGCGACGCTCGCGCTTCCGGACGCTACCTCGGACTCGGCTTGTGCGTGGTGGTCGAGCCCACGACCTACGGCTCGCGTTTCTACAAGGCCGCCGGCATTGCGGGCTCCGGCCACGAGGCAAGCTGGATCCGGATAGAGCCGAGCGGTGTCGTCAATGCGTCGGTTGGGCTCGGGCCGAGCGGGCAGGGCTATGAAAGCGCGATGGCCAACGCGGTAGCCGAGGGCCTGGGCGTCGACCCGGCACGGGTGCACATCCACCTGGGCCATACCGACATAGCACCCTACGGAATGGGTAGCCGAGGAGCGCGCAGCGCAACCGCCGGGGGCGGCGCGCTTTACCTTTGTGCGCAACAGGCACGGCGCAAGGTACTCGCGATCGCCGCGGGCTGGCTCGATGTGCCCGAGGACGTCCTGCGTCTGGATGACGGACGGATAGAACGCCGCAACGGTGAAGAGTGGCTGGACAGCGGCATGGCGCTCGCGGACGTGGCGCGGCGTGCCTACATGGATCCGACGGCATTGCCCGAGGGGATGACGCCGGGGCTTGAATTCCATTTCGCATATGACCCGCCGGCCATGACCTACTCGAACTCGACGCATGCCTGTGAAATCGAACTCGACGTGGATACCGGCCACATCCGCATTGCCCGCTATGTGATCGCGGAAGACTGCGGGACGCTGCTAAACCCGACCGTGGTCGAGGGACAGCAGCATGGCGCCGTGGCGATGGGACTGTCAGGCGCGCTGTTCGAGCAGGTGATCTACGACGAGACGGGGCAGAACCTGACCGGCTCTCTCGCCGACTATCTGATCGCGTCCGCGACCGACCTGCCAAACCTGGAAATCATTCCCATGCATACGCCGAACCGCACCACGGCTGCCGGCATCAAGGGGATGGCCGAAGGCGGAGTGATGGGTGCGCTCGGCGCGTTGACCAACGCGCTCAACGATGCGCTGTCACCCTTCGGGGCGGTCGCCCACCGGCATCCGCTGAGCCCGATGTTCGTGCACGGCCTGATAAGTGGAAAACTTTGATTGGAGGAAATTGCTATGAATGAATCTGTCGCCAGGCTGTCGGTGGGTTTTATCGGCTTGGGCATCATGGGCGGCGTGATGGCCGGTCGGCTCGCCGCCGCCGGATTCCCTATGCATGTGTACAACCGCACCCGCTCGAAAGCCGAGCCGCTGGTGGCCGCTGGTGCCGAGTTGCACGCCTCTCCGGCGACGCTCGCCGCCGCGTCCGACGTCATCCTGACGATCGTCGGGACGCCTGCCGATGTGCGCGCACTTTATCTCGGCGAAGAAGGACTGATTGCCAACGCGCGCCCCGGCTCGACGCTGGTCGATATGACGACGTCCAGCCCGTCGCTTGCGCGCGAGCTCGCCGCTCTCGCGTTGAAGCGAGACCTGCAACTGCTCGATGCGCCTGTTTCTGGAGGTGACATCGGGGCACGCGAAGGCCGCTTGTCGATCATGGTGGGCGGTTCGACCGAGGCGTTCGCGCGGATCGAGCCGGTGTTGCGCTGCCTCGGGACCAATGTTGTCCTGCAGGGCGGCCCGGGAGCTGGACAGCACACCAAGCTGTGCAACCAGATCGTGATCGCTTCGACCATGCTGGGTGTCTGCGAAGGCCTGACGTACGCGCGCAACGCGGGGTTGGACGTGCGCACCGTCTTGAGCTCCATCGGTGGCGGCGCAGCCGGCGGCTTTCTGCTTAACAACCTTGGCCCCCGCATTGCGAACGACGATTTCGCCCCCGGTTTTTTCGTGGAGCATTTCGTCAAGGACATGCGTATCGCGACGGAAGAAGCGCTCGATATCGGCTGCGAGCTCCCGGGCCTCGAACTCGCCTTCCGGTTGTATCAGAGACTGGCTGACGAGGGTCACTCGCGCGACGGCACGCAAGCGCTTTTCAAACTGTATCAACCGTAAGTTCGCTCATGAAGCTCGCCAATACCTGCATCTTGCCCGCACGTCCCGAAACTGTCTGGGCCGCCCTGAACGATCCGACGGTACTGCAAGCATGCTTGCCGGGATGCAAATCGCTCGAGATGACCGACGAGCGGCACTTCGAGTCGGTGATACAGATCCGTGTCGGCCCGATCGCCGCGACGTTCAAAAGCAATGTCGAACTGTCGGATCTGGTGCCGCCCAATGCCTATACGATCACTGGGCACGGTACTGCCGGACCGGTCGGATTTGCGAAAATATCCGCACGCGTGCAGCTCGAATCGCAGGGCGACGCCACCTTGCTCCAATACGATGCCGACGTCGAGATCGGCGGAAAACTCATGACGGTGGGCGCGCGGCTGATTCAGTCCGCCGCTGGCAAGAACCTGGAATCGTTCTTCGACGCGCTCAAGAACGAGATCCATCGAATCAACGGCACCGCGGCCGAGACGGCAGCTACTCCGGACGAGTCGGAAGCACAGCTTTCAAGTAGTGCGGTGCAGGGCGGCGAAGAGAGCCCCGCGGGCGCAGATCCAGTCTTCCGGGCTCCCGCGCCGCGCCCGCAGAACCCCGTCAAACCGGCGGGCACGCGCTGGCCCGTGTGGCTGCTATGCGCGAGCACCGGAGTTGCAGGCTTGTTGATCGGTTTTTTCATCGGTCACGCGGGCTGATCGATTGCCTCTGCGCAAGCGCAGCCGAACGGCTGTGCTGCCGCAGGGACGCGTTTTGAGCGACAACTTTTTTGCTGTAGCAGTTCTTGAAATCCAGTGGTCAATCGACTCCAACAACTTCAGGCGTGAAACTCATGAACATGAAATTAGTTATACTGATGGTACTGAGTGGTTTGGCGGATGCCGCTTACGCTCAAAGCAGCGTGACGCTCTACGGTGTTGCCGACGACGGCATTACCTACACCAACAATCAGGGCGGCCACGCCGCCTATCAGACATTTAGTGGCGGCCTTGGGGGCAGCAAGTTCGGCTTCCTCGGCAAAGAGGACCTGGGCGGCGGCACCAGCGCAATTTTCCAGCTCGAAAGCGGCTACGATTTGAACAGCGGCAAGCTCGGTTACAACCAGCGGCTCTTTGGTCGTCAATCCTATGTCGGTTTGTCGGGCAACTACGGCAGCGTGCGGCTCGGGCGTCAGTACGATTTCATGGTGACGAACCTCCAGCCTCTCAGTTCCGCCCAGTTCTTCGGCGGCTCGCTGTCGGCGCATGCCGGCGATGTCGACGGCATCTGGGGTACCTATCCGGTCAGCAATACCGTGAAGTATGTGAGCCCGACCGTCGGCGGGTTCTCCGCAGGCGCTCTCTACAGCTTTGGCGGTGTCCCGGGATCGGTCAGCACGTCGCAGCAGTATGGATTTGGCGCAGCTTACGCAAACTGGCCGCTGCATCTGGCGGCAGCGTTCCTGCAGGTGAACAATCCTGCTGTCGCGCGATTCGACGCCGCCGCCGGGGCAACTGCCGGTGGAGTATTCACCAACCCGGTCGCCAACCCGATCTATAGCGGCTATGCAACCGCGCACAGCATGCGCACCGCCGGCGTAGGCGCCAACTACGTGCTGGGCAACACCACGCTCGGGGCTACCTACACGAACACCAGGTTCAATGATGCGGTGGCCACGTCGTCGACCAGGTTCCGCGGATCGGCTGCGCTCGATTCCTATGAGGCTTTCGCGGCGTATCGGTTCACGCCCGCCATCATGGCGGGCCTTACCTACGACTACACATCGACGCCGCAGGCGCATTACAACCAGGTGGCCGCAGGTTCGCAGTACTTCTTTTCCAAGCGCACGTGCACCTACCTGATCGTTGCCTGGCAACGGGCAAGCGGGATCGATTCGACCGGTCATGCCGCCGTTGCTGATCTGACGTATCTGTCGCCGTCGTCCACCCCGAATCAGGTTGCCGTCAGGATGGGTATCCGGCACAGCTTCTAGAAAGTAGGTTTCGCCGAGGAAGCGGGGACCGGACGCAGGAAGGGTGCCGATCGCTGCCGCGGCGTCTTGTATTATCGATTCAAGGAGAAAGACCATGTTGGTTGAAATGCGCACATACGAGCTCAAGCCGGGAACCCGCGCCCGAATTCCTGGCGATCTACGAGCGGGAAGGGCTTGGCGTCATCACGCAGTACGCCACCCTGAGAGGATGCTGGGTGAAGGAGTCAGACACGTTAAATTCCATTGTTTTCTGCTGGGCCTATGACGATTACGCGCACCGCTCCGCGCAACGAGTAAAGCTTGCTGCCGATCCGCGCTGGCAGGCATTCACCCCGCTAATTCTGCCTTACCTGGTGCACCAGGAATCAGTGTTTCTCGCGCCCTCGTCATTTTGCCCGGCTGGCTAACCCCTGCTCCGTATTCCTGCTTGTTTGATCGGTTTATCCGCGAGGTCATAGATGGTCGAAGACGAATTGCTGAACGAGATGATCGCGTGGCGCCAATGCCTGCACGCGAATCCGGAGACGGCTTTTGAGGAGGTATCCACCGCCCGGCTGGTGGCGTCCGTGCTGTCGAGGCTGGGATTTGATGTACATGAAGAAATCGGCAAGACTGGTGTCGTCGGGACGCTGCATCGCGGGGCCGGGCCCAGGATCGGTCTGCGTGCGGACATGGACGCGTTGCCGCTGGAGGAGAGCAATACGTTCGCACACCGGTCCTGCAACGCCGGCAAGATGCATGCTTGCGGCCACGACGGGCATACGGCGATGCTCTTGGGCGCAGCGGCATTGTTGAGCCACGATCAGGACTGGCGCGGCTCGGTGCATCTCATCTTCCAGCCTGCCGAGGAGGCAGCGGGCGGCGGCCGCGTGATGGTAGAGGAAGGGCTTTTCGACCGGTTCCCGTGTGACGCCGTGTTTGGGCTGCATAACTGGCCTGGACTGCCGCTAGGCCATTTCGCGATCAATCATGGCCCGATGATGGCATCGTTCGATACATTCGAGATCCAGGTGGAGGGTAGCGGTTCGCACGCCGCGATGCCTGAAGAAGGCATCGACTCACTGGTCTGCGCGAGCCATATCGTGGTCGCGTTGCAGACGATCGTTAGCCGCCGCTTGTCACCGAAGGAATCGAGCGTGGTGAGCGTCACGCAGATTCATGGCGGCGATGCATGGAACGTACTACCTGCTTGCGCGGTGATTCGAGGAACGGTGCGCTGCTTTTCGGCGAGCGTGCAGGCGCGCATTCACACGCTGTTATGCGAGATCAGCGAGGCTACGGCGCAGGCGCACGGCGCGAAGGCGACCGTGGTCTTTCACTATGGCTATCCGGCCACGGTCAATGCAACGCTGGAAGCGGACATTGCGCTTTCGGCCGCCCGCGCAACAGTGGGAGAAAGCCGAGTCACGCTCGGATGCAAGCCTTCGATGGCGTCCGAGGATTTCGCCTTCATGGCGAACGCCAGACCCGCTGCGTATATCTGGATGGGTGTGGACGGAGAACGTGCATCTGTGCCATTGCACAACTCGCATTACGATTTCAACGACGATGCGTTGGCTATCGGCGCCGCTTACTGGGTGAATGTGGTGAAGGCCTTTGGCGCGACGCGGGCGTGAGCGGTCGGCGACTCTGTTGGTGTTCGCTAATTCTTCTAACCATGTTCCTTAATTGCGGGGGTTCTGTTGCAAATGGAGGCAGTGAATGGGTTAGAGTCGTCGGACTACACGAACTGATGACCGATGATGAGTAAGCTGAAGAGCCTGGACAAGCTGTTCGATGGGCGACACTTTGATCGCGAGATCATCCTTCTGTGTGTTCGCTAGTACCTGCGCTACAAGCTTAGCCTGCGGGATCTTGTCGAGATGTTGGCTGAGCGGGGCGCCAACTGGTTGCTGGTTTCGATCGGAGTCAGGATGACGCTTCTTAAGGATTACGTAGGATTGTGGGAATGAGGTGCTGCAACGCGGGCGATGAGATGACTGGCGCAGTCATGAGCGGATTTGCGCCATACCGCGGACGAGCAGAGTCACGGCGGGGTGGGCCGGACTTGAAAAAAACAGCCTCGAGCGTGAGATCAGCCTCGGCAGTAGTGCCGCGGGTTGATCATCGTGTAGGCGAGGGTTTTGAATGCGTAGTGCAGCTGACTGAGACGATCAAAGCGAAGCAGCAAGCGCCGGAACTTGTCTTCCCAGGCGAACAACCGCTCGATGGTACGGAACCGCTCTTCGAAGATGGCCGGATCGAACAGCGGCTTGCGGCCTCGCTTGGGGCGCTTTCTACCGCGTGAATTCGGATTGATGTTGGGAACGATGTCGCGGTTGAAAATGGCTTTGCGGTTCTGCCGGCAATCGTACACGCCGTCCAGGCTCACGATGGTGCCCCGCAGGTCCAGGCCCACGGCACGGGCGATGCGCGTGAGCTGCGGTAACGCCTCTCGCAACAGCGGTGATTCATTGCGATTGCCCGGAGCAGTCACGAACGGTGCGATCACATTACAGTGCCGGTCGCACAAGGCGACGACCTTGTCGCCTTTGAGCTTCTTGTGCCCGCTGAAACCGACGTTATCGCCGCCTTTCTTGGCCGCGGTGGTCGTGCCATCGCCGTGAATGACGGTAATGTCCAAGCGATCGTCTTGTTGAAGCTTGCGCACCGAGCCTTCGAAGATGGCATCAAAACAGCCATCCGCTTGCCAGCGCCGAAAGGCGCGATAGATGCGAATTGAAATGAACGCGTCCCACCCGTGAGTTGTGGAAAAAGAGGGAGAAGTGGACTCTCACGGGCCTACGGCATCAGCGTGCCCAGAATGGGAGATCATGAAGATCTTCACAGGCAACCGGAGAGTCCGAAATGAAGCTTACGCCAGTTGGAATTGACATTGCAAAACTGATTTTCCAGGTGCACTACGTCGATGAGGAAACGGGCGAAATTGTGAACAAGCCGATCAAACGGGCGAAGTTCCTTGAGTTCTTCGCGAACCGTACTGCCTGCCTCATCGGAATGGAAGCGTGCGGCGGTGCGCATCACGGGGCGAGGCAGCTCAAAAAGATGGGGCACGAGGTCCGGCTGATGCCCGCGGAGTTCGTGAAGGCGTTCAATATCCGCAACAAGAATGACGCGGCCGATGCGCGCGCAAACTGGCTGGCGGTGCAGCAGCCCAGCAAGCCGGTTGCGGTCAAAAACGGAAATGCAGCAGGCGATGCTGGCGCTGCTGGCGCTGCACCGGATGCGCGAGCAGTTGGTGAAGTTTCGCACGATGCAGATCAATGCGCTGCGTGGCCTGCTGACGGAATACGGCGAGGTGATGGGCAAAGGACGGGCGGCGCTGGACAAGGCGATACCGGAAGTGCTCGCGAGGGTTGCCGAGCGTCTGCCCGCAGCGCTGATCGATACCTTGCGTGAGCAATGGAACGGCTTGACGAAGCTGGATGAGCAGATTGCCGGCATCGAACGGCGCATGCGCGAGTGGGTCAAGGAGAACGCGGCGGTGAAGGCGATCAGCGGAATTCCCGGCGTAGGGCTGCTCACGGCCACGGCGGCGGTCGCAATGATGGGCAGTCCAAAGGCATTTCGTTCCGGGCGGGAGTTCGCCGCGTGGGTCGGTCTCGTGCCGAAACAGACGGGTTCGGGCGGTCAGGTGAACCTGCACGGCATCAGCAAGTCAGTATGACTCCCTGGACAATGGGGCTGGCCGCCGTGTGGAGTAAACGCGGATTAGCATTGCTTACAGCGGCGTTCGGGGTCGTCATCATCGAATATCGCTCGTACCGGCGGGACGCCCACCATAGCAGACCGGCTTAATGCGACAAAACCCTCGTAATAGCCATACGCTGCTTCGGCGGGAGCCACTGCGGTGGCGAATGCTATGGTCGAATACATCGTCGAACCCGCCTCCACGATTCGTGTCCTTAGCACTTAAGACACGCGCTAGAGACAGCTAGACGCGGCGAAAGACGGACGAATGGGAACTGCTGAACCCACCCGACTTTCTCGCAGCGCCGCTTAATTTCATTCGAGTATTCATCCAAGCGATTGAAAGCAAAGCGAATTTCGCGTGACTTCCGTCTAGCGGAAACGGCGCTCAGGCGAATTTATTGGCGCGATATCGTTCTTTCAAGTCATGTAGCTCTGTTGTTGTACGGACGTATCGACCGGCTTCTGCCGGGCTTAAGTGCACCTCGTACAACCAACCTTTAGCCACTGAGAGGAAAGAAAGTTGGATAAGCGAAAGCTGGGTCACTCTGGTATTGAAGTTGCGCCGTTCGCATTCGGCGGTAATGTCCTGGGATGGACTGCTGACGAAGCGACCTCGTTCAGTCTCCTGGACGCCTTTTCGTCTTCAGGATTTAACCTGATCGATACCGCGGACATCTATGTCAACTGGCTTCCCGGCTTTAAAGGCGGGGAGTCCGAGACGATCATCGGCAAATGGCTGGCGCGCAGCGGGAAGCGGTCGAAGGTCGTGCTGGCGACCAAAGTCGGCATGGAGATGGGCCCGGGCCGCACAGGGCTGTCGAAGCGATACATCATCGAGGCAGTCGAGGCATCATTGCGGCGCTTGAATACTGAGTACGTCGATCTGTACCAATCCCATCGGGATGATGCAGACACACCTTTCGAGGAGACCCTCGAGGCGTATGCTCAATTGATCAAGCAGGGCAAGGTACGGGCTATCGGAGCCTCGAACTATGCTGCGGAACGGCTCGAAGAGAGTCTGCAGGTAAGCGCGAGCACCGGACTGCCGTCGTATCAGACCATGCAGCCGCACTACAACCTCTACGATCGAGCTGAGTTCGAGAGCGCCACTCGGGCGGTCTGCGAGAAGAATGATGTGGGCGTATTGACTTACTTTTCACTTGCCAATGGCTTCCTGACGGGGAAGTACCGAAGCGCTTCGAACCTGGGCACCGGTGCACGCAGCGACGCGGTCAAGCCCTACATGAATCCTCGCGGCATGAACATTCTCGCCGCACTCGATGAAACGGGCGCTCTCCTCGGCAAGACGGCAGCGCAAATTGCACTCGCCTGGTTGATCGCGCAGCCGGCAGTCACCGCCCCGATCGCTAGCGCGACTTCCCTCACGCAGCTTGACGAACTGATGGCAGCCGCACATCTGAAGTTGCCGCCCGAGGCTATCGATACGCTCGATAGAGCAAGTGATGAGTAGCGTATGTGTTGCCGAGAGGCGATCGGGTAATGCTGTCTGTTATTTCCTACGAGAGCAGGGGATGGACTCATGGATCGAGTGAGCAACATGGAACGTACCGGCCCCAGCCGGTTGCCGCTTGCGTCGGCTACCCCACTTCATCCGGCATTTGATCAGGGTAGCGAATCGAGCACTCCGGACGTACTTGCGGTATCGCAAGGTCCGCAGTTGCTCAGCGTTCAGGGTATCGAAAAGACCTTCGGGGGTACCCGCGCGCTGCGCAACGTTTCGTTTTCGCTCTTCGGCGGGGAGGTGCTTGCGCTTCTTGGTGAGAATGGGGCTGGGAAGTCAACGCTGATCAAGATTTTGGCGGGCGTTCATCCTCTCGAGGAAGGCACGATTCTGTTCGAAGGGCGCGACGTGGGCAGTTCAGTTGCCAATCTACCCATCGCCTTCATCCATCAGGACCTCGGTCTGATCGAATGGATGACCGTTCTGGAAAACGTCTGTCTTACTCGCGGGTTTGCCCGTTCCTATGGCCTTATTTCCTGGAAAGCGTCGCGTGCTGCGGCAGCCGCTGCTCTGGATGCACTCGGAGTGGATATCGATCCCGATACGCGCGTGGCGCAACTCGGACGAACGGAACGTTCGCTGGTAGCTATCGCCAGGGCGTTGAGCACCAATGCCAAAATTGTGGTGATGGACGAGCCAACCGCCTCACTACCGGCAGACGAGGTCGCGCGTCTGTTTGCCGCTGTGCGTATGCTGCGGGCGAGAGGCGTCGGGATTATCTATGTATCCCATCGGCTGGAGGAGATCTTTGCGATTGCAGATCGTGTCGTGGTGCTTCGTGATGGCTGTTTGATCGGCGAAAGCGATGTCGCCGACATTTCGCCCGAGGCGCTGATCCATATGATCGTCGGTCGATCTACCAGCACCACGCCCAAGGCTCCGACGACTGAAAATACGTCTGTGGCGCTGGATGTCGACAAGGTGGTCGTCGGTGAAGTAGGGCCGGTGAGCCTGCGCGTCCAGGCTGGCGAAATGGTTGCCCTGACCGGTCTGCGGGGCGCCGGTCAGGAAGCCATCGGGCGCGCCCTTTTCGGCATGCTGCCTCTTGACGCCGGCACAGTCCGCATTGCGGGGCACGAAGCGGAACTGACCAGTCCGGCAAGGGCGATGCGCCAGGGAGTGCGCTATGTGAGCGGAGACCGAAACGGCGAATCCGTGGTTCAGGGCTTCTCGATCAGCGAGAATTTCTACCTGAATCCCCGAGCCGCCGGGCGCCGCATGCTAAGCCGGTTGCGGCATGGGGCCGAGCAAGCCGCAGCGCGTGAGCTGGGACGGTATGTCCGGTTGAGCCCGAATGACCCGATCGCTCGTATCGAAGCTCTGTCAGGAGGCAATCAGCAGAAGGTCGTGATTGGTCGCTGGTTACATCTGAAAGGTCGCTTGCTGATTCTTGAAGATCCCACCGCCGGTGTCGACGTCGGAGCGAAGGCTGAGATCTATCGCTTGCTTCTGGAGGCTCTTGCGGACGGTCTGGCAATTATTCTCATTTCAACGGATTTCGTCGAGGTTGCGTCATTGTGTCGACGTGCGCTGGTTTTCAGCCGCGGACAGATTGTTTGCGAGTTGGCGGACGAAGCAATCAGCTCAGGGGCTTTACTCAGGTCAGCATCCATGACCACTGACTGATAACCACCACGCTGCGTTAATGGAAACTCTCCCAGGAGATATAATTTGCAATCCTTAAAGTCTGACGCTCTGGAACCAACACGTGCCGATCTGGCGAAGCTTTCGCCTGGAAGGAAATTTGGCAAGCTGCTTCCCGTATACGGCCTGCCGATGCTTGCAGTGGCGCTGATCGTACTCTTCTCGTTGCTGTTTCCAACGACGTTCCCGACGGCAATGAATTTTAGCGCCATCATCGAGAACAAGGCCGTGATCGCGCTGTTGGCCTTGGCGGTGCTGTGTCCCATGATTACTGGAAAGATCGACCTGACGATCGGCTACGGCATTGTTCTCTGGCACATTCTTGTCATTAGCCTGCAGGTTCGATTCGGACTGCCATGGTTACCCGCCGTGATGATCGTGCTCGTGCTCGGCGCTGTTCTGGGGCTCATCAACGGCCTGCTGGTCGAGATCGCAATGATCGATTCGTTTATTGCCACGCTTGGCATGGGCACAATACTCTACGCGCTCGCACTGTGGCATACCGGAGGCAGGCAGGTCGTCGGCGAGTTGCCTGCCGCATTTACCTCTATCGACACACTGTCTGTCGGGCCCCTTCCGATCACTGCTCTATATGTGGCAGGCATCGGACTCATCCAATGGCTGCTGTTCGAGCACACGCCAATTGGACGCGCGATGTACGCGATCGGCGCTAATCCGCGTGCGGCGCTGCTCAACGGCATATCGGTTCGCCGCTACGTGATTTTTGCCTTTATGGTTTCCGGAACGCTCACTGCGGCTACCGGTGTCGTGCTTGCCGCCAAGCTGCAGATTGGCCAGGCAAGCGTAGGCCTTGATTACCTCTTGCCGGCCTTGGTTGGCGTGTTCCTGGGCTCGACCACCGTCAAGCCGGGGCGAGTCAACGTGTGGGGCACCGTGGTCGCCGTCATCGTGCTGGCAGTGGGTATCTCAGGCATTCAGCAGTTTGGCGGAGACTTTTATATCGAGCCGCTCTTTAACGGTGCGACCCTGCTCGCATCGATTGCGATCGCCGGGTATGCGCAACGGCGGCGACGCGTGGCCAAAAAAGTATCCCCAACCCCGGTATTGGCATCCATGGATGCCGGTATTCAAACGCCCAAGAACGGAGATTGAAGATGACTTTCCATCAGATGTTGGCCTCAGGCGCGGCCATTGCCGCAGTGATGTATGCGACCAGCGTAATGGCTCTCGAGCCGCTTGACCTGGCCACCGCAAAGGCCATTGTCGCCAAAGCCGGTGCGCCCGCCGAGGCGTGGGACGGCCCGACGGCGGGTCCTAAAGCGCAGGTCGGCAAGAAAGTGATCCTTGTTTCGGAGGACCAGCGTAATGGCGGCGCGCTTGGCGTGAGCGAAGGGGTGACGGAGGCCGCCAAGGCGATTGGCTGGGACCTTCGTATCCTGGACGGCGCTGGTTCGATCAGCAGCCGGTCAGCCGCATTCTCCCAGGCCATCGCGCTCAAGCCCGACGTCATCATTGCGGACAATGATGACGCGAACGAGCAAAACGCCAATCTGAAGAAGGCCGCAGCGGCAGGCATTGTCGTGATTGGCTGGCATTCGACCATAAAGCCGGGGCAGAACCCGGGCATCCCGCTCTTCACCAACATTTCGACCGATCCGCAAAATGTAGCTCGTGTGTCGGCAGCCCTCGCGGTCGTCCACTCTAACGGAACAGCCGGTGTGGTCGTGTTCACCGATTCGACCGAGAAGATTTCGGTACTGAAATCGAATGCCATGGCCGATAACATCCGCCAATGTCCGGGATGTTCTGTGCTTGCCACAATCGATACGCCACTCGCCGACGTCGCCAACCGCGTTCCCCAGATGACCACGTCGCTGCTGCAGCGTTTTGGCGCAAAGTGGACGTACACGCTCGCGATCAATGATGGCTTCTACGACTTCATGGGGCCGTCGCTGAAGGCCGCGAAACGCACCGGCGCTGACGCCCCGCATAACATTGCGGGGGGCGACGGCAGCCTAGCAGCCTTCGAACGTATCAGATCCGGCACCTACCAGATCGCAACAGTGGCAGAACCATTGCACCTTCACGGTTGGCAGGCGATCGACGAAGCCAATCGGGCGCTGTCGAAGCAGCCGCCGAGCGGCTATGTTGCTGCGACCCATCTGGTGACCAAGGCCGACATCGGATCGGACGGTGGCGCGAGCAACATTTATGACCCCGCCAACGGCTACCGCGATGCATATCGGAAGATATGGGGCAAGTAAGTCCCGGCAATGACGCGCTGGCACGGGTGTCCTCCGCGGTCGCTCACGCTCTGCTCACCGCGATGACATCCTCGGCGGTTCGGCATGGGCAGGGCGCC
>Ga0073928_10003870_pt1 | contig 22944 bp, 19 predicted proteins | sample PaiPotPPA55metaG_FD_76969 | JGI IMG/M metagenome (GOLD analysis project Ga0073928, IMG submission 76969) | Iron sulfur acid spring bacterial and archeal communities from Banff, Canada, to study Microbial Dark Matter (Phase II) - Paint Pots PPA... ...
CTGTCCCTCGCTCCCCGTCAGGCTCTCGTGGCCTTACGCACGAAACGGGCTCAGATCCAGCGACGGGCGGTTTTACGAGAGCCGCCCGTTCGCACATTCTGGCAGAATTTGCGGACACAAGAGCGCGAAGGAAACCGTTAAAACCATTGCGCGGGGAATGCCGGGCGTTTTCCGGTGTGACCTGACTAACGCGTGTGCGTTCTATCGCTACCATTGCACGCGCGGCAATCGGGCGCATCGGGCGCCCGGCATTCCCTGCGCCCTCTGATTGGAGGGCGGGATGTACCACCAAACCTCGGGCGCAACGCGCTGCGAGATCGTGAACCTGTATTCAGCCGTCATTGCGAGCCAACGGGTCGGCGCAAAGCGCCGCCCGATGACAGGCTCCGCGAAGCAATCCATCGTGCCGCGCATTGGAAAAATGGATTGCTTCGTCGCTTACGCTCCTCGCAATGACGGTTTAAATCCTGGCTGTTTGAAATTCAAATCCGAAAGCCCGTAGCCGTCATCACCCCGTCATTCCGGGGCTGAGCCCAGAATCCATAACCCACGACCGGGAGTATGGATTCCGGGCTCGCGCGGAGCCTGTCATCGGGCCGCCCTTCGCGCGGACCCGTTCGCATCGCCCCGGAATGACGGCTTAAAGGCCGGCGCTCCAATTTCATTCCGCACTGGAATGCGCCGGAGCAGATACCTTCGGCGCCTCGTCCTTCCCGAAAGCCGCGAATGATTTCCCGGTCAGCGCCGCCAGCACCAGCGCGACCATGTGGTTGAGGCGCTCGTCGCGTGCTTCCTCCTTGAGAAGATCGCGGCCGAAGATCACGCTCAAGGTGGCGCTGTTCGACAGATAGAAGAAGCACAGGGCGGCGATCGAGATGTAGAGTTGCACCGGATCGACCGCGACGACAAAATCGCCGCTTTCGACGCCGCGCCTCACCACGGTGCGGATCATCTCGACGAACGGCGAATGCATCGACTTGACCTTGGTGGAGCGCTTCAGATGCCGCGCCCGCGCCAGATTTTCGGTGTTCAGCAGCGCCAGGAATTCCGGATTGCGGAGGAAATAGTTCCAGGTGAAGTCGATCAGGCGCTCGATCGCGCGTGGCGGATCGAGATGCTCGAGATCGAGGCAGCGTTCCTCGACGCGTATCTTCTCGTAGGCGCCCTCCAGCACGGCGAGATAAAGGTCGTCCTTCTTGCCGACGTGGTAGTACAGCATGCGCTTGTTGGCGCCGGCCTTGGCCGCGATCCGGTCGACGCGCGCGCCGGCAAGGCCATGGGCGGCGAATTCCTGCTTCGCGGCATCGAGAATGCGAAGCCGCATCCCCTCGGGATCGCGCTGCCATTTCAAGATTCGCTTTGTCTTGGCCAAGACTGTCGCCCGATCATTGAGGAAACCGCATGTAGCATGCAACGCGCGGTTTGAGAAACGGCGCGAAAGAAAGCAATCACGCCATCGCCGTTCGTTCCAGCACCAGCGTGTGGACGCCGCAGGTGTTGGCGCGCACGCTCATCACCCGGGTGCCCGGCTTGCGGCCGGCGCGCACCTCCGAGACATCGGTTCCGGCCGCCAGCAGCCGCGCGCGGACCGCGTCGATGTCGGCGACCCGCCAGCTCAATCCCCACAATTTGTCGCGGGTCTGGTCGCCGCCGGCGACCGGCCGCTTCACCACCTCGACGATCAGATCGCCGCAGCGGAAGAACATCAGCTGGCCCCAGTCCTGATGCGAGCGGTCGAGCGCCATATCGAGCCCGAGACGCGCGCCGTAGAGTGCGGCGGCCCGCTCCGGATCCTCAGTCGAAACCACGACGTGATCGAGGCCCAGGATCGGCGCGGCTGACTTCGCGGCCGAGTGCGGGCGCGCTTGCGCCAATTCGAGGAAAAACATCCGCACGCCCCGCGTCAGATCGGTCGCCGCGCGGGTGCGCTTCCAGTGCAAGGCCGCACCTGAGCCCAGATCGCGGCTCTCGACTTCGGCCACCGGATCCGGCTTCAGCGCGACACGATCGAGCCTGCGATGCATTTTCGCGATGTCGTCGACGCGGAAACAGATGCTGGCGAGCCCTTCACCCCAAATCCCGATCACGCTGCGAATGCGGTCCGCCGTCGGCGAGTTGCCTGCCGGCGCCATCAGTTCGAGCGTCATGTTGTCGAGGGTGAACAGCACCGCCTCGGAGCCGTCGCTTTGGCTTCGCCATGAGGGACCGCGCCCAAGCAGCGTTTCATAGGCTTTGGCGCCGGCCGCAATGTCCTCGATCAGCACGACGAGGTGATCGACGCCACGGATCATGGGAAAAGTCCGCGCGTGTTCTTCGCGGCACGAGCTTTTTCCACGCCGAACTGGTTCACCGCCGTGTCGAATGCCGGGCTGGAATAGACGGTCATCGTCGCCTCCCTTTATTTATCTCTCTTTAGGATCCCGGAACGGCCGAGGGCGGTTGGATCGGCGCGACCGGCGGACCGCCGCTGGACCGTGGTAGTCCGGCCATAGGGTTATCTCAAGCGATTGAGGTGGGGCGGTCTTGCGAATAATTTTAGCGATTCTTCCGGGATAACCAGTGCTAGTGTGGGGGTGCCGCCGGGACCACCCATCAGCGCATGACGGACAAATTTATGCAGGCCCTCTTCATCGGACAAACCTATATCGACGTCACCTTCATTACCGACCACATGCCGACCGGCGACGAAAAGCATGTCGCCTCGGCCTATGCGGTCTCGTTCGGCGGCAACGCCGTCACCGCGGCATTCTGCTGTGCCAAGCTCGGAATCGTGCCGGACCTGATCGCCACCGTCGCCAACGACTGGCTGGGGCGGATGTTTCAGGACATGAGCGCGAAATACGGAATCTCGATCCATCCGCGCAAGGTCAATTCCTCGTCGCTGTCGTTCATCATGCCGAAGGACGGCAAGCGGGCGATCGTGCGCTGCCGCGATGACGAGCACATCCATCCCTTTCCCCTGCTCAATCTCAAAGGCTGTCGGGCGCTGCATGTCGACGGTCACCAGTCGGATGCCGCGATCCACTATGCCAAGCTGTGCCGCGAAGATGGCATCCTGACCTCGCTCGACGGCGGGGGCCTGCGGACCAACACCCATGAGCTGCTGGAATTCATCGATGTCGCCATCGTCGCCGAACGGCTGTGCGAGCAGATGGACCTGACGCCGGAAAAGATGCTGGACTATCTCAAGAGCCGGGGCTGCCGGGTCGGCGGCGTGACCCAGGGCGAAAGAGGCCTGCTCTGGTACGACGAGGCGGGGGCGGTTCGCACCATGCCCGCGCTGCCGATCCCGCGCGAGCGCGTGCTCGATACCAACGGTGCCGGTGATGTGTTCCACGGCGCCTATGTCTATTCTTATCTCAGCAATCCCGGCAAAAGCTGGCACGACCATTTCGAATTTGCGCGCGCGGCCTCGACCTACAAGATCCAACGCCTCGGCAATGAGGCCGGATTGCCGACGCTTGCCGACATCGAAGCCGTCAAGCGAGAGTTTCAGATCGGGCGTAAGAAGGAATTTTGGGATTAGGCATGGCCCCGCGTTTATGTTGCCGGCAGCATCATTACGGGATGTGGCGGCGACGGGCAGCTGGTTCGCAGCCGCGTTCGGCTACGCCAACATCGCAGCGTCAATTTGCGTAGAACGGATGGGCGCCCCGCTGTCGATGCCGACGGCTGAGGAAGTTTTCGGCGGTCCTTCGTTCGCTCAAGCCAGCGCCGCCTTCAAATCGAAGCTGAGATCCGCGGCCTGTTCCGGCTCGATCGACCGGTTCAGGCCGAGAATTTTGCGTCCGAACACATGGTCGGCGGCGCGGTTGACCGACTCGATGCCGACCAGCCGCCCGGCTTTGTAGCAGAAGGCAGAAAACGATCGCGCCTGCCGGTCGCCGCGCTCTATCACGCGGTCATATCCGGTGGTGAGCCCCGCGATCTGAAGCTTGTCGTCGCCCTGATCGCTCCAGAACCATGGCAGACCGTCATAGGTCTTGGCATCGCCAGTCAGCCGCGCCGCCACGCAGCGCGCGTGATCGGTGGCGTTCTGCACCGACTCAAGCCGCAGCGAGCCGCCGAAGCGCGGACTTGCGAACAGCGCGCAGTCGCCGATCGCCGAGATGTTGGGATCGGACGTCAATAGTTGCTCGTTGACGATGATTCCGGCCGCAACCGTCAGGCCGGCTTCCGCCGCCAGTTCAACGTTGGGCAGGACACCGACGCCGACCACCACCAGATCCGCCGGCACATGGCGGCCGTCGCTGAGGCTGACGCCGGCGACGTTCGTCCCATCGCCCTCGATACTGGTGGCCTGCACGCCGAGATGGATGCGGATCCCGGCCGCGGTATGGCGCGCCTGGAAATATTCCGAGATTTCGGCCGTCACCGCGCGCGCCATGACGCGCGTCCCGAGTTCGATCACGTCGACCTCGAGCCCCTTGGCGCGCGCGGTGGCGGCGAATTCGAGGCCGATGAAACCCGCACCGATAACGACAACACGCCCGGCCGAGCCGATGCGCTGCCGTAACGCCTCGCTCTCGTCGAGGATTCGCAGATAGCGAACGTCGCCAAGGTTGGCGTTGGGCAGGTCAAGCAGGCGGTTGCGCGCGCCGGTGGCGAGCACCAGATGCCCGTAATCCAAAAATGAGCCGGAGGCGAGCAGCAGCCTGCGCGCGGCGCGATCGATGGAGGCGGCGCGATCGCCGATCAGCTCGATGTTCTGGTCGCGATAGAACTTGTCCGGCCGGAACATCAGGCTGTCGGGGCGGCCTTCGCCCTTCAGATAGGCCTTGGACAATGGCGGCCGCTGATACGGCAGATGCGCCTCGTCGTTGATCAAACAGATGCGCTCGCCATAGCCGTGCTGCCGCAACGACGCCGCGACCTGGAAGCCCGCATGACCCGCGCCGACGATCAGAACTGTTCCCTGTGTCATCGGTCAGACCGGTACGACGCGAAGCGGCATCCTGTCAAACCCGCGCAGCGTGTTGTTCAGCCGCCGCTCCGGTTCGCCCGTCAGTTCAAACGACGCAACCCGTTTTGCGAGTGCAGCCAGAATCGCCTCGGTTTCCAGCCGGGCCACCGCCTGCCCGACGCAACCATGAATGCCGGTGCCAAACGTCATGTGCCCCGCGGCGCGGCGGGTGACGTCGAACCTGTCGGGGTTGTCCCACCGGCGCGGGTCGCGGTTGGCCGCGGCGAACAGCAGCAGCACCTTCTGGCCATCGGCCAGCCGGACGCCGCCGACCTCGACATCCCTGGTCGTGGTACGGAAGAAGGATTGCACGGGTGCTTCAAAGCGCAACACCTCTTCGAACGCGCCACGGATCAGGTTCGGGTTTTCCCGAAGAATACTCCACTGCCCGGAATAGCGCGCCATGCAGTAGAGCGCGTTACCGAGGCCGTAGACGGTGGTATCGATCCCGGCCGAAAGAAACGAGCGCACCAGCATGCCCGCTTCGTCCTCGGTCAACTCGCCGGCATCGACCGCCTCGAAAATCTGCATGCCCAGCCCGCCGGGCGCCAGCGCCGCGCGGCTGCACTTCGACATGATCCAGTCGCGCACCGGGCCGGCATTGGCCATCGCCAAATCGAACAGGTCATTTCGCGGACCGAACGAGTTGAACACCATGCTGCCATAGGGCAGCAGGTTCTCGCGGCCTTCCTCGGAAATCCCCACCGCATCCGGGAACACCTTCAGCGGATAGGCTTCGGCGAGGTCGGCAACGCCGTCGAATTCGCGTTGTTCGACCAATCGGGCGATCAGCGTTTCCGCCTCGCGCTCGAAGCTATCCCGCAAGATCTTGATGGCCGCCGGCGACAGGATGCGCGTCAGCACTGCGCGGGTGCGGCTGTGCAACGGCGGATCGGCTTCCAGGATAATGCTTGGCGGGCGCCACGGCGGCTCTTTGCGGAAATCGCTCAAACCGACGCCTGCGGACGAACAATAGGTCTGCCAGTCGGTCAGGGTATCGCGGACCTGCTCGTGCCGGGCCATCGCCCATATTCCGTAGCGCTCGAGCCACACCACGGGTCCGGCCTCGCGCAGCGCCTCATGATGCGGATAGGGATCGTGGAGGAACACGTGCGAAAACGGATCGGCGGTCGAAACCGGACGGTTCAATGTTGCTTGATCGCTCATGACGCCTGCTCCCGCTTCCCGTTGTTGCAATGCGGTTATCCGCCCGGCCATTTGCCTTTATTTTGCAAACTTCGCGGGGGATTGTCACCTCCCGCCTTCTGCTATTTAAATGCCCGCGATGTCATCTATACAGGGGCCAATGCGGATGCCGACTTCAGCACATGGTACCGCCTCGCATGCCGACGATCCGGCCCTGCTCAGGATCGAAGGTCCGATCGCCACGATTACCCTCAACCGCCCTTCCGCGTTCAACTCCATCGACCTTTCGATCGCGAAAAAACTCGAGCAGCTCAGCGCGGAAGTCGAATCTTCCGATGATATCCGCGTGCTTGTGATCGAGGGCGAAGGCCGCGCGTTCTGCGCGGGCGGCGATCTTCAGACCATTGGCGCCGCGGCCGCGGCCGACACCATTGCCCCTGTTGTCGGTGAGCTGTTGGAGCATTACCACGCCTTCATCACGACCCTGCGGCGGATGCCGAAGATCGTGCTGGCCAGTGTCCACGGCTCGGCCGCCGGGGCCGGGCTCTCGCTCGCCTTTGTCGCCGACCTGTGCATCGCGGCCGAAGACGCCCGCTTCACCCCGGCCTATGCCAAGCTCGGCGTATCGCCCGATGGCGGCGGCACCGTCGGCGTGGCGGCAAGCGTCGGCGCGCGCCGGGCCCTGCAAATCTTTCTCGCCGAAGACAGTTTTTCGGCCGTTCAGGCCTTTGACTGGGGTCTGGTCGCCAAAGTCGTTCCCGCGGTTGAACTCAAGGCCGCGACCCGCGAACTGGCGCAGCGGCTGGCGCAAAACGCGCCGTCGGCATTGGCGGCGACCAAGGCGCTGATCCAGCGCGCCCACAACACGCCGATCGAGCAACAGCTCGACGCCGAGCGCGACGCCATCATCGACTGCATGCACACCGACGAATTCCGCCTTGCGGTGAGGAAGTTCACGAGCAAGGGGAAGTAGGCCGGAGTCGTCCCTGCGTTCGTGCGCAGGAACGACGAATAGACTTCAATTCGGGCAGATATACCCCGTCCCCGCGGGCGACTTGAAGCAGCCGACCGATTCCGGAATCACATGCGTGGGCAGCCACAGTACCACCTTGGGGAAATAGATCGTGAAGCAGATCGTCGCCAGGAACACCACGTAGATCGGCAGCGCCGCGCGCAGCGCCTTGCCGAAACTGACGCCGACGAATTTCGACGCCATCAACAGCACGAGCCCGTAAGGCGGCGTGATCAGGCCGAACGCCAGGGTGGCAATCAGTACCACGCCCATATGGACGCCGTTGATGTCGCCGGCTTGCGTGAGCGCATTCACCAGCGGCATGAAGATGATGATGGTCGGCACCGGCTCGATGAAATCGCCGACCACGGTAAACAGCAGCACCAGCAGCAGCATCATATATTGCGGATCGTTGCCGGCAATCGAGGTGATCCAGTCGGCGATCACGATGGCGCCGCGCAGATACGCCAGCATCCAGCCGAAGGCGTTGGCGGCGCCGATGGTGATCAGCGGCAGTGAAAAGATCAGCCCGGCCAGGCAAAAGTCGTAAGGAATTTTCCTGATGTGCCCGCGATTGAGCGCGGGGATCACGACCGCGATGATCCATATCACCGCGACCACGCCGGCTTCCGTCGGCGTGAACCAGCCGGTGAGAATGCCGCCGAGCAGGATCACCGGAATCATCAGCGGCAGCGCGGCATCGCCGGTCGCGAACACGATCTGGCGCAACGGCGCCCGCGGCTTGCGCATGCCTGAGGGACCGAAAAAATAGCAATAGATCATCAAACCGAAGCCGATCAAGAAGCCGGGCACGACGCCGGCCATGAACAGCCCGGCGATCGAGACGTTGCCGACCGCGCCATAAACCACGGCGGTGATGCTCGGCGGCACCAATGCGGCGATGGTGGAAGCGGATGCGATGATCGCGGCGATGAAGGCGGGGCTGTAGCCCTCGCGCTTCATCGGGCCGCCCAGCGCGCGGCTCATCACCGCGACGTCGGCGGTGGTCGATCCCGACATCTCCGAGAAGAACATGCTGAAAACGACGACGACCTGCGACAGCCCGCCCCTGATATGTCCGACCAGCGACAACGACAGATTGGCGATCCGCACCACGACGTTGGCCGAGCTCATGAGTTCACCGACCAGCAGGAAAAACGGTATCGCCAGCAGCGCTTCCGAATCCACGCCGTCGAAGATCTTCTGGATGATCGCCGCCAGCGAGACGTCGGTCAAAAACGCGCCGACGAACACGCCCGCCATCAGCGAAAACGGCACGGGTACGCCGAGATAGCCGAAGAACAGAAAGCAGAACGACATCAGCGCCAGGATAACCGGTGCACTCACGGACGCGCCCTCGTCTGGAGGCGGGTGTCAACCGGCGGTATCGGAAGCTCCTCGTCGGGCGGCTCCGGATGATCGAAGCCGTTGCGGATGCCGTTGACCAGTTGCTCGACCGTGAACAGCGCGATCAGCACGCCGGCCACGGGTATCGCCGCGTAGAGCGAGGCGATCGGCGTGCCCGACGGCAGCCGGAAGCTGCCGAAGCCCCTGAGATAGTTGATATAGCCGAACCAGATCAGGCAAAACGCCACGCCGAGCACCACGATACGGATGATGATCTCGACGATCAGCCGCGGGGTCCCGTGCAGCGCCTCCGATATCGCAGTCAGATACAGATGATCGTTGCGGCGGGTTGCAACCGCGGCGCCGATGAAGATCGCATAGATGAACAAAGTGGAGGTGACCTCCTGCAGCCACAGCCAGGGATGGCCGACAGTGCGCGTGACGATGTCGAACATCACCGACAATGAGAAGCCGAAACACAAGAGCCCGCACAGCATCATCAGCGCCAGTTCGAGCCTGTCGAACACCCGCCATTTCAGGTGATGCTGCCGCTGCAACACCAGTTTGTCGGCGATGGACATTGTTAGAGTTCCCCGGGGATTGCCGAACAAATGTAGAGCCCTCATCCTGAGGAGCGGCCCCTTGGCCGCGTCTCGAAGGATAAGGAGTAGTGCATCACTCTCTCATGGTTCGAGACGCGCGCGAAGAGCGCGCTCCTCACCATGAGGACCTCAGTTGATCGCCCGGATCAGGGATTTGATCTTGTCGGCGTGCGGTCCAAGTTCCCTGGCGAGCTTGTCGAGATAAGGGTCGGCGATTTTCTGAAAGCCGGTTTTGTCGACATCGCTGACGATCTTGACGCCCATTTTCTCCAGCTTGGCCGCCGCCGCCCGCTCCAGTTCGAACGCGCGCCTGGGTTCCTGCTGGCTGACGTCCCTGGCTGCCGTCAGCACCCACTGCCTCTGGTCAGCGTTGAGGCTCTGCCAGAGCTTGTCGCTGATCCACAGGATCGCGTTGTTGGCTTCATGCTCGGTCATCGACAGCACGGGGGCGACTTCGTAGTGCTTGTTGATGAGATAGACGTTGACCGCGTTCTCGCCGAAATCCATCACGCCGGTTTGCAACGAGGTGTAGACGCTGCCGAACGGCATGTGCACCGTCTGCGCGCCATAGGCGGCGAACATCGTATCCTCGGTCGCGGTCGCCTGCACGCGAACCTTGTATCCCCTGAGGTCCTCGATCTTGTGCACCTCCTTCCTGCCGTACATGTGCCGGAAGCCCTGGGTGCCGAGCCCGATCGCGTGAATGCCCTGCACCGTGTCGTCGATCATGTCGCGGATCGCCTCGAACACCTTCTGATCGCCGAGCGCCTTGATGTCGTGCGCGTCGGAGCGGAACAGATAGTGCAGCGACATGACGCCGGCCTGCGGCGAGATCGTCGAGGTATTGGCCGAGGAGACGATCGCGAAATCGATATCGCCGGATCTGACGAGTTGCAGGATTTGGGGCTCCTGGCCGAGCTGCGCGCCGGGATATTGATCGACCAGCATGGTGCCCTTGCTCAATTCCTTGAGCTTGGCGGAAAATATGTCGAAGGCGATGCTGTAGCCGGAATTGAGCTGCTGGTCGTGCGCGAAGCGATAATGTTTTGCCTCTTGTGCGCCGGCGCTGGCCGTGAACATGACGATCGCAGCCGCGATCAGCTGGCCTGCGATTCTTGCTGGATGATTCACCGTTTCCCCCCGTTGATCGTGTTTCCTGCGGCTCTAGTTGATCGCCCTGATCAGCGTCTTGATCTTTTCGGCGTGTGGGCCGAGCTCCCTGGCGAGTTTGTCGAGATAGGGATCCGAGATCGCCGTGAAGCCGGATTTATCGACGTCGGCGACGACCTTCACCCCGATCGATTTCAGCTTCTCCAGTGATTGATGCTCCAGTTCGATCGCCTTGGCGGGCTGCTTGCTGTTGGCCTCGTCAGCCGCGGCCTGCACCCAGCCCTGCTGCTCCGGCGTCAGGCTGTTCCACAATTTGTCGCTGACCCATACCAGGCTGTTATTGGCCTCGTGTTCGGTCATCGACAGCACGGGAGCTACTTCGTAGTGCTTGTTGGCGAGATAGACGTTGACGCCGTTTTCCGCGACGTCCACCACGCCGGTCTGCAGCGAGGTATAGACGCTGCCGAACGGCATGTGGACGATCTGGGCGCCGTAGGCGGGAAACATGGTGTCCTCGGTCGGCGTCGCCTGCACCCGCACCTTCAGTCCCTTCATGTCGGCGACGTTCCTGATCTCGCGCTTGGCGTACATGTCGCGAAGGCCGAGCGTCGCCAGCGCGATGACATGGGCGCCCTGCACGGTTTCCGATATCATCGCCTTGACGGCCTTCGACACTTCGGGGTCCGCGATCGACTTGACGAGGTGCGCTTCGGAGCGGAACAGGAAGTGCATCGACATCACGCCGGCCTGCGGCGACAAGGTCGCGGCGTTCGCCGACGAGGAAATACAGAATTCGACATCGCCGGATTTGACGAGTTGCAGGACCTGCGGCTCCTGTCCGAGCTGCGCGCCTGGATATTGCTCGATCAGCATGGTGCCCTTGCTGAGCGCCTTGAGCCTGTCGGCGAAAATATCGCCGAGGATCCCGTAACCTGTCGTCTTCGGCTGATCGTAGGCAAAGCGATAATGCTTCACCTCCTGCGCGTGTGCGCTTGCGGTGAAAGAGATCGATGCGGCGGCAATGGCTGCAACGATCATCCCTGTTGGGCCGCCCATCCTGTCTCCCCCTGTTTTGATTTTCTCAATCATCCCATCGGGGTTGTTCGAATGTCAATTGAACATCGGACGCAAAGCTGGTGCGGGATGAAGGATATTTTTCGAAGCAAAGATCAATTTGCGCCTGACCTCATCCCGAGGGGGCCGCGCCATGCGCGGCGTTTCGATGAATGCGACTCATGGTTCGAGACGCGCGAAAGACGCGCTCCTCACCATGAGGCCGACCACCTACCCCTTTCCCTCGCCGCGCATGAAATCGAAATCGCAGCCTTCATCGGCCTGCAGGATGGTCTCATTGAACAGATGCGCGTAGCCGCGCCTGGCCCATTCCGGCGTCACCGGCGGCGCGAGCGCCGCGCGGCGCCGCTCGAGTTCGGCGGCGTCGACCAGCAGGTCGATGCTGCGTTTGGCAACATCGAGCCGGATCATGTCGCCATTCCTGACCAGCGCCAGCGGACCGCCGACGGCGGATTCCGGCGTGATGTGCAGCACGATGGTGCCGAACGCGGTCCCGCTCATCCGCGCGTCTGAAATCCGCACCATGTCCTTGACGCCGGTGCGGGCGAGCTTCATCGGGATCGGCAGGTACCCCGCCTCCGGCATTCCGGGGGCACCCTTGGGACCGGCGTTGCGCAGCACCAGCACATCGTCGGCGGTGACATCAAGCGCGGGATCGTCAACCCGCAGCGTCATGTCTTCCACGGATTCGAACACCACGGCACGGCCGGTATGCTGCAGCAACCTGGGGCTTGCCGCCGAATGCTTGATCACGGCGCCGCGCGGCGCCAGATTGCCATGCAGCACCGCCATCGCGCCTTCCGGCTTGATCGGGCTTTTTCGCCCGCGGATGACGTCCTGTCCGGGTACCTCCTCGGCGGCGGCGGCGACGTCGCGCAAGCTGGCGCCGGTGACGGTCTTCGCATCGAGATCGATCAGATCGCCGAGCTGCGCCATCAGTTTCGGCACGCCCCCGGCATGGTGGAAATGCTCCATGTAATGCGCGCCCGACGGCTTTAAGTCGATCAGCACCGGGACCTCGCGGCCGAGCTTGTCGAAGGCCTCGAGGTCGATGCGATGCGCGGTGCGGTTGGCGATCGCCGTCAGATGAATGAGGCCGTTGGTCGACCCGCCGATCGCCTGCAGCACCACCTGCGCGTTTCTGAACGAGGCCTTGGTCAATAGCTGGCTGGGCTTTGGACCTTTCGCCTTCGCCATCGCGGCGGCGACCCTGCCGCTGGCTTCCGCCAGACGAAACCGCTCGGCATGCGGCGCGGGAATCGTCGCGCTCATCGGCAGCGACAGGCCCAGCGCTTCGGTGATGCAGGCCATGGTGCTGGCGGTGCCCATCACCATGCAGGTACCGACCGAAGGCGCAAGCCGGCCGTTGACGGCCTCGATCTCGACCTCGTCGATTTCGCCGGCGCGAAATTTTCCCCACAGGCGGCGGCAATCGGTGCAGGCCCCCAGCACCTCGCCCTTGTGATGCCCGACCACCATCGGCCCCACCGGGATCACGACCGTCGGCAAATCGGCTGAGACCGCGGCCATGATCTGGGCCGGCAGGGTCTTGTCGCAGCCGCCGATCACGATCACCGCGTCCATCGGCTGGGCGCGGATCATCTCCTCGGTATCCATCGCCATCAGATTGCGCAGATACATCGAGGTCGGATGCGAAAAGCTTTCCGCGATCGAAATGGTCGGGAACACCATCGGCATCGCGCCCGACAGCATCACGCCGCGCTTCACCGCTTCGATGATCTGGGGCACATTGCCGTGGCAGGGATTGTAGTCGCTGTAGGTGTTGGTGATGCCGACGATCGGCCGGTTCAGCGCATCATCCGTATAGCCCATCGCCTTGATGAAGACCTTGCGCAGGAACAGCGAGAATCCGGCATCGCCATAACTTGTTAGTCCCTTGCGAAGTCCATCGGCCATCGTGGAAATATCCTTGCAATCCAGCGTTCCACTTATGAGGCCCGCAGCATTATTGTCAATATCTCATCATCGAGCCTCAAAATAGCACAAATCGGCCTCGAAACCAGCCGCATTATTGACAATGAAATTCATGCGTGCTGACTTGAGGGCATGACGCGACCCGAACGCCCATGAGCAAGCCCCTCCGCATTGGCCTGATCGGCGCCGGCATGGTGAGCCGCCATCACCTCATCGCGTGGGCCGACATTCCAGATTGGGCGCGCGTGGTCGCGATCGCCGATCCCTCCCGCGAAAATGCCGCCCGGCGCGCGGATGAATTTTCGATTACGCAAATCTACGCCGATGCCGACGCCATGTTTGCGGCCACCGAACTCGACGCCGTCGATATCGCAGCGCCCCGCCAATTCCACGCAGCCCTGGTGCGGCTGGCGGCGAAACGGGGCTTGGCGGTGCTCTGCCAGAAACCGCTCGCGCCGGACTTGCAGCAAGCAATCGAACTCGCCGCTGCGGTCAAAAACCAGACCCGGCTGATGGTTCACGAGAACTGGCGGTTCCGCGGCTACTATCGCGACGCGGCCGCCTGGCTGCGCGAGGGCCGTATCGGCGATGTCAGGCAGGCGCAGCTTACCCTGCTCACCTCGGGCGTATTGCCGGGAGCGGATGGATTGCGCCCGGCGCTGGAGCGGCAACCCTTCATGCGCGGGGAAAAGCGCATGCTGGTCGCGGAAGTCCTGATCCATCATCTCGACACGCTGCGGATGCTGCTCGGGCCGTTGCGGGTCACCGCGGCGGGCCTCAGCCGAACTTATTCCGAAATGGCGGGAGAAGACGGCGCGGTGATCCAGATGCAGGCCGAAAGCGGCGGCACCGTCACCGTCTTCGCCAGCTTCGCCGCGCATGGATTTCCGGCTGTTCAGGTCGACCGGCTCGACATTCTCGGAGCAACCGGTTCGATCCGGCTCGACGGCCCGCATCTGGTCTGTTCGGGCTGCGCGCCGGCCGAGAAACATTACGATCTCGCTGTCGAATATCAGGGCTCCTACAACCGGACGATCGCGCATTTCGTCCAGTCGCTGCGCGACAACACCCCGTTCGAGACCGCGCCGGAGGACAATATCGAGACGCTGCGTCTGGTGGAGGATTGCTATCGGCTCTCCGGTTGGGAGGCCGCGCGATGAAACCGCGGGCCGCGTTGCCGGAAGCAAGTGCCCCCACCCGCGAGGAAGAACAGGCCGAGGTGATCCGGCGGCTGGAGGAGGACATCATCTTCGGCCGGTTCGCGCCGGGCGCGCGGCTGGTCGAAGACACCTTGATGAGCCGCTACGACGCCAGCCGGCATTTCGTGCGCCAGGCGCTGTTCCAACTCGAGCGGCAGGGCATCGTGCTGCGCGAGAAAAACATCGGCGCCACCGTGCGGTTCTATTCCGCCGAAGAAGTGCGGCAGATCTACGAGGTGCGGGAAATGCTGACGCGGCAGGCGGCGCTGATGATCGCCCTGCCCGCGCCGCCTGCCCTGATCGAACACCTGACCGAGCTGCAGCGGCGATATTGCGCCAAAGCCGACGCGCAGGACCTGCGCGGCATCCATGAAGCCAACGACGCCTTCCACGTCGCGCTGTTTTCCGCCTGCGGCAATCCCTATCTGGTGGGTTCGCTGCAAGACTACATGAACCTGACGTTGCCGATGCGCGCCAAGAACCTCGCCGACAAGGATGGGCTGGCGCTGTCGCGCCGCCAGCATGAACTGATGATCGAGCTCTTGAGGGGCCGCGACAGCTGGGCGCTGGCGCAGCTTTGCGTCGATCACATGCAATTCAGCAAATCGGATTATCTCGACCGGATCGGCGGGGATCAACGCGCTTGAGCATGATCTCCGCGCAAAAGCGTGCCGCGTTTGTCGCGAGAGAAAACCGGTCTCCACTTTTCCGGATCACATCTAGCCAGCGCGAACACCTTTGCCATCGCGACCTCCGGTTGATGAATAGGCTCGCTCGGGCCGGCAGAGAGATGATCAGTGGCTACCCAGCGGGGGCGCGCCTGTCGGTGGCTTGCGAGCGTGGACTGCCTGCTCGAAGCCATAGGCCAGCTCTATCAAACGTCCCTCGCTCCAGGGTCTTCCCAGAATATCCATTCCAACCGGCACACCCAGAGGGGCTGTTGCGCTCGGTTGAGAGAAACCGGCTGGCACGGTGATGGCCGGAAATCCAGTGACTGATGCTAGAATGCCGTTGCGGTCAGCCTGATTGAGTTCGGTCAACGGCACAACCAGTCGCTTCTGGAGCGGATAGACCAGTGCGTCCAGCCTGTGTTCGGCGAAAACCGACACGAGCGCCTGCCGTGTTCGCAGGTTTCGCAGCAGCCGCTCCTTGTAATCCGGTTCCTCCATCCCGTTCGCGAAACCCTCCGCGCTCAACAAAAACTTCTCCAGCGAAGGCTTGTGAAATTTGCCGGACGCAATGATTTCCGCCAGCGATTTCGCCGGCGCATTGGGGATGGTGGATAGATAGGCGTTCATCAGCGCCTTGAACTCGTACTTTTGGACGTCGTTGTCGGTATTGAGCTTGTTGGTATCGAGGGCCGGCGCATCGACCTCGATCACCTCGGCTCCCCCGCCCTTCAAGACCGCGATTGCCGCCGCCATCACACCGTTCACTTCCTGGTGCTCGGGACCATTGCCCATCATCGTCTTCAAGAGTCCGATCCGGGCGCCGCGCAAACCATACGGCCTGAGGAATTGGACATAGCCAGTCGGCGTGTTGCCGACGCTCCACGCCGTGGAAGGATCGTTCTGATCGTACCCAGCCATGACCTCCAGAAGCCGCGCTGCGTCAGTTACCGTGCGCGCGATGGGCCCGATCGCGTCCTGGGTTTCGGAAACCGGCATGATTCCGGAACGACTCAAAAGACCTTTCGTCGGACGAATGCCGGTCACCGCATTGGCCGAGGCAGGCGAGCGGATTGAGTTCACCGTATCGCTGCCGGTGCCGGCGATCGCCAAGTTGGCAGCCACCGCCACGCCTGTCCCGCCGCTCGAACCTCCGGGCGTTCGCGTCGGGTCATAGGCATCGAGCGTCTGGCCACCGAGGGAGCTCACCGTCGTGCCCGACAGGGCGAATTCGTGCATATTGGACTTGCCGAGGATGATCGCGCCAGCCTTGCGCAACCTGGCGACCACGAATGCATCCGCCGGCGGCTGCATTCCTGCAAGCGACGCCGAGCCCCCCGTGGTCGGCAGATCGGCGGTATTGTAGTTGTCCTTAAGCACCACCGGCGCACAATGGAGCGGCCCCATCGCCGCCCCGTTGGCTCGTTCGGCGTCAAGCCGATCCGCCTCGGACAGCGCCTTTGGGTTCAACGTCAGGATAGAGTTGAACGCCGGTCCCTTGTGATCGTAGGCAGCAATCCGATCCAGGTAAGCCTGGACGATCTGGCGACACGTCGTGGCCCTGGTCTGCAACGCCTGCTGAACGCCGGCAATTGTCGTTTCCTCGATTGCAAAGTTTTGCGCCCCGACTTCAGATGTGATCAAGAGTGCCGCCACTCCAATTATCCGCAATACCAAATTCTTCACCACAGTCCCCCAATTGCCGCCGAATCCGACCGAAACCCGAACCGCCGGCGTTCCCAGTAACCCATACAGCCTTTTCGGTTTCATTTCATTTGTCGGCATCGGCTGATTCGCACAATTACGTATTTGGTGCGTAATTGGCGCCTCAGGGACGAAGCGATCGGGCTCACAGATTAGCTGCACGCCGGAAAGGCGCGCGTCATTTCAAATCGATGATCCGGCTCTTGTCGCCGTCGAACTCCATGCCGCAGAACGTGCCGCCCTGGTAGAAATCGCCGACCGGATCGGGTTTGAGCTTGGCCTGTTCGGCAAAGGCGTGTTCGCGAAATTCTTCGGCGCGGCCGGTCGGGCGATAGCCGAGGTCGTAGGCGCGGTGGTTGTCCCACCATGCGCGCTCGTTGTTGGACGCACCGTAGAAAATCTCGAAATGGATGTCGGGATGCTCCAACCCGATCCGGCACAATTGCACGAGATCTTCCGGCTTCAGCCAGATCGAGAGCCGCCGATGATCCAGCGGCTTGTCGCCGAAATTGCCGATCCGGATGCAGGTCACCTTCATGCCGTGCTTGTCGGCATAGAGCGCGCCGACCGCTTCGCCGAACACCTTGCTCACACCATAACGACTGTCGGGTCGCGCGGTCACGTCGGTCCCGATCCGGTGGTAGCGCGGATAGAACCCCACCGCATGGTTCGATGACGCGAAGATGACGCGCTTGACGCTCTTTTTGCGCGCGGCTTCGAACAGATTGTAGCCGCCGATGATGTTGGACTGCAGGATATTGTCCCACGGGCCCTCGACCGAATAGCCGCCAAAATGCAGGATGCCGTCGACACCTTCGCAAATCGATTCGACCTGGGCGAGATCGGACAAATCCGCCGCCTTGAATTTTTCGTCTCTGCCGAGATCGGCGGGGGCCTTCAGGTCGCTCAGCAGCAGGTCCGGATAGATCGGCGGCAACAGCTTGCGCAAACTCGTGCCGATTCCCCCGGACGCGCCGGTCATCAATATGCGTGGCATTTCATCCCTCGTTCTCGCGGTGTTGCAGAGAGTATGGCGCGGCGCGAGCGCTGCGGCAAGCTTGCCGCCGCGAGACGGCAATGATAGCAGACGAAGACTGGTGAGGAACTCGCAACAGCAACGAGAACAGCAAATGTCCGAGAAACCCGCACGCCCCGGCTTTCAGCCGGCGACGCAATATCCCGACCCCGCGATCCACGCGCTCGATCCGCGGTTTGAAAAATACTGGCTCAAGCTTTCGGCCGTCGAAAGGCTGACCACCGGATTGCGCTGGGCCGAAGGCCCGGTATGGGTCGGCGACGGACGTTATCTCTTGTGCAGCGACATTCCCAACCAGCGCATCCTCAAATGGGAAGAGGAAACCGGCGCGGTGAGCATCTACCGCAAGCCGTCGAACTTTGCCAACGGCAACACCCGCGACCGCCAGGGACGGCTGATCACCTGCGAGCACGGCGGACGCCGCGTCGTGCGAACCGAATATGACGGTTCGATTACTGTGTTGATGGACTCCTTCGACGGCAAGAAGCTGAACGCGCCGAACGACGTCGTGGTGAAATCCGACGGCTCGATCTGGTTTACCGACCCGATTTTCGGTCTGCTCGGTAATTACGAGGGTTACGTGGCGGAATCCGAAATCGACATGAACGTCTACCGGATCGACGGCAAAACCGGCAAGCCGACGATCGTTGCCGAGGGTGTTCTCGGCCCGAACGGGCTGTGCTTCTCGCCGGACGAAAAGATCCTCTACATCATCGAATCGCGTGGCGTTCCGACCCGCAAGATCCTCGCCTACGACGTGGCACCGGGGGGCGACAAGATTTCCAACAAGCGCGTGCATGTCGACGCCGGCCCGGCCACGCCCGACGGCATGCGTTGCGACATCGACGGCAATCTGTGGTGCGGCTGGGGCATGGGCGATCCCGAACTCGACGGCGTGGTGGTGTTTGCGCCCGACGGCGTGATGATCGGCCGCATCGCGCTGCCCGAGCGCTGCGCCAACGTCTGCTTCGGCGGGCTGAAGCGCAACCGGCTGTTCATGGCCGCCAGCCAGTCGATCTATGCGCTCTATGTGAACACGCAGGGCGCGCTGGGGGGATAATCGTCTCATCGTCATTCCGGGATGGTGCGTTAGCACCAGACCCGGAATCTCGAGATTCCGGGTTCGATGCTTCGCATCGCCCCGGAATGACAGGATGTACACAAAAACGCGGGAGCGGGAACCCGCCCCGGCGTTTTCGATGAGGCGAGATGCTTACGCGGCGTTGAAGCCGGCGATCGCCTTGACCTCGAGATATTCCTCGAGGCCGAATTTGCCCCACTCGCGGCCGTTGCCGGACTGCTTGTAGCCGCCGAACGGCGCGGTACGGTCGTTGGGCACACCCTGCAGGTTGACGTTGCCGGCACGCAGCTTGCGGCCGACCTTGCGGGCGCTTTCGACGGTGTCGGCGGAGACGTAACCCGCCAGCCCATACGGCGTGTCGTTGGCGATCCGCACCGCGTCGGCTTCGTCCTTGGCGCCGAGGATGGTGAGCACGGGGCCAAAGATTTCCTCGCGCGCGATCGTCATCTCGTTGGTGACATCGGCGAAGATGGTCGGGCGCACATAGAAGCCCTTGTTGACGCCTTCCGGCAGCCCGGGACCGCCGACAACCAGCGTGGCGCCTTCCTCGATGCCCTTGTGGATCAAGGCCTGGATCTTGTCCCACTGGATGCGCGACACCACGGGGCCGATGGTGGTGCCTTCGGCGCGGGGATCGCCCGCCTTGGTCTTGTCGGCCACGCCTTTGGCGATGGCCGCGACTTCCTTCATCTTCGACAGCGGCACGATCATCCGGCTTGGCGCGTTGCAGGACTGGCCGGAATTGTTGAACATGTGCATCACCCCGCCGGTGACGGCCTTGGCGAGGTCGGCGCCCTCGAGGATGACGTTCGGCGACTTGCCGCCGAGTTCCTGGCTGACGCGCTTGACCGTGGGTGCGGCGCGCTTGGCGACATCGACGCCGGCGCGGGTCGAGCCCGTAAACGAGATCATGTCGATGTTCGGGTGTTCGCTCATGGCGGCGCCGACTTCGGGGCCGAGGCCGTTGATCAGGTTGAACACGCCCTTCGGCACGCCAGCTTCATGCAAGATTTCGGCGAAGATCAAGGCCGACGACGGCGTGAACTCCGAGGGCTTGAGGATCATGGTGCAGCCGGCCGCGAGCGCCGGCGCGACCTTGCAGGCGATCTGGTTCAGCGGCCAGTTCCACGGCGTGATCATGCCGACAACGCCGACGGGCTCGCGCACCACCACCGCGGAACCAACAGGCTCCTCGAAGTGATAGTTCTTCAGAATCTCCAGCGTGGACATGATGTGGCCGAGGCCGGCGCCGGCCTGCATCTTCTCGGCCATCGGCAGCGGCGCGCCCATTTCGTCGGAGACGGCGGCTCCGATGTCCTTCATGCGGGTCTTGTAGACTTCGACGATCTTCGACAGCAGCGCGACGCGCTCCTCGCGGGAGGTCTGCGAATAGGTCTCGAAGGCGCGCCTGGCAGCAGTGACGGCCTTGTCGACGTCGGCCTTGGAGCCGAGCGCAATCTCATACATCGCCTCTTCGGTCGCCGGATTGACGACCGGGGTGGACTTCTTGACGACCGGATCGACCCAGACGCCGTCGATGTAGAATTGCATGCGGTTGACCATCGTAAGCCTCTTGATTTCGCGGGCATGGAGGGGGAACGGGGGCGTTCGGCAAGCATCCTTGCACGAAAGCCGCGAAAAATGAACCCGCCATATACGGGATGCCGCATTGCGGCGGATGCTGGATATAAGGTCGGTGGTGTGAGGGATGCAAGACGCCGAGGAAATTTACCCTCCCCTGGGGGAGGGTAAAAAATCACACTGCCATTTTCCGGTGCCGCACCGGCGCGCCGGCCGTGAGGCTTTCGGCGGCGTCGATGATGGCGTTGGCGTCGATGCCGTGGTGGCGGTAGAGGTCATCGATCGTGCCGGTCTGGCCGAAATGCTCGACACCGAGGGCTTCGACCCGGTGGCCGCGCACGCTGCCGAGCCAGCCCAGCGTCGCCGGGTGACCGTCGATCACGGTGACGATGCCGCAATCGCGCGGCAACGGTGCCAGCAGTCTTTCAATGTGGCTGAGATGCGCCACGCCGCGGCGATCGCGACGCAGTTTTCGCGCTCCGGTCCATCCGGCATGCAGCCGGTCGGCGGAGGTAATCGCCAGCAGACCGACGTCGCGGCGGCTCTCGCCCAACAGCCCGACCGCCTCGATCGCCTCCGGCGCCACGGCGCCGGTGTAGGCAATCACGGCTTCGGCGTTCGGCCCCGGCTTGCGCAGCCAATAGGCCCCCTCGGTGATGGAGGCCTGAAGATCGGGCGTCATGATCCGCTGCGGCTGATCGAGCGTGCGGGTGGAGAGTCTCAAGTAAACCGAGCCGCCCTCGCCGCCTTCGCGCTGCATGTGCGAAAATCCGAAAGCCATGATGGCAGCGAGTTCGTCGACAAAGGCCGGCTCGAACGACGCCAGACCATCCTGCGCCATGCCGATCAACGGCGTCGCGATCGACTGGTGCGCGCCGCCTTCCGGCGCCAGTGTGATGCCCGACGGCGTCGCCGCCACCATGAAGCGCGCGTCCTGATAGCAGGCGTAGTTCAAGGCATCGAGGCCGCGCTCGATGAAGGGATCGTACAACGTCGCGACCGGCAAGAGCCGTTCGCCGTTGATGGCGTGCGACAGGCCCAGCGCCGACATCAGGATGAACAGATTCATCTCGGCGATGCCGAGTTCGATATGCTGGCCTTTCGGCGAGGCGTCCCAGTTGAAGGTCGACGGAATTTTTTCGCTGCGGAACAGATCGGCCTTTTCGGCGCGCGCGAACAGACCGCGGCGGTTGACCCATCCGCCAAGGTTGGTCGACACCGTGACGTCGGGCGAAGCGGTCACGATGCGCGAAGCCAATTCGGTATCGCCGCGCGCAAGTTCGTTCAGCACGAGGCCAAAGCCCTGCTGGGTCGACATTTGCGGCGACGGCGTGAACGAAAGCCGTTCGGGCACTTCGATCACGGGCGCGGTCAGCCGACGCCGGCCGTCGCGGTTAAACGGCGCCGCGCCAAGAAACGCCTCCAGCGCCGCCGGTGCCTGAGAAAGTCCCTCGAACTTCTCCCACTCGTGACCGGCCCGGATGTTCTGGAGGCTGCGCCATTTTTCCATCTGGGTGGGTGTCATCAACCCCGCATGGTTGTCCTTGTGGCCCTGGAACGGCAGGCCGATTCCCTTGATGGTGTAGGCGATAAAGTAGACCGGACGATCGTGATCGATCGCCTCAAAGGCCTCGCACATGCTGGCCATGTCGTGTCCACCGAGATTGGACATCAGTTCCAGCAATTCGTCGTCGCTGCGCCGCTCGATCAGTTGCGACACCGCGCCCTGGTCGCCGATTTCGTCCGACAGATGCTTGCGGAAGGCGGCCCCGCCCTGAAAACACAGCGCCGCGTAGAGCTGGTTCGGACAGGCGTCGATCCACCGCTTCAGCGCCTCGCCGCCCGGTTCGGCGAATGCGGTTCGCATCAGTCTGCCGTATTTGACGATCACCACGTCCCAGCCGAAATTGCGGAACATGGATTCGAATTTCTCCCACAGCCCTTCGCGCACCACGGCGTCGAGGCTCTGGCGGTTGTAGTCCACCACCCACCAGGTGTTGCGCAGCCCGTGCTTCCAGCCTTCCAGCAGCGCCTCGAAGATATTGCCCTCATCCATCTCGGCGTCGCCGACCAGCGCGATCATCCGCCCCTCGGGGCGATCCTTGGCCCAGCCATGCGCCTTGACGTAGTCCTGCACCAGTGAGGCGAACAAGGTCTGGGCGACGCCGAGGCCGACCGAGCCGGTGGAGAAATCGACGTCGTCGGTGTCCTTGGTGCGCGACGGATAGGACTGCGCACCCTTGAAGCCGCGAAAATTCTCCAGCTTGTCGCGGGTCTGGCGTCCGAACAGATACTGGATGGCATGGAACACCGGGCTCGCATGCGGCTTCACCGCAACGCGGTCCTGCGGCCGCAGCACCGCGAAATACAGCGCCGACATGATGGTGGCGAGCGAGGCCGAGGAGGCCTGATGGCCGCCGACCTTCAAGCCGTCGACATTGGGCCGGATGTGGTTGGCGTGATGGATGGTCCACGACGAAAGCCAC
>Ga0073928_10003874_pt1 | contig 22919 bp, 22 predicted proteins | sample PaiPotPPA55metaG_FD_76969 | JGI IMG/M metagenome (GOLD analysis project Ga0073928, IMG submission 76969) | Iron sulfur acid spring bacterial and archeal communities from Banff, Canada, to study Microbial Dark Matter (Phase II) - Paint Pots PPA... ...
AGCGGCCATCCTGTGACTTTGTCGCGGTGGATTGGAAGGTCGATGTATCCGACGCCTTGACCGGTCCCTACATGGGTCGGCGACAAGGTATGTAGCCAATAGACCAATGTTCTTTCCATGGAGCCTCCCCCGTAACCTTAGAGGTCACCAGATACCCCAGACTGCCAAGCCGAATCCGTCGCGGCGGTCCTGCTCATCGTCGCTGACTGATTCAAGCCAGTGGCCGGCCAGATCCGAAGCCTTTCCATCGACCGTTTCGAAAAAGTAGACGCCGCCCTCAGGTACGAGGCGCCTGACGGGTTTCGGGCCCCGCGGGCGCCCCGGCAGGTTGGCTAGTGACCAGCCTGAAACTGCCCGCCATCGTTGAATGCTGAGCCCGACGAGCCGCAAGACGACTGTCCCACCGGGTGGCGTGCCGACCAACTCGTTGCTTAGCCAACCGGGCTTCCAGCCGCCACGAAAGACCGCGGGGGTGGTGAGCATCATTCTGACGCGCGATGTCGTAGCCAGTCCCTCTTTAATCCTTTTTGGGCTGTTCCAAGCGCTGGTCTCCACGGCCTTCCAATGAACCAATCGCCGCTCACCGCCGAGCGGATGGAGGATGTCGAGATTTCCTAGCGCTTCGGCGCACCAGCCACCAGCGCGGACACGGGTTGAGAGTGTGACGTCGACGAAGCGAGAGGAATATGAGAGCACCCGGCAGCCGTCGATTTCAAATCGCCCAGACTCTCTAGCTTGACGGCCTCGGGCCACGAATCATATACAGCAGCGACCTTGTGCATGTCGTAGGCAACGCGGCTGGAGATGGCTTCTGCCTTGAGCAATTCGGCCAGATGCGTCAGGTGCTTATCTGGGCCCACCGACCAGTTGTTCCGAACGGCAAGCTCTCCACCTCCGCGCTTGACAAGATGAACGGCTAGGCCGTTACGATTCTGTTGCCCGAGGTTCTCTGAACGTAAACGCTTGGCGTGTTGCTCCGCTCCGCCCCCGTAGCGCAGTAAGTCTTCCAGCGGCTCCATGAAATGAGCGATGGCAAGGCCAACCGACAAGGTGAGATCTTTGGCGGTCTTTGACGACCAGTGCGCCAGCTCGCTGCTGAAGCTGTCGTAAAGCGCACGTGCGCATTCAAGACAGCGATCGACCGGAACGAAAGCAAGCACGTCGTCCCCGCCCGAATAAACGAGCACCCCGTTATGGTTCTTGATGATGTCGTTAGCTTTCGCGGCGAAGCTTGCGAGAGCTTGGGAGAAACGCTTGTGGTCATCGGGCGACTCAAGCTTCGAAAGCGCCTCACCCATATGGTCGCCGTCCGCGACCAACACGCCGAGATATGGGCTCGGCTCACCGAAATCGGCGGTCAGCTTTTCGAGCGGTTGGGCCAGCGGTTTCAGGTCGGAATCCGAGACTTCGACCTCCCGGCAGAACTCTCGATATCGTGACCGGTATACTACGCTCCCTTCGAATGGAAATAGGGCGTAATGCGGATTACCCCAAGGTCCGGAAGTATCTATCTCATGAACAACGTCGCGCCGCGCGAGACAGGCCTGCAAAAACTCATTGAAGTGCGGCGAGTTCGACACTTTGCACAGCCATGGATCGGCGGCCACGCGAGCAACCGATGGGTAGTGCACCGGCCCGGAGGCCGGCTTCCAAACCCGTTTAATCAGCCCGACGACATCGAGTTGTTCGCCCTCGGCAAGACGTAGGCGGCGGCGCGACCAACCAGGCCACTCTCTTGGAGGCCGTAGAACGCTCTCACGCACACCGTCTAACGAGGATTTCGGAACACCTGCCCGGCCTCTGGCTGGCTGAAAGTCCCGGCAACGCTTGCGCGCAGCAAGCAGCCGCATCAGCGCAGCACGATCGGTCTGGTAGGTATGTGGCGCATAGGGACGCCACGCCGCATAGAACTCGATCACATCATCGACTTGATCGTTCCAGATGTCGGATCGGATAAGATCTTCATACTCACTGAACACTGGGTCCGCGAACGAACGCCTCAACGCGAGTGGGCGGCTTCCTTGGCCTTCCGCGCGACACCCGATGGATCGACATCCCCGATCTCGGACAGCACAATATTCGCGACATTAAGCGGTGTGTTGCGATCAAGATCCACGTGACTGGCGGGCGCAGGAAAGATCAAAGCATCAATGCCAACCTCGTCCGCCACCGCCTTGGCGGCCGCCTTGCTAATTTCGGAGAGCAGATAGGACCCAAACCAGAGGTCACGCGTTCGCCGCGCCGCCGCGATGAATTGCTGAACCGGGCCGACGGTTAGCGCGAGGAGATGACTTGTCATCGTGTGACCTCGCGAAAGCCGTTAGCTTCAAGAAAATCACGGAGCGCATCTAGCGCTGAAGCGTGGCCCCGCATTGGCTGAAGTACGGCTTGTGAAGGATTCACAACCCGTTCGAGCGAGAGGTCGTGCGATAAATCGTCACCGTTGGGCTGCGCGCGCTTGCCCGTCAGCTTCAGCCGGAGGTCTTTAGGAATTTTTTGCTCCAGAATGATCACTCCAGGGCGCCACTTGCCCTCATGCCAAAGCGGACGCGTGATGACCGGCGAGGACATTCGATCAACCTCCGTCCCATCTGAATCACAGGAGTCAGTTGAACGTCCTGGGGATCCTTGTTGGGTTCGCCCGGCCGGTTCTTCCCTGGACCATCCGCGAAGTGAAAATTGATCGGCAATCCTAAAATCGCTCTTGGAAAGGCAGGCAGCAGCTTTTCTGGCACGACCGGAACAGAATGATTGCGCGTGTCTTCGTCAGCGGGTACGCCGCTTGACGCGGTACCAGCTGCTCTCAACGCAGAACCTGAAATCTTTCGAATCGAATCTGCCTCGGGCCAATGACTTCGTCCCGGCACCCGAATCGTCCTGGGGCCACTCCGCGTATCGATCGCCTTCTGGTGTATTCTTCCTCGTGGCGATTGCCGAAAGTCACGGTAAGCCTTCACCGATTCCTTCCATGCTTCTAGTGCATTCGGTTGCGATGCCGCGACAAGAATCTTTCCTGGCAGGCGCGGCGGTTCGTAAGCGATCTCCTTGCAAAAGACTGCTCCACATCCTCGGCGACTGCGAGCGCCCAGCCCGCCGAACGCGCACCAAGCCCGGAGCGCTGACTCGATGTCCGAGCCGATGTCTTCGACAACCTCCGGCAATGTCTTCCTACCGTCCTTCTCTCTCTGAGCGTTCTGTGCTCTTCGTCGCGATTGCAGACCTTGCGTGCCTTCCCAAGCCAGTTGCAGTCGAAAGGTGGTTCCATCCCTTATGACCTGCTGCTGGCTCTCGATAGCTGAGAATAGGGCATAAGCAATTGGCCCGAACCTGTCACCATAGGAAGGCTCAACCAGCTGGATCTGTGGCTGCTCTAGAACTCGCACACTGAGGGGGCTGGGGAACTCAGTGCTTCCGAAAATTTCCTCTTCGCGTGGCCACATGCGGGTACCTAGTCGGTGGCCGACCGTCACTCGCCACCAATGTCGGAGGTGCCCACGGATAGACGTTCCTCGAATCGGAAAGGTCTCATCGGCCTTGCCCGCTTCGACCCCACCGCCGAAGAGAGGCGTAATCAGTGATATTTGATATTCCTTCGCTACTTGTCCTGACGACCGTGCCGCTGGCGGCTCGGGGCACGCAGGAATGTCATCTGGCTTCGGCATTGATCGGAGACCTCTGTTGCGGCGGGATCACCATCACTTTGAACTTGCTCTAGCGCCTTTCGTGCGTGTGTTCACCTATCCAGCGAACCCAGGACAGCTCCCTTTTAACTGTGTTCCAGAGGCGCTCATCCGCCGTCCAGCATTCGCATCCGCGGGACTCGGCGAGCGCTAGATAGTGCGCGTCGTATGCGCTCGGCAGCGAAAACTGCTGCATGATCTCCAGCGCTCGCAGATTGAGCGCAACGTCGTGTTCAAGCGCTGGCCCGTTTTCCAGGAGCAAGGCGAGCCGTTCCTTTGCGACTCCGGCCGTTAGCTGGCCACGTTTTACTCGCTTTCCCAGCGCGTTGGTCGCCTCGTACGCAAACAGCGCCGGCGCGGTTAACCGCCGCCGCTCTTTCTGCCAGTTGTCCAAAAGTTGCGATGCTTCGTCGCTGTACGGCTCTCGCTCGACCCACTTGAGCGCGAGGCTCGCGTCGACGACCACTTCGTCGGCGCTCACAGTTGTTTATCACGCTCCATCCTGGTCTCGCGGATCAGATCTGCGGACTCCTCAGGGAAAGGGGTCGCTTGCTCGGCGCGGAAAGCCGCAAAACGATCCAGCGTCTCGGCCGTGATAGTGCCATCGGCCCATTTCTTGAGCGCACGTCCGGCCGGCACCGCGCCATCGAGGAGGCGCGTGACATAGGCTGAGACTGAGAGGTCTTGGGCAGCCGCCGCCACCTTGATGCGTCGCCGTAGAGCGGGAGGTATGTCGAGCGTAAGCCGAGGCCGGGTCGTCTTGGTGATAGATCTTGCGATCGCCGAATACCGTTATGCTTTAGATTCAGCTAAATTTTATCACTGTGGCGCTTCGGTGTCATGGCGTCGACCGGGGGGTCGAGGTAAAACCCATAACGGTAACGCTCGACGAGGGCAAGGAAATAAAGGGCACGTACCGGCTGGATTCGCGGGATCCAAACGGGCTAGTTGCCAGTGTCTATGTCAGGAAGACCGCTTTCGAGGGCAGGTCGGTTCCTGAGCGAATCGTACTGACGGTACAGCCGGATTAGTCGTGCGTAGGATCGTCATTGCCCTCGGTCTACTCCGACAAACACATCCCCGCCGAGGTTCTTGAAGTTTTCACGCATTCTGGATTCGGTGTCATTAGCATGAGGTTGCATTCTAGCCTGAGAGGTCGAGACGACACCGACACCGGTGGCTGAAACCCACGGGCATCGGGAGGTGGCTCCAAGGCTCCGGTATCGGATTGAGCTAAAAACTCGATACAATCAAGAACTTTTGGTGGAGGCGGGGGGAATTGAACCCCCGTCCGAAGATGTTCAAGAATTGGCCACTACACGCTTATTCCGCGATTTCTAGCTCGCCTTGCGGACGCCCACGGACAGGCTGCCGCAAAGCCAGCCGATTTAATTTCGGATGACCATCCAACCGGCGAACGATGGCCACCTAGCCCACTAAATGACGCCCCGACCCGCTGCCATGGGCGAACAGCGGCGAGACGCTAGCGGCCCTTAGGCCGCTAGAGCGTAACCGTTATTGTCTGCGGATAAATTTCGCAGTGCTGTTTGTTTAACGGGCCAACAGCACCCCGGCATGCGACCAAAACCCTCATATCCTCGTCGAACCCGGTTCGCCCCCAAGTTCTACGAAGCTTAATCGTAAGGTAATCAAAACGGCTATGGTAGTAATGTAAGGCCGGATTACCACTCGTGCAACCACCCAGTTATCCATCCCGGGGCAGACCACAAGGCTGGAATCGCCCACTGAACAGATTCAGCTTCGCGTTTTGGCGAAGATTTCTTCGACTTCGTTATCTACCGGAAATCGGCCAACTTCTCCCTTCGAGAAGATCACTCTGCCGTCGATCACGACATCGAACTGGCCAGTCTTCCCCGGCTTTACCTGGACTTTCTCACCGAAGCGGGCATTGAGTGACGCGGCCAAACTAGCCGCGCGTGGTTTGTAGCCTCAAACCTCGCAATACAAAATCTCCGTTGGCATACTTATAAGTTAGCGCGCGGTGCGGTACGTCTCAACCGCCCGTATATAACGATCAGCGGCTGACACCGGGCGGCTCAACGGCGGCACGGACAAAGCAAATCAAGAACCGGGGAGTCATCGGCCGTTGGGCAAATCGACAAACACCGCCGCCGCTACCACCGAGGTCCATAACCCGTCGCGGTCACCGATTGCGGACTGCGTTACGTTTCGCGTCGTAACGATCTTGTCGGACACTCGCCAAATGTCTTTTCGCTCGTCATAACTGGCGTTGGGATCGAAGTCGACGCCAAGGATGGTTGCTAGCATCATCGCCGCCATATCTTCCGCATAATCCCCCGATTTCTGCTCAGTTTCGCCGAAGCTGTGATGCTCAGACAGATAGCCGTAGTGGCTCGGATTCGCTGGGATCGCCACTCCGACGGAAGCAGCCAACAGCCGATGCGGTTCGTCGGTGGCATTATCGCTCATCACGGCGAACACGATTTGGCCCGGAGACAGATAGCGCAGGCCCTCCTGGGGAGTTATCAGTTTGCAGTTGGGCGGAAAGATCGATTTGACGCGGACCAGATTGAACTCAGCGATCGCTGCCGAACGTAGCGCCAACTCAAACGAGTTGAGCTTCTCGCGATGCTTGCCGACACCTTTTGTGAGAAAGACGCCCTTAGGAAACGGCCCCATTTAGCTTTGAATCTCCCGATGACGTGCTGCGCGGCCTCCCCGATGCGAAACCCGTCTGGATCCAGTGTACCCAGACGACAAGCCTCAATTAAACTACTGACGTGTTAAATCCAGGACTTTCTGCCGTGAGCTCAACCAGCAACACGCTTACAATTCGTTGGGCGGCTGATATTCGCCGAACACCCGTCGCATGGCGTCGGCAATTTCGCCCAGCGTCACCCAAGCGCGCACCGCGTCGATGATCGGCGGCATCAGGTTGCAGCCATCGCGCGCTGCCTGCTCCACCGCCGCGAGGCTATTCTGCGCCGCCAGTTGGTCGCGTTCTGCGCGCACCCGTGTGACCCGGCTTCGTTGCTTCTGCTCAATGGCCGGATTGACCTTCAGGATATCGCCAGGCGGTTCATAGCCGGCGGTGAAACTATTAACCCCGACGATAATCCGCTCTTTGGATTCAATCTCGCGCTGATAAGCGAAGGCGGCATTGTGGATCTCGCGCTGCATGAAGCCACGCTCGATCGCCGCGACCGCACCGCCCATATCGTCGATTCGGTTGAGGTACTCACGAGTTCGCTGCTCGAGCTCGTTGGTCAGCGTTTCGAGGTAGTACGAACCGCCAAGCGGATCGACGGTGTCGGTCACTTCGGATTCGTAGGCAATCAACTGCTGGGTCCGCAATGCGAGCAGCGCCGAGTTCTCACTGGGCAGTGCCAGCGCCTCGTCCTTCGAGTTGGTATGCAGCGACTGCGCGCCGCCCAATACCGCAGCGAGTGCTTGCAGCGTTACGCGGACCACATTGTTGTCGACCTGCTGCGCGGTGAGGGTAGAACCGGCCGTCTGCGCGTGGAACCGCATCATCATCGAGCGCTCATCAGCAGCCTTGAATCGCTCCTTCATAATCCGCGCCCACAATCGCCGGGCAGCGCGGAACTTGGCGATCTCCTCGAAGAAATTGTTATGGACGTTGAAGAAAAATGACAGGCGGCTGGCGAACTCGTCAATCTTAAGCCCGGCCTTGAGCGCCGCTTCAACGTAGGCGATACCATCGGCCAGGGTGAACGCAAGCTCCTGCACGGCAGTCGAGCCGGCTTCACGGATGTGATAGCCCGAAATTGAAATAGTATTCCAATTGGGAACTTCGCGGCTGGCGAAAGCGAAGATATCGGTGATTATCCTCATCGATCCGCGTGGCGGATAGATATAAGTACCCCGGGCTACATACTCTTTGAGGATATCATTCTGGATAGTACCATTAAGCTTGTCCCAGCCGACGCCGCGCTTTTGCGCAACCGCAAGATACAGCGCAAGCAAAATCGAGGCAGTCGCGTTGATCGTCATCGAAGCCGAGATCCGATCCAACGGCAGCCCAGCCAGCAACGTCTCCATATCTTCGAGCGACGCTATCGAAACGCCGACGCGCCCCACCTCACCCCGGGCCAGCTGATGATCGGGATCACGGCCCATCTGGGTCGGTAAGTCGAAAGCGACGGAGAGACCAGTCTGGCCATTGTCAAACAGATAGCGATAGCGGCGGTTAGACTCTTCGGCATCGCCGAAACCGGCGTATTGGCGCATAGTCCACAGGCGCCCGCGATACATTGTTGGCTGCACGCCGCGGGTAAACGGGTAATCGCCTGGAAACCCGAGGTCATCGAGGAAGTTGAAGCCATTGAGATCGCCGGGGTCGTATTCGCGCTTGACAGCGATGCCCGAACTGGTGGTGAAAAGTTCACGCCGCTCCGGTCCGCGTTTGAGTGCTGGTGCGACTCGTTTTTGCTCCCATTGGGTACGCGCGGCAGCGATCGTGCGTTCGTCGTTCGCCATTAGCAGCCCTCATTACTCGATTATGACTAGCAAGTCGCCTTTTTCGACTGTCTGGCCGGGGGATACCCTGACGTCGACGATCTTGCCCGCCTTAGGCGACTTGAGTTCGTTCTCCATTTTCATTGCTTCAACCACGATCAATCCCTGGTGATGCACGACCTCGTCGCCTGGTCTTACCAGCAGGTTGACAATTCGTCCGGGCATCATCGCCTTGACTTCAGCCGGCCCCGCCGCCTGGGAACGGCCTCCTGCCCGAACCCGATTCGCGTCTCGTGCGTCTACCAGCGTTACACGTACCGAACCGCCGCGCGACGCAACAATCAACTCGTCGCCATCGCGCACGACGTCGAGGTCGAAGGAACGGTCGCACACCAGGATTGAAAAGGACGTTGGGCCGATCCGGCGCACATCGAGTTCGTGCTCGGCACCAGCCAGCTTAACTCGATACGAAAGAGCCGTAAGCTTGGCAATCTCCAGTTCGTGCTCGATGCCCTCGAGCGTCGCTCTGTACCGCGTCAGCATCCCTCTTATCTCTACCTCTTCCCTCTTTTCCGGCTAAGACGGAAGATCCGTGCACGGCTCAACTCTTCGCGACAAGTTAGTGACGCTCGGCGCTGACGGGTTCCTCATCACTTAGCGTCGCAATGTATCTATTCGGCCGAGTGTCTTCCAGGCCGATGGGGACGTCGGCGGCGCCGCAGACGGTCCCATCGCAGTTGCGTGATTGGTATCGCGCGACGCGATGAACGCTGCCGCCAGGATGGCAGCCAGGCGTATGGAATCGTGGTCCGGCCCGCCAGCCTGACCCTGGTATTCCTGGCTGATGAAGCCGGTATCGAAGTCTCCGTTGAGAAAACGCGGATGGCGTACGAGCCAACGATGGAAATCCAGGTTGGTCACAAGATCGCCAGTGATCCTAAACTCGTCCAGCGCCCGCCGCATCCGCGCAACCGCTTCGTTGCGGTCATGCCCCCAGGCAATGAGCTTGCAGATCATCGGATCATAGAAGATCGGGACCTCGGAGCCCGCACACACTCCAGCGTCAACTCGAATTCCCGGGCCATCCGGCAAATTCATCGTTTCAATTTTGCCGGGAGCCGGGGCGAATCCTGCAGCCGGGTCTTCGGCGTAAACTCGGCATTCGAGCGCCCATCCACGTTGCCGCAACTCTTGTTGCGCGAACGGCAACGGCTCCCCGGCGGCAACGTGAATCTGCAATTTCACTAGATCCAGACCGGTGACCAGTTCAGTGACAGGATGTTCTACCTGGATGCGGGTATTCATCTCGAGAAAATAGAAATTTCTCTCAGCGTCGGCCAAAAACTCGATCGTCCCTGCACCGAGATAGCCCACGGCGCGCGCGGCTTTTACCGCCACCTCGCCCATCAAAGCGCGCATTCCGGCGCTGACGAAGGGCGACGGTGATTCTTCTGCGACTTTCTGATGGCGGCGCTGAATCGAGCATTCGCGCTCGAATACATGAACTGTATTGCCGTAGCGGTCTGCAAAAACCTGCACCTCGATGTGGCGCGGCTGCTGGACGAACTTCTCGACATAAAAACGGCTATCACCGAACGACGACTTTGCCTCGTTGACAACTCTTCGGACAAGTGAGGCTAGATCATGATCGCTTTCGACTAAACGCACTCCCTTACCACCCCCGCCTGCCACGGCCTTGAGCATGATTGGGTAGCCAACCAGGTTGGCAACCGCACGGACGTCGTCCTCACTTTCGAGCGTCCCGGGCGAACCTGGCACCACCGGTACCCCCGCAGCCATCATCAGCTTGCGGGCTGCGACCTTGTCACCCATCTGTTCGATCGCTGAGGCCGGCGGACCGATGAAGACCAGACCCGCGGCTTCAACTGCGCGAGCGAAATCCGCGTTTTCGGAGAAGAAACCATAGCCGGGATGCAACGCCTCAGCACTGGTCCGTAAAGCCGCGTCAATGATGCGTTCGGTGTTCAGATAACTTTGGGCCGCAGGCGGCGCGCCGACGTTAACCGCGAAGTCGGCTTCACGCACGTGCATAGATTCACGATCGGCATCGGAGAAAACGGCGACTGATTCGACACCCAACTCGCGGCATGCACGGATAATGCGTACGGCAATCTCACCGCGATTGGCAATCAGAATACGTTTGAACATTGTTTCACCGATCCGGCCGATGCAGTCGCTGCTTGCCTTGGTGGCACGCTCGGGGCAACTATCGCGCGCGGACACGCCTACAATGGAATATTACCGTGCTTGCGTGGTGGATTCTTTTCACGCTTGTTCTGCAGCGCCTTCAACGAGGTTATCAGCCGTGGTCGGGTCTCGTGCGGCATCAAGACTTCATCGATATAGCCCAACTCAGCGGCTTTGAACGGATTTGCGAATGTCTGGCGATAATCGTCAGCCAGCCGATTCCTTTCGGCAACAGCGTCTGAGGCGTGTTGAATTTCATTGCGGAATACGATGTTAACCGCGCCATCGGGACCCATCACGGCAATCTCGGCCGTGGGGTAGGCATAATTGAAATCGCCTCGGATGTGTTTCGATGACATTACATCGTAGGCGCCGCCGTACGCTTTGCGCGTGATCACGGTGATTTTCGGCACCGTCGCTTCGCAATAGGCATAGAGCAGTTTAGCGCCATGCCGGATAATACCGCCGAACTCTTGTGCGGTGCCCGGAAGAAAGCCAGGCACATCGACGAACGTGATCAGGGGAATATTGAAGCAATCGCAAAAGCGCACAAAGCGCGCGCTTTTTACCGAGGCATCGATATCCAAACATCCGGCCAGGTACGCCGGTTGATTAGCCACGATTCCCACGGAAAAGCCGCCCAGTCGTGCAAACCCAATCAGGATGTTCTGCGCGAACTCGGGCTGGATTTCGAGCCAGTGACCTTCGTCCACCACGCGGGTAATTATGTCGCGCATGTCATACGGCTTATTCGGATTTTCCGGCACGATCGAGTCAAGAGTTTGGTCCTGGCGGTCATGCGGGTCACCGTTGGCCCGAAATGGAGGGTCGTCGAGATTATTTGAAGGCATGTAAGAGAGCAGCCCGCGAATCGTCAAAAGCGCGCTCTCGTCATCAGGCGCTTCGAGATGGCACACCCCGGATTTCATTGAATGGGTGTCGGCGCCGCCGAGCGCCTGCATCGACACCTCTTCATGGGTGGTGGCCTTGATAACGTCGGGACCAGTGATGAACATGTAGGACGTATCGCGCACCATCACGATAAAATCAGTCATCGCTGGCGAATAGACCGCGCCGCCGGCACAAGGACCCATAATCGCTGAGATCTGCGGCACTATCCCCGATGATAAAACGTTGCGCAAGAAAATATCGGCGTAGCCGGCGAGCGAAACGACCCCTTCCTGGATGCGGGCGCCGCCAGAATCATTAAGTCCAATCACGGGGCAGCCAACCTTTGCCGCCAGATCCATCACTTTGCAGACCTTTTCAGCGAATGCGCCAGAGAGGCTGCCGCCAAAGACAGTGAAATCCTGCGAAAAGATGCAGACTTGGCGCCCGTCAATGGTGCCGTAACCAGTGACTACCCCATCGCCGGGAATTTTACGGGCAGCCATCCCGAAATCATCGCAGCGATGAGTTTTGAACTTATCGAGTTCGACAAATGAGTCCTGATCGAGCAGATGTTCGATGCGCTCGCGCGCGGTCAGGCGGCCCCCTTCACGCTGACGCTTGAGCCGTTCCTCGCCACCTCCCAATTCGGCCTGGTGCGACAATGACCGGATTTTATCAACGTTTTCCTTAAGCCCCATAAATAATCTCAGCGTCTTTAATCCCGCAACGAGCACTTAACGGATAAACGCGCCAAGCCTCGGTCTAACCCAACGGCAGGACGGATGTTCGCTGAGGATACGACGGATACGCGGACTATATCAATTATACGAGAGCAAGCTAAAATTCGGTTGTGGGCGAAACACTATCGAATGATGACGTCTCGCTCCAGCCAACGCGGTGCAGTAATTCCGTGAGATAAATGGTGGCTGAGGGCGCTGAAGAATCGCAAATTTGCATGCCCCGAACCGGCGCCAAACCTCCGGCTACGAGAATGCTGCGTGCGTTAGTTACCTTCATCGCCACCGGGGCATTCGCAGGATACGCGCCGCTCGCGCCCGGAACAGCCGGCTCGCTGATTGGCTTGCTGCTCGTGAGATTTGCTTTCGCCTCTATCTGGAAATCCTCGCCAGCCGGGTTTTTGATGCTGTTCGGAGTAGTCTTCACTTTGGCGTGCTGTGTGGCAAATTGCGCCGAAAGGATTTTCGCCGAACGGGACAGTTCCTCGATTGTGCTCGATGAAATCCTCGGCATGATCGCAACCATGTTCGGCAACCCCGCGAGCTGGACATGGCTCATCGCCGGTTTCACGCTCTTTCGGCTTTTCGATATTATCAAGCCATGGCCAGCGTCTTGGTTCGACCGCATGCAAGGCGGAGTCGGCATCATGCTCGATGATTTGGCTGCAGCTTTCTATGCCAACATCTCATTGCAGGTGCTTCGGCGGATAAGGTAGGCGAACAGCGAAGGGTTGCGACTAGTACGGTTCGCTCACGAACCTGTGCGAGGAGGTCTGCGGACACAACGCTCAGAAATTAACCCGGCGGCTCATACCGAACCGGCCGTGAAAAACGCGGGTGAGAACTGGATCGGCAAAAAGGAGCCAGTGATGATTGAACGGGCTGTTATTCTGTCGACGGGCGATGAGATCACCACCGGCAAGGTGGTTGACAGTAACTCCAACTATATTGCAGACAGGCTGAACGAAATCGGCGTTGATTTGGTTGGAGTAATCACCGTCGGCGACGTGCCAGAACGGCTCGAATGGGCGTGGCGCACCGCGGTGCAGATGGCTGACGTGGTTATCTCGACCGGCGGTATCGGTCCAACCACAGACGACCTCACTACTGAAACCATCGCGCGAATTACCAGCAAGAAACTGTGGCGCGACGAGCCCTCAGTCGAACATATGAGACGGCTGTTCGCTGCCCTCGGGCGTCCAATGCCCGACAACAACCTTAAGCAGGCATTATTTCCCGAAACCGCAGAGATTATTCAAAATCCGCTCGGCACCGCGCCCGGGTTCCGGATGGCGGTACCGCAATCCAGTCACACCGCCAATCTGGTGGTGCTTCCAGGTGTTCCGCGCGAGATGAAACCGATGCTTGATCAGCAGGTAATCCCCTGGATTCGGGCGAACCGCGGTAGCGACAAAATTTTCGCCACTCAGATTTTCCAGACCTTCGGCATTAGCGAATCCGGGCTGGACGAAGCGGTCGCCGGGCTTATCCGACCCGATGAAGCGAAGGTTGGCTTCCGTGCCAGCTTCCCGCAGATTTCGCTCAAAGTAATGGTCGAGGACTACCCAGGTGCGGCTGAGAAGCGTCTTGCTGAACTGAGCGAACGGGTTCGTGACCGGGTAGGCAGCTACATCTATGCCGAAGGTGACTCGACCATGGAAGAAGTAGTCGCCGAGCTACTTACCCAAAATCGTCTCAAACTCGCGGTTGCCGAATCGTGTACTGGTGGGCTCATTGGCCATCGTTTGACCAATGTCCCAGGTAGCTCCGTTTTCTTTATCGGCGATTTCGTAACGTACTCCAACGAGATGAAGTGCGAGTTACTCGGGGTTAGCGAAAGCACCTTGAAAGACTACGGTGCCGTCAGCGAGCAGTGTGTGCTGGAGATGGCAGCTGGAGCTCGGGCGCGCGCCAGAGCTGACGTCGCTGTCGCAACCTCCGGCGTCGCCGGGCCCGAAGGAGGCACTCCTGAGCATCCAGTCGGCACAGTTTGCATTGCCTTGGTAGCTGATGGTGTTAAGGCTGCGCGCAAACACCAGATGCGTGGTAATCGCGACTGGATCAAACTGTTGACTTCGCAGGTCGCGCTCGATTGGTTGCGCCGGTATGCGCTCGGCCTTCCGCTTGCGGAATCGGTACTCTTCCGGCGTTAGCCATACAGCGTCAGCTTTTCATTCCCAAACGCTGGCGAAGCTGATGTTTCTATCGCATCGTGCTGATCATCGTTGTCGGATTGTTGGGATTGGCATTACTCGCCGGCTTTATCGGTCCGTTCTTAGGATTGGACGGCATGTGTTCATCGTTCCAAACCTAGTGATTCTCATTCACATGCCGATGTAAGTCGCCATAGGCGCGATCCCTTATCTCAGTTGTGGCCACCAGTGCAGCGCCAGTACGGCATTCTCGCGCGGCGGATGGACCAATTTGCATGTCGCAATAATCTAGTAACGGTTTACGCTTAGAATGCTATTTGTCGTAATTCTGCTTATCGTAACCGTAGAAATGGCATGGCGGGCACTCAGCGGGATTTGATTAACCTGCTGACGCCAACGAGCAAAGAGGATCCAGATACTCCGTGGTATGACGCCGCCCATCCTGTGTACGCTATTGATAATTTCGGTGACAGTGCTGAGGGGAGTCGTCGGCACCGGGCAATTACGTGCGGCATTTCCACGCTGCTCAGCATGGCAGAAGCCATATTCGGCAGGAATGGTCGCAGTTGGGCGACGCGGCATTAGAAGGCGACCCCTCATTCGACAAATGACGATTGGCGTGCTGATCCTGACCCCGGTGCCGTTGGGCCGCGTCGCCTTTACCTCATCTTGTTTGTCAAAGAACGGGATCGAATTTTCGCGCTGGCGACCGCCTATGTTCTAGCAGCGCGGCTAGCCGGTGGCCGCATTGGTTAATGGCCCTGAACTCCGGGGCTGCCTTCCGTCAAAACCATGGGCGTGAAAACGTCCTGTAGCAGAAGGCCAAACCGGTTGCATTTCCCTGCCTGGTTCGAACTGTCGCATTCGGTCATCTCAACCCCTGGACGCACACAGCGCGCATGGGCGAACGTCCGGAGGTGTCGATATGCGCTAAAGCTGCGGGATTCGTTCTCAATTACTTTGTGGCTCTTCCGCCGGCTTCATATTGCGCTCAAGGCACCAGCGATCAATGACTTCAGCGTTAAAGCGCCAATCCGTTCCAATGCGGAAGCCCGGCAATTCCCCGCGTCGTAAAAGCTTGTAAATCGTCGACGGATGGACCCGAAGGTAAGCCGACAACTCACGCACGGTCATGACGCGAGGCAAGGTGTATTTTGGTTCAGGCACGTTCGTTCTCCCTTGGCTGTTGGCCGCAGCGTCCGCCGGAGTCGGCCAGTTTTTCCACTTGTTTTGACGTGAACTGCTTCCCTCTGCCTAACTTGACGACATCGAACGTATAGAAGAGGACAATTAGGGTCAATAGGCAACATGATTCAACGTTTGGGTCTTTCAGAGCCAAAAATTACTGCGAGCTCGTTAATGCGACGTAGATTCTTTCTATATTGTCTAGACGCGACGCGCTCAACCCAATCACTGCGAGGTGTGTCCACATGCGCCTTATTTCTGCCGGATTCGTGACAGTTCAGGTCATTGGAATTGCTTTAATCCTGCCTCTGCCAAGGATCGCGGCTGCTGGCCCAGATGCAACTTTGGTTCTCACCAGCTCCGCTTTCGAAAATGGCGGCACTATCCCAGTGCGGTACACCGGTTCCGGACACAACACATCGCCTCCTTTGGAATGGACAGGCGTTCCCAACCGCACACGGTCCCTGGCACTGATTCTCGATGACCCAGACGCGCCCATGGGCACATTCGTCCATTGGGTAGTCTATAATCTTCCTCCGGCGGCCAAAGGATTAATCGAAGGTGTATCTGAGTCGGCCTCGGCGGTTCACGGTGAAGAAGGCGTAAACGGGCGCAGCTCGCAGGGTTACACGGGGCCGTGTCCGCCGCCGGGCACACCGCATCACTATCATTTTCGGCTGTTTGCTTTGGATAAAAAATTAGAGCTTAAGCCAGGGGCAACGGCGCAGCAGGTCGAAGCAGCGACTAAAGAGCATGTTCTTGAGAGAACTGAACTTGTCGGAACTTTTAATCGTTGAGAGACCGCGGGAGCGGACGGGAAGCAAATGAGGCTTGATGCGGAGTTCCTGTGCTCTGCTTTGACTATCGCGGAATGCCCGCGCTGGAAGCGCGTCGAAGTTGCATTCGCGGGGCGCTCGAACGTAGGCAAAAGCTCGCTTCTGAACGCTTTGGCCCGACGGAAAAATCTTGCTCGAATCAGTAAGACGCCCGGACGCACGCGCTGTTTGAATTTTTTCACAGTCGGCGAGCGGCTGGCCCTGGTCGACTTGCCAGGATATGGTTACGCCAAAATCGCGCATTCGGAAGCCGAGAAGATCGCCCGGCTAATAGAAGAGTACATGCGCGAACGGCGTGAGCTGAAGGCGCTTGTATTGCTCGTCGATCCGCGTCGTGGGCCTCAGCAGGAGGAAATCACAATTGCGCACCTTCTTCACTATCCGTCGTCCCGTGTTGGAGGCTGCTGTCATCTGATCGTCGTTGCGACCAAGTGCGATAAGCTCAAGCGTGGCGACCGTGGAGCTGCCTTACGCCGCTTCGAAGCGATGGGGGCCGCTCCTTCTATATGCTCTTCTGTTACTGGCGAGGGTATCGACCAGTTGCGGCGCCAAATACTGCGTGTTGTAGCTGCCCATCGTGAAGACTCGTCAAGTGCGACAGGACCAGACAAGACGCAAACTGGTGAATGTTCTCGATGAGTGACGTCAGCGTTATTATTCCCACGTTCAATCGATGGCCGATGCTGGCAGAGGCGGCCGCTTCGGTAATGGCGCAACGCCTGGTGGATTTCGAGCTGATCATTGTCGATGACGGCTCAACTGACGAAACTGCCGCGCGATTGCCGGGCCTGGCAGAGGCCCTGGGGGCTGCGCAGCGTCCAATTCGGATTCTGCGTACGGACAATTACGGGCCCGCCGCCGCAAGAAATCGGGGCGTCGCTGCGGCCAGTGCGCCGCTAATTGCCTTTCTGGATTCCGACGATCTATGGCAGCCCGACAAACTTCAGCGACAACTCGATCACATGAGACAACAGCCCGAATGCACAATTTCGCAGACCGACGAAATCTGGATGCGCCGCGGGGTTCGCGTAAATCTTGGCCAGCGCCATCGCAAACGTGGTGGCGATTTTTTTTTGATTCACTTCGCACCTGCCTCGTCAGCCCGTCGGCGGTGATGATGCGCACCAGCATCTTCCACGAGCTAGGCGGATTCGATGAGCAAATGCGTGCGGCGGAGGATTACGACCTTTGGTTGCGGCTATTGCTCGAACATCAGGTCGAACTTTTGCGTCAGCCGCTGGTCATCAGACGCGCGGGCCATCCGGGGCAACTCTCGGCCACGGTGCCGGCGATCGATCGCTTCAGGATACTCGCATTACTCAAACTTCTTCCGCGCAACAATCTCAGCGGCCCGCAGCGCCAGGCTGTCTGCAACGTCCTGATTGAGAAGTGCGGCATTTACGGCAGCGGAGCCGCCCGCCGAGGCAATACAACGGAAGCGAATTTTATTGCCAGTCTCGCCGAGATGGGCGACAAAGCCTGGAGACGATTGCCCGACAGCTCACTCGAATGCGCAATTGGTGGGATGCGCAGTAGTCTGGCCCGAGATCACGCCGCCGCCAATAGATCGAGGAACCAAGCTGATGAACTCGCCCGATGTTGAGCGTAGGCTGCGCCGCTGGGCGGACGCTAAGGCGTTGCCGCTGGCGTACGTGCAAAAATGCCTCGCCCTGGATGAGCCGAGCCAGAAGGGACTGCTCCAAATCGCCGAGAGTCTCAAGATGCACACCGGACAGTTCATCGCCGCCCTTACGCTGCTTGAAGAAATCGCCGTCCGCGAAGGCCGAAAGGTTGATGAGATCCTGGCTTATCCTTCGGTGCGCCGCATGCTCAATTCGGCAGGTTCGGGTCCGGGCCGCGCCCGGATTTTGCTCGACGAACTCCGCACGCTGCGATATCCACGGCTGAAGCGCGCTGGCCAACGCCTCGCCGAAGAGGTGTCTGCAATAAAGCTCCCGCCTGGCATTAAGATAACCTTGCCCCGCGACCTCGCCTCTGATGAGGTCCGGGTAGAGATAGCCGCGCGGACTAGCACTGAAATGAAGCAATTGCTGGAATGCTTGACGGCGAAATCCGGCGAAATTGTACGGCTGGTTGCAATGCTGGATGGTGCGGATGGTGGCGGCCTGGAAGTCGAATGAAGCGCAAAAATGAATTTTGAACTGGACACGGTCGTAATTGAAGAAGGTTGCCGTGCCAGTGCGCTGGCCACGCGGATAGTAGGTGCTGTTCCCGCTTCGGTTCAAGTACGCTACGTGAGCGATGGCCGCCTCGAGGTGCGGCCGCCGACAGGTACGCGCGACCCGTTCGGCGTCGGTAAGCGCCGGATGGTGATCATGCCGCGGCGTGGTCCTTTCCTCATGGGGTGTCCTGCCAGTTCAACCCAATTCGCCTGCTGCGGTTACCTGGTCCTGGTATTGGCATCAAATTGCCCGATGGATTGCAGCTATTGCTTCCTACAGGAACATCTCGCCAATAACCCCGGTCTCCAGCTTTACGCAAACTACCACGACGTATTCAACGAACTCGACCGTCTCGCGCACACTGGTTGCGAACGCAGCTTTCGGGTTGGCACCGGTGAACTGGCGGATTCGCTCGCGTTCGATTCGCTCACGGGTATCAGTCGCGACCTGGTCAGCTACTTCTCCAAGCATGAAGCCCTGATGCTGGAGCTCAAAACCAAAACTGACGAGATTGACAACTTGTTGGCGATCGACCCACGTGGCCGCACGACTGTGTCGTGGAGTCTTTCGCCGACGCGTGTGTTCGCTAGTTCTGAACATCGCACCGCACCACCGCAGTCGAGAATCAATGCGGCGCGGCGGGTGCTCGAGGCTGGCTACAAAGTTGGCTTTCATCTTGACCCATTGATCGCGTACCCGGGCGCGGAGCAGGATTACCTGGAGTTACTGGACAATGTGTTCGATGCGCTGCTGCCCAGAACCATCGCCTTCTTCAGCATCGGCGGGCTTCGGATGACTGCCGGTCTTCGGACCGCCGCGCGCCGGCGTTTCCCCAAAGATCCGATGCTCGTCGGGGAAGAAGTACTGGGAGAGGACGGGCGCTACCGGGCCTTCACTCCATTGCGATTGCGCCTCTTTTCCAAACTTTGCGACCGCATAAAGAAAGCGTGCCCCGCTTTGCCGGTTTATCTGTGCATGGAGACCGCCAGCGCGCATCATCGCGTATTTGGCGCTGCACCACTGACTCCGGCGGCGCTCAGTTCGCGGCTGGCGGGTAATTGGTGACATGAACTCCCATCCGGCGCAGCCAATCCCAGCAGCGGTCCGTAATGCAGGTTCGCGCGCCAGAGTTCCGGCCGTAGCAGTCAACGGACGCCGGCGAACTGGGGTTGCCGCGGCGGATAACCGCGCGCGTCCGATTGGCGTCTTCGATTCCGGAATCGGTGGTCTCACAGTATTACGGGCGCTGACCGACGCCTTACCGCACGAAGATTTCATTTATCTGGGTGATACCGCGCGGCTGCCATACGGAACCAAGTCCAGCGAAGTGATTCTCCGTTACTCGAGCGAGAATAGTGAATTTCTGCTCGCCAAGGGAATCAAAATGCTGGTGGTAGCGTGCAACACTTCGAGCGCAGTAGCGCTGGCAGAAATTTCCCGCCTAACCGTGATCCCAGTAATCGGCGTGATCGAACCCGGTGCAACCGCGGCGGCCAAAGTGTCGCGCAACGGTAAGATCGGTGTAATTGGCACCGACGCGACGATCGCTTCGGGCGCCTACACGCGCGCCATTCACGCGCTCCGTCCACGCGCCGAGATTTATACGCGTGCTTGCCCCCTGTTGGTGCCGTTAGTGGAGGAGGGATGGACCGAAAACGAGATCGCGCAACGCACGGTCGCTTTCTATCTGGAGAGCCTCAAGCAGAGCGGTATAGACACGCTGCTGCTCGGCTGTACCCATTATCCGCTACTGCGCGGGCTGTTCGAGCGCGTGCTCGGCCCGGGTGTGAGGATTGTTGACTCCGCCGGTGCTACCGCAGTGGCCGTTAGCAATCGGCTGACAGCGCTAAGATTGGCACGTCCAGGTGGCACCGGCTCTCAAAGCTTTTTTGTCACGGAGACCCCGGATCGCTTCGTGCGCGTCGGCCGGCGGTTCATCGGTGACCGGGTCGAGTCCGCAGTGCGTATCGACCGCTGAAAGACGCAATCCAAAGCGCTACAATAATGAATTTCGAGCTGCCGGCAAGGTCCCTTTAGACGATTTCGCTTAAATGGCATCAGCGCTAACCCAAATATCGCACAAGATCTTCGGTTCCAAAAACGACCGTGAATTAAAGCGGTTGCAACCTGCGGTCAGGCGTATCAACGAACTCGAAGCCCAGTTCGAGCAAAAGAGCGAAGACGATTTGCGCTCCCTGATTGCGCAATGGAAAGAGCGCATCAGCGTGATCGAAGCGCAGGAGGACCGCGAAGATGCACTGTGGGACCTTATCCCCGAGGTCTTCGCTGCCGTGCGGGAGGCCTCCAAGCGCACGCTCGGACAACGCCATTTTGATGTTCAGCTAATCGGCGGAATGGTGCTGCATCAACGCAAGATCGCCGAGATGAAAACCGGCGAAGGCAAAACCTTGGTAGCCACCTTGCCGGCTGTGCTCAATGCGCTGTCCGGACGCGGCGTCCATGTGGTCACGGTCAATGACTACCTGGCCCGGCGCGACGCCGAATGGATGGGCCGCATTTACAACTTTCTCGGTCTCAGCGTGGGCGTAATCGTGCACGGACTGACCGACCAGCAGCGCAAGGACTCGTACAATTGCGATATCACCTACGGCCAGAACAACGAATTCGGGTTCGATTATTTGCGCGACAACATGAAGTTCAACCTGGAAGATTACGTCCAGCGCGAACATCATTACGCGATCGTTGACGAAGTCGATTCGATCCTGATCGACGAAGCCCGCACGCCGCTGATTATCTCCGGCGCTTCCGAAGAGTCCACGGACACCTATTATGTGGTCGACCGTGTGATGCCCCGGCTGCGGACCGAGGAGCATTTCACCGTCGATGAGAAATTGCGGAGCGCATCCCTCACCGAAGACGGAGTCACCCGGGTCGAGCAGTTGCTCGGTATCGATAATCTCTACGATCCTCGCAATATTCTGCTGCTCCATCACATCACTCAGGCGCTGAAGGCGCATACGTTGTTCAAGCGGGATGTCGAATACGTCGTGAAAGACGGCCAGGTCGTGATTGTCGACGAGTTCACCGGACGCCTGATGCCGGGCCGGCGATGGAGCGACGGCTTACACCAGGCAATTGAGGCCAAAGAAAACGTCCGAATCGAAACCGAGAACCAGACCCTCGCCACCATCACCTTCCAGAATTATTTCCGGATGTACAAAAAGCTGGCCGGGATGACCGGCACCGCCGACACCGAGGCCCGTGAATTCAAAGAGATCTACAACCTCGATGTGGCCGTCATCCCGACCAACATGCCGATGATCCGCGCGGACAATCATGACGTGGTGTTCAAGACCGAGAGCGAGAAATTCGATGCGGTAATTGAAGAGATAAAGGACTGCCATGAGCGCGGACAGCCGGTGTTGGTCGGCACCGTCTCGATCGAGAAGTCCGAGCGGGTCGCCAATCAACTCAAAAAAACCGGCGTCAGGCATTTCGTGCTCAATGCCAAGAATCATGAGAGTGAAGCCGAGATCGTCGCTCAAGCTGGCCGTTTCAAGGCAGTAACGATCTCGACCAACATGGCCGGGCGTGGCACCGACATCGTGCTTGGCGGCAATCCAGAAGGGCTCGCGGCAGCCGAGGCCGGCACCAGGGATCCGAATGATTCAAAGTTCCAGGAGGCGGCGGCCAGATACCGCGCGGAATGCGCCACCGAACGCGAAGAGGTGCTCAAGGCGGGCGGTCTGCACATTCTCGGCACGGAGCGGCACGAATCGCGCCGGATTGATAATCAGTTACGCGGCCGCTCTGGGCGCCAGGGCGATCCCGGCTCTTCGCGCTTTTATCTATCCCTCGAGGACGACCTGCTGCGGATTTTTGGCGCCGATCGGCTTAAAGGCCTGATGGGGCGGATCGGGATGGAGGATGGCGTCCCGATCGAGCATCGATGGATTTCGCGGGCGATCGAGAACGCGCAGAAAAAGGTGGAAGCGCATAACTTCGATATCCGCAAACATCTGCTCGAATACGACGACGTCATGAACAAGCAGCGCGAAGTCGTCTATCACCGGCGGCGCGAACTGCTGGGGGATGCGGCACTCAAGGAAGATATCCTCGATATGTGCGACGAACTGATCGATGCGATCGTCGCCGCCCACGCCGATCCGGAAAAGGATGCCGCCGATTGGGACTGGAAAGAAATCGAAGAAGCCTTCTTCCGTCAGTTCAAGTTCCGCCCCGGGTTCCGCGAAGGCGACGGCGCCGACATTAATACGCCAGACGAATTGATCGACCGTGCGATTGCTCGGGTCCGCCAAATGTACGATCAGCGCGAGGCCGAATTTACCGAACCGGTGATGCGGCAGATTGAAAAAATCGTCTTGCTGCAAACGCTCGACTCGCTGTGGAAGGACCATTTGCTGGCGATGGACCATCTCAAGGAGGGGATAGGCCTGCGCGGCTACGGCCAGCGCAATCCGCTGGTCGAATACCAGAAAGAAGGCTTCGACATGTTCGAAGCAATGATGCGGGTAATGCAGCAGGACGTGGTCGAGAAAGTCTTCTCGGTGCAGGTGCGGCGCGAGCAGGACGTGCAGCAGATCGAGCAACCGCAGCAGCGCCC
>Ga0073928_10003876_pt1 | contig 22912 bp, 15 predicted proteins | sample PaiPotPPA55metaG_FD_76969 | JGI IMG/M metagenome (GOLD analysis project Ga0073928, IMG submission 76969) | Iron sulfur acid spring bacterial and archeal communities from Banff, Canada, to study Microbial Dark Matter (Phase II) - Paint Pots PPA... ...
CGTGCCGGAATCGTCGAACTGCTCAAAACAGCCCGCTCGTCTGCCGCCCGGAACGTAAATACCCTGATGACGGCCACCTACTGGGAGATCGGACGAAGGATCGTCCACTCCGAGCAAGCTGGAGAGAAGAGGGCTGAGTATGGCGAATTGCTCATCAAGCGATTGGCCAAAGACCTATCGGCCTCATTCGGCAGAGGCTTTGGACCGCGCAATCTCGCCCAGATGAAGAGCTTCTACCTGGCTTGGTCGCACGGTAAGATTTTGCAGACACTGTCTGCAAAATCTTCAACACCTATACCGCTCAATGAGATACAAGGACAACCTCAACCTGTTCAAGACCTTGCCAACCAATTTCCCTTACCCTGGTCCGCCTACGTGCGACTGCTATCAGTCAAGAGCCCAGAGGCTCGGACTTTTTATGAGACCGAGGCCCTGCGGCTGGGCTGGTCCGTGCGGCAACTAGACCGACAGATCGGCAGTCAATTCTACGAACGGCTCGCCCTCTCAAAGAACAAAGCCGCCATGCTGGAGAAGGCGGAGACCTCCGAACCCACCGATCTGGCGAAACCCGAGGAAGCCATCAAGGACCCGTTCGTTCTCGAATTCCTCAACCTCAAGGACGAATACTCCGAGTCAGACTTGGAGGAAGCGCTCATCCAACATCTCACGGACTTCCTCTTGGAGTTGGGCGACGACTTTGCCTTCCTCGGCCGCCAGCGCAGACTTCGCATCGACGACACTTGGTTTCGTATCGACCTCGTGTTCTTTCACCGCCGCTTGCGCTGCTTGGTCATTATTGACCTCAAGGTAGGCAAATTCAGTTACGCGGACGCTGGACAGATGCACCTTTACCTGAACTACGCCAGCGAGCACTGGATGAAGCCCGGCGAAAACCCGCCAGTCGGACTCATTCTGTGCGCCGAGAAGGGAGCATCAGAGGCCCACTACGCACTCGACAATCTCCCCAACAAGGTACTCGCCGCCGAGTATCAAACTGTCCTTCCAGACGAAAAGCTCATCGCCGAGGAACTTGAACGCTCCCGTCGACTGCTGGAGAAGCATCCTGATTAGCGCATATTCTTATCCAAACCATTTAGACCATTGATGCCCGAGCAGTGAGCTATTCTCCTGGGCACGTCTCACTCGATTTGTCGTTTTGACAGGCATTGCGTCAAACAATGTGCCTGAAATCCTGCGAGCGCGACCTCAATACCGCGAGCTGCGACGGCAAACCAAACACAGCCAACACTCTGGCACCGAGACTAGCAGGGTAAGGGATTGAGAGCAGGCTCCGACAAGCCTGACAAATGATTTCCAGATTCACAGCCGTGGTGTAAGGTGGTGAATCATGAAAAAGCCTTCTCGAACGAAGGGACCGATCCGCGTCGATCAGTTTTCCGCGTGGTCTTTACCAGAGTCTTGAGCGCCTCGCGCAACAGAAAAAAGTGTCATTGGCATGGATTGTACGCGACGCGACTGAACGGTACGTTGCAACGGAGACTGCCGAGAGTGGGAGTCAGAAAGGGCAGACCGTCCTCGCTACAGAATAATTACGTGCGAAGATCGACATGACCAGCGAAAAAATCACGCTTTCACAGCTCGAAAGCTTTCTTTTCAAGTCCGCGGATATTCTGCGGGGCAAGATGGATGCTTCCGAGTTCAAGGAATTCATTTTCGGCATGCTCTTCCTTAAGCGGCTGTCGGATGAATTCGACCGGAAACGCGACCAGTTGAGAAGAAAGGACTTTGCGCACATCAAGGACCCAGCGCTCCTGAAGGAGCTCCTTGAAGATAAAACCTCCTATGGCGAAACATTCTTCGTGCCCGTCCGAGCCCGTTGGCGCGAGTCCTGGACCGACGATAACGGCGATCAAGTTCCCGCTCTCAAGGATCTGAAGCAGGACATCGGCAATATGCTTAACAAAGCGCTTGCCTCAGTGGAAGACGAGAACGACTCCCTCGCCGGTGTGCTGAAGAACAACATCGATTTCAACGCGGTCAAAGGGAAGACAAAGATACCCGACCAGAAATGGAAAGACCTTCTCGACCATTTCAATCGGCAACAATTCGTGTTGGTGAACGACAATTTTGAGTTTCCCGACCTGCTTGGTGCTGCATATGAATACCTGATCAAGTACTTCGCCGACAGTGCGGGCAAGAAAGGCGGCGAATTCTACACGCCCGGCGAAGTAGTGCGCCTGCTCGTGCAGCTGGTTAAGCCGCGCGCAGGTCAGGAGATTTACGACCCCACAGTCGGCTCCGGGGGCTTCCTCATTCAAAGCCATCAGTATGTGGAGGAACAGGGAGAAAACCCGAATGACCTGGCCCTCTACGGGCAGGATTCAAACGGCACGGTCTGGTCCATCTGCATCATGAACATGATCCTCCACAACATCACGCGTTTCACGATCGAGAACGCGGATACGCTGGAGGACCCGCAGATACTGGACAACGGACAGATTCGCAAGTTCGATCGCGTGCTCGCGAATCCACCCTTTTCTCAAAATTACAGTCGCGCTACGCTGAAGTTTCCTTCGCGGTTTCGCGAATGGTGCCCGGAGACCGGGAAAAAGGCCGATCTCATGTTCGTCCAGCACATGCTGGCGAGCCTGAAGCCCGACGGCCACATGGCCACTATCATGCCTCATGGCGTGCTATTCCGGAGCGGTAAGGAAAAGCTCATCCGCGAGCTTTTCATCAAAGACGATGTCGTCGAAGCTATCATCAGCCTGCCGCCTGGACTTTTCTATGGCACGGGAATTCCCGCCTGCGTCCTTGTGATGAACAAGAACAAGCCGGACGCGCTGCGCGGCAAAGTTCTCTTCATCAATGCCGACCGAGAATATGCCGAAGCTAAAAACCAGACCAAGCTTCGGCCCGAGGATATTGAAAAGATCGATTTCGTCTTCACCCAGAAGCGTGAACTGTCAAAGTACAGCCGCCTCGTGGAGAAGAAGGAAATCGCCGAAAAGCACGACTACAACCTGAACATTCGTCGTTACGTGGACAATACGCCCGATCCAGAGCCCCAAGACGTACAGGCACATCTCATCGGCGGCGTGCCGGAAGCGGAAGTTCAGGATAGAAAGATCGATTTCGCCAAGTTCCGCGTAGCGACACAGACCTTATTTCAGCCCGAGCGTCTCGGTTATCTGGCCTTTAGTCCAGCAATTGACTCAAAATCCGCCATTAAGGCCAATCTGGAAGCCGATCCAGCGCTCCAGAAAACCACCGCTGCACACCACGCTGCCCTTGAAGCCTGGTGGGGCCTGGTGCGCGACGACTTCGCGCTATTGCGCGACGGGAAGAAAATGCCCGAGGCACGCCAAGAGCTGCTCGCCACGATCAAGAGCAAGCTCGTCCCTCTGGGAGTGCTCGATGAATTCAAGAGCGCCGGCGTGTTCGTGAACTGGTGGCAGCAGATCCGCTACGACCTCAAGACTATTGTCTCCACCGGCTGGCATCACGCGCTCATTCCCGACAGCTATCTAGTCGCGGCCTTCTTTCATCCGGAATCCAATGTGATTGAAGGGGTGGAAGCCAAAATTAGCGAGGCTGAAAGTCGTCTGGCCGAGGCGCTCGAAACAGCGCAGGAGGTCGCCGCCTATGAGCCGGAGGAGGACGAGACCGTCACCACGGCGGTCATCAAGAAGGCTCTGAAAGAGTTGATCGACGACCTCAATGACAGCGTCGGCGAATCCGCGCAGAGGGAACTCAAGGCCTTGCAGGCGCAGGAAGAGGCCGTGACAACCTTGGAAAAACGCATCAGGGAGAGCAAAGTCCACCTGAATAAGCTGACGGATGAGCTGGACCACGAGATTCAGCTCAAGCGCCTCGGTGGTGAGGAATTCAAGGCAGAGAGCAACGAGCTTCTAGCCCAAGTGGAATCCCGGCTCGCCGCGCTCGACGAAAGCAAGAAAGAGGAGAAAAAAGAGATCGCCGCTCTCCAAAAGGACAAGGCAGCGCTCCACGCGCGCAAGGCGAAGACAGATGCGCTTCTTGCGAATATTGGGGGCCAACTTACGGACGCTGAGGCCAAGGATCTCATTCTCAAGAAGCTCTATGACCTTGCAAATCACGAACTCAATCGCTATCTCGATGCCGAAAAACGCTCGCTCTTCCAAGTAGTGGAAAACCTCTGGGATAAGTATGCCGTCTCAGAGCGCCTCCTCGAATCGGGACGTGTCAAGACCTACAAAACCCTCGATCGCTTTCTTTACGAGTTGGAGTACCTGAGATGAACGCCGTGGACGGGTGGACGATATCCGATCTTGAGGCTCTCGTGCATCTTGATCTGGAAAGTCTTACCGAGAAGACCCCTCGGGATTTTGCATTTTACTATCTCGATATTGCTTCGGTTTCTGAAGGTCGAATCACTGTGCCTACAGTGGAAACGCTTTTCCGCGATGCTCCCAGCCGAGCAAGAAAAGTCGTTCATCGCCACGACGTGCTAATGTCGATGGTCAGACCCAACCTGAAGGGATTTGCATATTTTGATCATGCGGGTGAGAAATTCATCGCATCTACCGGTTTTGCTGTTCTGACGGCACGAGAGGAAGCAGATCCTCGGTTCATCCTATACGCAATTCTATCGGATAACACGTCTCGCCAAATAGAAGCTCTTGTTAGCGGCTCGAACTATCCTGCCATCAATTCAAGTTCGGTCCGCCGCTTACAAGTTCTCACTCCTCCCAAATCTGAGCAAACCGAGATCGGCGATATCCTTTCGACCGTAGATCGATCCATCGAGCAGACAGAAGCGCTAATCGCAAAGCAGCAATGCATAAAGGTCGGCCTCATGCAGCACCTCCTTACTCGTGGCGTCGACCAACGCGGGAATCTTCGTTCTGAACGAACTCATAAATTTAGAGACACTTCTCTTGGCAAGATCCCTGAAGAATGGAGGATTGCGAGGGTTGGAGATCTGTTCGAAAAGCGCTGCGAACACGGCAAAGCAGGTTTGCCTGTGATGGCGGTTGTTATGAAAGACGGATTGGTTGAGAGAGCTAAGGTTGAACGGCGTGTCGAAAGCAATTTGCCAGCCGAGGGTCATGCTCTTGTTGTCAAAGGCGACATCGCATACAACATGATGCGGATGTGGCAAGGCGTGCTGGGGCGCGCACAATTCGACTGCTTGGTCAGCCCCGCGTACGTTGTGTTGAAACCCAGAGAAAACATCAATACTCACTTCGCAGAATGGCTATTTCGCGATGAACAATCTGTCTTAAAGTTCCGTCGAGCCTCTCGCGGCGTCGTGGACGATCGCCTGCGGCTGTATGCGCACGATCTATTCGCAATTGAGGTTGCCGTGCCGAATTCTGTCGACGAGCAGGAGGCGATAGCCGAGCGCCTTGACGCCATCAAGGATCGGATCGCTAAGGAAAACGCGGTGCTAGAAAAGTATCAACAATTACGAGTTGGGCTTATGCAGGACCTGCTCACGGGCAGGAAGCGGGTGACGGCCTTGCTGGAGTCAAAATCGAAGCGCGAGAAAGTCTATGCCGGTGACTGACGAAAACGCCCAGGAGGTAAGGCTCGATGAGCGCAATCACGTCGAGAAGCCCTTCCTCGATCAGCTCGACAGTCTCGGATGGGATGTGCTCGATTGCGACAGCAAACAGCATCCGAGCGACACGTTCCGTGAGAATTTCACCGAGGTCGTGATGCTTTCGGTGTTGCGGAAGCAGCTTAAGGTCATCAACCCATGGCTGGAAGATGACCAGGTCGAGGAAGTTGTCAAGCAACTCACCGCGAGCTTCCCCAGCACGGGTCTGATCCAGAACAATCAGCACGCTCTCGGTCTTTTGCTGGAAAACACCAGTGTAAACGAAGACCGCAAGACCGGCGAGAAAAGCCCAACGGTGCGCTTCATCGACTTTAAGCACCGCGACAATAACCGCTTCATCGCAGTTTGCCAGTTGAAGGTGCGGATTCTCGGCACCGAGCATCACATTATCCCCGACATCGTGCTGTTCCTTAACGGGCTGCCGGTCGTGGTCGTCGAGTGCAAATCGCCAAAGGTGAAGGAGCCTATTCCCGAGGCCATCGACCAGCTCCTCCGTTATAGCGAACAGCGCGGCGCGAAGGGCGAAGGCAGCGCGGCGCTTTTCTACTTCAATCAGTTCGTTATCACGACGTGCCGCCAAGATGCTAAGTTCGGGACGATCACCACGCACAACGAAAAGCATTTCTATCGCTGGGCGGACCCATACCCGCGGTGCCTAAACGACCTACAGCACGGAACCAGCAGCCCGAACGACCAGCAACGCCTGGTGGCAGGTATGCTGGATCGGGACAATCTGCTCGACATCATCCGTACCTTTACGCTTTTCTCCACCAACGAAAAAGGCGAGACCATCAAGGTGGTTGGACGCTACCAGCAATTCCGTGCGGTCAAGCTTGCCGTGAAGCGCCTGCTCGAAGGCAATACGCCCCGCGAGCGCAGCGGCATTATCTGGCACACGCAAGGTTCCGGCAAATCGTTGACCATGATGTTCATGGTTAGAGAGATGTATCGGCATCCGTCGCTGTCGAAGTGGAAGATCGTGTTCGTCACCGACCGGACCCAGCTCGAAAACCAGCTTTCCGAAACCAGTCAGAGCATCGGGTTCTCTGTCAAGGTGGCGGACAGCATCAAGAGACTCAAAGAATTGCTGGCCTCCAATTCTTCAGACCTGGTCATGGCCATGATCCACAAGTTCCGCGAAGCGGACCTGACGGAAACATTTCCCGAGCTGAATCCAAGTCCCAACATTCTCGTTATGACCGACGAGGCCCATCGCTCGCAGTACTCGCTCTTGGGCGCGAACCTCGATAAGGGCATTCCGAACTCAGCTCGTATTGGATACACCGGAACGCCGATCGACAAGACGGAGCGGGTCTTCGGCGACTATATCGACAAATACACCATGCGCCAGTCTATCGAAGACGGCGTGACACTGGAGATCGTGTACGAGGGGCGGACGCACAATGCGGAAGTGCCCGACAAGGCGGGGATGGACACGGCGTTCCAGGACGTTTTCAGCGACTACAACCTTCAGGAACGGCTGGCCATCCTCGGCTACGGGTCGCGCGATGCCTACCTCGAAGGAAAGACGACCATTGAAGCCAAAGCAAAAGACATGGTCGCTCATTATGTGAAGCATGTCTTTCCAAACGGCTACAAAGCGCAGATCGTAGCTACGTCGCGCGAGGCGGCCGTGCGCTACAAGGAATACGTCGATGCGGCTTTCGGCAAAACCATCGCCGCGCTGGAAGAGTCGAATCCCCAGAAGCTCGATATCGAGCTCCTCAAGCGACTGAAGACGGATGTGATTATTTCCGGCAGCCACAACGACGAGATGCATCTGAAACCATACACAGACGGCGCAAAGCACGAAACAACGATCAAGAGCTTCAAACTGCCGTTCGGCACCGAAGAAGAAGGCGTGAAGGGCGACATGGGGATCGTCATCGTGAACAACATGCTCCTGACCGGATTCGATGCTCCCGTGGAGCAGGTCATGTATTTGGACAAAATCATCGTTGCTCACGGCCTGCTTCAGGCTATTGCACGCGTTAACCGCGTGAGCGGTCCCGCCAAGGACAAGGGCTTCGTCGTGGACTATGTCGGAGTCGGGCACCACCTGAAGAAAGCTCTAGACAACTACGACGAGCGCGAACAAAACGAAGTGCTGGATGTGCTGAGTTTCCCCGAAGAGGAACTGCGCGAGCTGCGAGCAAGCCATGCTGCGATCATGGAATTCCTGAAGCGCGAAAGCCTGACCGACTTAACGGACCATGACGCGTTTTTCGACCTCTTCTACGACGAGGATCTCCGCTTCGAGTTCATGAGCCTCTTCAAGACATTCACGAAGGCCCTTAACGTGGTTTTCCCCTCAAGGGATGCGCTGGACTTCATGGGGAACTACCAATCGCTGATGGAGATCAATGTGCTCGCCGGAAAGCACTTCCGCGACGAGCGCCTAAGCATGAAGGGCATTCCACCCAAGTTGCGCAAGATCACCGATGCTTTCCTTGTATCACGCGGCGTCGACGTGAAAGTCGAGCCCATTTCGATCCTTGACGAGGACTTCCAGAAAGAGGTCAAGGGCCGCACCAGGACGAAGACGAAGGCAGCCGAGATTGAGCACGCTATCCGTCACCATCTTGACGTCGAACTTGACGACGACCCGGATCTGCAAGCCTCCTTTGCGGAAGCCCTGAAAAAGATTTTCGAAGATTTCCGGGACAACTGGAACAAGATCGCCGAGGAACTGGAAAACCTACGGCGGCGCATCATCAACGCCAGCCAGGAGCCCACCTACGGACTGCATCGTAAGAAGCAAATGCCGATCTTCCGCATGCTCAAGAAGGAGATTTTCGATGACGCTGAGGTCGACGAAGATTCGATTGCCTTACTGGTTTCTCTCACCCAGCAGCTTTTCAACGAAGTCGAGCGCGAGCTGAAACTGACAGGTTTCTGGGAAAGCATTCCTGCCCGCAACAAACTCAAGGCTGACATTCAAAAGACGCTTCTCCAGCCGGAGTTTTCCAACCTACCCAGACTTGTGAAGAATCGCGCGCATATCATCAGCCGAGTCATGGAAATTGCAGAAAAGAATACCGACACGATACTGTACGCCGCATGAAGGAACTGGATTACCAAATCGTTCGCTCGCCGAAACGGAAAACGCTCACTATTACGGTCGAGCGGGACCGCTCGGTCGTGGTTCACGCCCCGCAGGGAACGCCTGAGAACGAGGTACACCGCGTCGTGGATCAAAAGCGCCAATGGATATTGGCGAAACTCCGCCATCCCCAGAAGTACAAGGAGCGGCGGCACCCACCCGGCAAGGAAGTGGTGAACGGAGAGTCTGCTCCTTATCTCGGAAGGGACTACCGGATTGAGCTTACCGAGACAGAGAGCGGCGACGTCGAGTTCTCCCGCCACTTTCTGGTACCTCACGCGCATCAGGCAAAGCGGCGGGCGGTCCTGCGCGACTGGTATGTCGGCGAGGCGAGAAAGAAAATCCTTCCTCGCGCCGAGGAGCACGCCCAGGAGCTTGGCGTCCAGTTCACGAGTGCTAGGATCGTGGACAACCGGTATCGCTGGGGCTCATGCACGGTCGGGGACATCGTGAATTTCAACTGGCGTCTTATCAAGGCGCCGATGTTCGTTATTGACTACGTGATCGTGCACGAACTAGCTCACCTGATCGAGGCCAACCACACGTCTGATTTCTGGAGCATCGTTCGCGCAAAAACGCCCACCATGGAGAAGGCAAAGACCTGGCTGAAGGAGCACGGGCAGATTTTGGAAGAGGAAGTGTAGGCGAGATGTCCGCGGGTGGGCAACGTGCCGTAAAATGAGCCGGGTTTGGCGGACGAGTGGGATTTGGTTGAATACCGCTTTCAAATGGGCGACTCACCTCACTTTGGATAAAGAATTGAATAGTCAATTGACCATAACTGCGCCACGAAGCTCTCAGACCCAGACACGAAGTAATCCCGACCCCATGTCGAGCGACTACTTCCGTCTCAGGGATTTCGAATACGCCCAGCCTTTGTATGATCTGGCGTTCTTGCTCGAAGTAGATGCATTGGCTAAGGGCAATGAGATACCAAAATATAGAACGTTTTCACTGTGGCGTGCTGGATACAGCCTTGATGGGTACGGGACGACAATTGACCGCTGGCTTGAGGGTACCATCGGGGACGAAGATCTCGACTGCATTCCCTCGGCGCGGATCCGTCAGTATTTGACCAACATTCGACTCAGCGGAACGGTGCCTGAACTTCACTCCTACCGGACCGAACAACACGACCGCTGTTTGCGACTGCGATCTGTACGCGGTTTGGGTCCAAGCAAAATCGCAGCCACCCTCTTGCCTGGCTTCTCAGCGGACGATTGGTTGTACCAGTCCATCGCAGGCCTTGATGCCGATCCTGATCGACTTGCGCGGCTCTACCACACCAGCAATGCTGGGCCCTGGCAAACGGCGCACATTGTTCCTCCCTTGTTGCGCTTCCTGAACAAATTGCAAGAACACGGTCTCGGTACTGCCCGATGGGAATTATCTGGAATTTCGGACCCATTTAAACCTGTTGACGGGCCCGTATCTGTTGCGACAAACGGTGCATCGGACTCACTGGGAACTGCGGTCGAAAAAGCTTTAGAGCACGAGAAGCATTTTTCCTGTCACTCTCGGCTGGATGACACCAACATTCATATTCAACATCAAATGGGTTGGGGTTTTCGCGTCCAGTTGAACCACGAACCGGGCGCATCCCGCAGCATTGCTGAACTGGCACAGACCCTTGATCCCCTCGCATCAATTTATCCCAGTGATCTTTTGGCTGACCTGCACCTGCATACAGCATGGTCAGATGGAAATGCTTCTGTAAACACAATGGCATTGTCCGTCGCTGCTAGAGGCCTACAGTATTTTGCGGTTACCGATCACAGCCGAAGCAGTAAGCTGCAGGGAGGCCTTACGCCACTCTTGTGGTTGCGACAAGCGAACGCACTGACTCTCGCAATGCCGGTTTGTCCGGTTATGCATGGCATTGAAGTTGACATTTTGAGAGACGGTGCTCTCGATCTCCCTCACTCGATCCTTGCTGCTGCCGATCTCGTAGTGGCTTCGGTGCACTCAAACTGGTCTGAGGATGCTCAAATAAATACTGACCGCCTGTTTAGAGCGATTGAATCTGGTTGTATCGATATTCTCGCTCATCCAACATCGGCCGTTGTTGGCACTCCAGGAGTGCCAGACTATCTCCGTCAACCAGCAAAGGTGCATTGGTCCGAAGTATTCAAGAAATGTGCTGCTTGGAGAGTTGCGGTCGAACTCAACTGTTTTCCCTCGCGCTTGGATTTGCCGTTGGAATTGTTGGAGAAGGCAATTGACGCGGGTTGTGCCATTTCAATCGGTTCTGACTCGCACTCTCGATCACACCTTATAAACCTTCGTTTTGGAGACGCGGCGCTTCGTCGTCTCAACGAATGTACCGTGCTGAACCGGTTGTCGTACGAAGATCTCAGTTGTTGGATCCGGAAAAGCAGACAAGAGCGACAACATTTACCGACAAACACTCTCGTGGCGCAAGGCAGCCTTGACTTTCAGGAAGACACAACCACACGGCGATCGTTGCTCCGTGCGCATATTCAGCCGCCTCGCAGCGTTCCAGTTGGATCACGAGTCGTTGGTATTGATCTGACGGCCGGTGACAAAGCAACTGGGGTTGCGGTTCTTAATGAGTTCTCTGTAGAGACCTGTTCATTATTTTCCGATGAGGAGATTCTGCGTTATATCGAAGAACACAAACCCGGAATAGTGAGCATCGATTCCCCTCTGGGCCTACCAGGCGGCGGCGACACAATCGATCCAAAGGCGGGCATCATGCGTGTAGCTGAACACGATCTCGCGAGCATAGGCATTCCAGCGTACCCGTCGTTGATCGACTCGATGGAAAACTTGACATTGCGAGGCATTCGCCTGCGGCGTGCTATCGAGCAATTGAGTCAGTCACCACGTGTTATCGAATCATATCCCGGTGCCGCTCAAGACATTCTGTGCATTCCGCGCAAGCAGAAGAGCCTCGGGCTGCTGCGAGAAGGCCTTCGTCGGTTGGGCCTCACGGGGCCCGGTCTTGAAACGCGGTCCCACGATGAGATGGACGCAATTACCTCGGCCATTGTTGGGAGATATTTTGAAGCCGGCTTATTTGAGCCAATGGGAATTCATAGCGAGGCGCAACTCATAGTACCGAAGGTGGCTCCGCTCAAGTTTGACCTGGCTCCTATAATCTGCCTCGCAGGGAAGACTGGTGCAGGCAAGTCTGTTGTTGCTCGTTATCTCAGCGTATTTTACGGATTCCATTGGGTTCGAACTCGATCACTAATCCGCGACATGCTGCTTGAGGACATCGGCTATCCGCCCGAGAAAAAACTGTTCGAGGGAGTAATTGACCCCGAAACGATTACAGAGATGGACTTGCAGAGATTTGGCGCCGTTATTCTAGACAAATACAAGCAGGTACCCTTGAGGCGCAAACTCACGGATATGGTTGCGCACTTGAATGGCCCGGTTGTGGTGGATTCGATTCGTGACACGCTTGATGTGGATCGCGAAAGTCTGAGAGAGCGGCCGCTCATTATCTGGTTTGTGGATTGCAGTGATCTGGCAATTAGAGACCGACTTGCCAAGAAGGCGAAACTCGGCCAGAAGCGACCAATGGCCGGAAGCCCTGTGGATCGTACTGCAGGCATTGTTCGCGCCGAGGCGGATCACGTTATTCCAAACTCAGGTTCACTAGAGGACCTAAGGTGGGGTGTAGACGACACACTATTCACAGCCATCCATTTATCGATAACGCCCATTGACCTCTCCAACAATGATTGCTCAGTCTCCAATGGCGAATCATCATGAATGAGCGAGCATCTGTCGACCGACGAAAACATTATCCACACTTCGCCAGAACAGCGCGTCGTCCATCACGCTTGCGTTGCTGGCATATTCAACGTAAGCAAGTTATTCCTGTCCAGGATAATACTGACGCCTCGTCTCTTTAACATCCTTTTCAAACTCCGCCAACGTTCGACTTCCGGTACGGAGCGTAATACTGGTCGTCGCCCAATCATCGACGATCGTGCCAAAGGCCGCGACATCGGTGAATGCTTTTAGACTTTCCAGCAGAGTCAAAGGGTCTTTTCGACGACGCAAATGATCGAGAAAAATACCCACTTCCGCGACGGTAAATACATCAAGTCGCTTCGCCGCGTCAGAGCCAAGCGGAGCAAGTCGAAGAAGTTCTTCGTTGATTTGACGCTTATCGCTTTCCTGCTTCTCCTGTTCCTCTTTGGAAATCTCTTTTGATTTGTCTGCCACAGGCAAAAACATTGAGAGGTTCTCAACAGCGCACTTTTTTCCCCAGGAAGGCGGGGCGACACAAAGAAGGAGGTCAAACCGATTGGGTCGCGTGATGGCCGGATCCAGCTGTTGCTTATGGTTCGTTGCCATCAAGAAGACAACCTGCTTTTGGTCCCATAAATTTGCGAGCTTTGGCAGCATGCTCGTAGTAAGCAGTTGCCTCGTGACGTCCAGAACGCCACCTCGTCCAGAACGCGGGTTCTGCTGGAGAAATTGCAATACACGAGCACTTAGGCCTTTCTTATCTTCAGGGAGGTCGTCTCCTTCCCGGGTTTGTGCCAGGGCATCCATCTCGTCAAAGAAGACCACCGCCATCCTCAAATTCATCAAGTCCCGAAAGCGTTCGTCAACTTGAGCATGAACTTGCTCCAGTCCGTTACCAAGGAATTCAGACGGGGTAATCACGATCAGTGGCCATTCAAGGTATTCAGCAATAGCCTTCGCCAAACGCGTTTTTGACGTACCAGGCGGACCAAATAGCAATGCGGACCTCGGAACAGGAAGCCCGTCCTTGACAATCTCTTCGAGCTCCATTTTCTTCGCTCTCTCCAAAATCTCATTCTGGACTACTCGTTTCAATGTTGTTGAGCCTTCATCCTGAAACTCCAGCTCCACGTCGATCAGATCATCGAACTTTTTTGTGGACTTGGGGACTGCTCTGCGATCCAATCCGAATCGCCTCAAAACCAGTTCATCCAACAAGTCGCCGATCCGGCGATCAAGTTGAGTCAAAAACATGTGAACGCTGGCAGTTGCCCATGACTCCGACATGCCCTCTGCTAATTTACTCACCGCTCCACCCGCATTCCATCCGCGGTATGTCTTCGTCGAGTCGGTAAAGGACAGTTCATGTGCGTCGCACCACTGCACAGCTAGAGCCACCTGCTTCAACAGTCCTGTGTTGCGTAGCACAGCGGTGCCGAACTCTATGAGGATGGCTTCGAGAAATTCAAAACTAAAACAATAATCTGCAGCACCCTGCCCTTTAGGAAAGTGGAATAGTGGAAAGTATTTGTGCCACATACCAGAGTCTGACTGCTTCGCAAAAACCTGTCTGATGCCGAACTCAAGTTCAGTAAGAGAAGGCAATTCTCTGCAGAGTTCCGCCAAATCTGGGTTTTCGTCGTCATCCGTCATTCGCCGCATACGACTGATCACGCACGCCGACATCGCAAGTGCCGGAGGATCCATGAGGGCATCGTTTCCTGCTGACACATAGATAAGTTGCGTGTGAAACTCTGCAGAGGCCCATGACGCTATTGGCGCCCAAACAGCCTTGGCAAGTTTAATGTTGAGGCCACTTACCCCATCAATGAACCAGTAAGCATGAGTTGTCTTTGCCGGATACTCGTCTACAGCAAAAGCAAGCTTTCCTTTACTTGCCTTTAACCGCACAATGTCCTCAACGGTCTTATCCGCGACGCCTTCGTTCTCTGGGAAGTTTTCGTGTTTAAGACGCTTGACCTCCTCATCGGTCATGATGTTAGCTTGGACTATAACGCCCGCGCATCGAACTAGCATGGCCGTAGTAAACGCATTACCATCCTTCAAACCCGAGCTTGCCCACTTCGAGAATCTCACCGATTTGGTAAAGATCTCGGAAATACTGGTTTCGCTAAACAGTTCATTCTGTTTTCCAGCTCCGATTGCGGCCATCAGGACAGTACACGTGGACCCGACGCTAATATCAGTTGCGTTCGGCGGATAGCCGCCGGGGATGGGCGAATCCTTCGAGTCTGGGGACGTTTTAAATGATCCGTCAGGCTTTTGGAATGGTTTTAGCCTTTCGACCAAACTGCTATTGAGCCGCCTTACATCCAGTCGCAGTTGACGAAGGTCATTGATCAAGACCGAGTCGCGTTCCCTCTGCGAGTTCACCGATTGTTCGTTCAATGTAGGTCCTGTGCTCAAGATAATATCTCTCAGCCCCGTATTTGTTTATAGCAACCTGTTCCACGGCCCCTCTGGGGATGCGCCGACCGCTGTACTAGCAGGCAACGTAATCTCACTGTCAAAGGTTACCTCTACGACCTTGCTGGGCGTTCCATCAAAATCAGCCGCCAACACAAATGTATCGGTGCCGCGAGGGCTCTTTACTCCGTTCGAGCAGCGAGGAGATCCCGAATTGTATCTGCAATAGCGCGGCGTGGCGGAAGCATTGGCGAGAAGTAGTGCCTGAAAATCAATTCGAAGGAATGCAGGTTTCTCTTTTTTATACGTCCCGAAATGACGCATTCCATAACTGATCGGTCCCGTATCTGTGCCCGGCCAAAAAAAGATTCGCCGATTGAGGCTCTCAATGAGATCCTCAAAGCTGTAGCCCTTTGGGAATCTAGCATGCCCTTCGTACAAGGGGCCTTGATCGCGCAGCCAGACTACTCGATCTCCTATATAGACCTGTACAGGACCGGGCCGTCGTGTTCGCAACAGATCGTTGCGTCCGCTGCGGTCCATCAAAACTGCAGCAGGAAAGAGTTTGGCTGTTTCACGCAGATAGTCAACATTCGCGCGGTGCGTTAAATGATACAAGTATGGCCTTGTGGATGCGAAGTTTAGCAGTGGCAGATGACGCCTCCATCGATCGGAACAATTGGCCAGCACGTCCAACTAAGCCTCACATGCGCCAGGTCCTTCTGTCGATAATACTTCTGAAATCAAATCGCGTCGAAATCAACGATACCGGAGCCGCTCCGACAAGTTCGACTTCTTCTATGAATCGAATTGCTTCCGGCGAAAGCTGTTCATATCGCCGAGCTCCCGCATTTAGCGGATTCAGGTAGTCCGTGAAAGTGATGGCTATGTCTGTTGGACCATTGAGAGCCGAGTTCTTTCTTAGGAGAACCCAGTCGAACGCACCAACGCGCCGCTCACGGTTAGTGGTTGACGTACGCTCGTTAGTCTTTATTTCCTTTACGGGAACCCCTGCGCGTCTGGCAATCTCTTCCCAGTTAAGCTCTTGGCGTAAGGGACCGGACGTGCCGCCAGGTGGATTTTGTACTCTTATTGGATATGTCCGACACACCATGATCGTCTTTCGCACTCTGGTGGGGGGTATGCCTGCCTCGGACAGGCACCCGCTGACAGTTGTGTCACGGGATGTCACATACGGATAGGAGCCATGAAAAATGCTCAATCCGGTACCCTGCGTTCCCTCGACTAGGACCCGCCCTCCACACTTATATATCTGCTCCAGCAATTCCCAAGTGTCGCGTACGAACGGCTTCAACTCACGCTGGTCCTTTGCCAGCCGGACGCTTTTGCCTCGATCCAGAATTCTTCTCGCCGTGGCCGCCCCCACACCTTGTCCAGTTGAACTGATACGCCGTTGCAGCCCACTCTCAGATTTGCAATCCTTTTCAGTAATAATCATGGTTTGTGGATCAATTGAAAGGCGCTCCTGGTCGACCTTGCACTCACGAATCTCTCTTAACAACGACTCAGGATTCACTACCGCTCCGGGTGCAATTATCAGTTTCGCAGAGGGGTTGCGCAGGGTCCCCGATGGCAATTGATGATGTACGTAAGGTCCCGGTTTCAGGAACACCTTGTGACCCGCATTCGGTCCTCCGACCCGTACGAGCGCCGCGTACTCCCGTGACAAATACGATGCAATGTGACCTTTGCCCTCGCTGCCGTATTGTCCGCCCACGATGACGTCGACCAATCTTTCATATTCTCGGGTGAATAGCCCGAGGTGTGTTGCCGTCTTGACCAGTACGTCGTCTGGGGTGCAAGCCTGTGTATCGACTACGATGTCAGCGCTCTTCTCCAACTCATTCACCGCAGCTTCCGTTCGATTTTTCACAAGATCTCTGAACGACTTCAGCTCACGTAAATCGCCGCTCCGGCGTTTATATCGGGCCGCCAGTTCGTGCTCTGGTGCCTTCAGATGAATGTGGTTAACCGAATAGCCGTATGCTTCACGTATAGCTTTTACCTGTCGCAGGATGCGAACCGCATCGACCACGAAGATGGGGGATGCTTCCGTACTGACATATTCGTTTACTAAACTCGTAAGCGCGTCTCGCACCCACTGCCCGCTAGTGTCCCGATCGAGCTGCTCGCCGAAATCCTGCATCGCACGACGCTCGGCCGGCAATTCTCTCCCGATCTTCTTTGACGCGAGTTCACGCATCACGTTCTTCGTTCTAAGAACGTGTATTTGTTCGGCGGGAAAGCTCTTCATCAGCTGTTGCCACAACGCCGTCTTGCCTGAGGCCACACTGCCCGAAAGCAAAACGATTTGAAATGCCATGCCCGTCTCCTAACTAGATCACCTCGTCAACCATGTCCCGAGGAAACTCGAACGAAGGCTGTCGCGAGAAGTCCTGACTCCGGGGATGCAAATCGTAAATCGTCACCTTTATCCCCTTGGAGATTAAAGTCTCTCGGATAATGCCCTCTATGATGTTCCAGCTGCCACCTGCCTCACCAGTCCCTATACGCGGCATGTGAACGGTAGCGTTTGCATCTGCCGCGAATGCAGCAACTTTGTCCAAAGCCGAAAAGAGGGCCCCATACCTCAACCTGGGCCCCGAACTAGCTTTCCCGAAACCATGCTGGCAGATCATGCTCACTAACGTTAGATCCTGCTGCACACTGACCGAATGGATATTTCCCAGTTTCAGATTCCGGCGACCATAAGCCCACTGTCTGAAATGTGTTTGCGCATGCGGCCATTTCTTTCTCGCCTGTTTAGCGAAACCACCCCCCCAAACCAACGCTTGATCATTGACCACTTGAAGCAACAGTTTCGGTTCGGCTCCAAACGGTTCGGAGGCATCTCCGGGCATGAATCTCAGCGGCTCTGCTACCTTAAAGTCGTCCGGTAGTGGTGGAAAAGCCAGACCTAAGACACGAGGGTTCGCTTCACCGGTATTTGGTGAAATTCCAAGATACTCAACAAACCACGACTTCCCACCGGAGATCCATCCTGCGTCTTCCTGCTTCCTCGTTCCAATCGCTGTGCATTCCGAGGCTTTACTCGAATGCGGCAAAACGTACCCGCGATAGATCGAAAAGTCCTCCTGCAGAAGTGGTGACGCAATGCGGTACTCAACGAAATACCGAGACTTGACGGCGTCAAACCTGGTCAAGAATGCTACGCACGGGTAGGTACTCAGTTTGATAAGCCTATTGACGATGGCCTCACAAGATACAAGATATTTGCGTCGAAGATCCAACACTAGGCCAATGCTTGGTCGGATTGACAGTTCCTCCTGAAGGGTCCCAAACGGTATTAGGATCTCGGCTGCGGCTATGTTGCACAGAGACTCCAGCTGCCAATCATTGTCCTTCATTTCTAGATGAGTTGCGCGATTACGAGTCGCCGCGGCACAGTCAGGGAAAAGAGTGTGTCCAAGTTCATGAGCAATCGAATACCGCGTCCTGGCAGCGGGCCTTTGAGGATTGAACTCAATAGTGAACCGCCCTGAAGAGTCACTGTGTGTTCGGGCGTCTAAAACGTCTTCCGTGGGCAGCAACTTCATTCCCAGCATCTCTGCCAAAGCAAAGGGATTGTAAGGTGGTCCACTCCATCCGCTCTCGATGGCGCTGAGAACCATACGCCGAGCGCGCATGATAACTGCCGATATAGGATCGGGCTCATTCAGCGCCAAAACTGATGGGTGACTCCAATTTGCTTCGCGCGATGGCCGCGTGGAGAAACTACGAGCTCCCCTCAGCATGTCGAAAAGCTGTACCGCTTGTTCTACATTTATCGTTGGTTCACGTTCATCCTGTGCTATATGCGGAGGAAAACAGTCCTCAGACTGGAAAAACGTTTTTAGATCGTTTTCGACCGTACGCGTGCTAATAGACGGTTTTTCAGTCGGTTTTTTCATTGTGAAGATTTTCGTTCACGTATTTCTCAAGCTCTTTTACCGCGCGCAAGCGAATCTGCCTGATGTTCGCAGGCGATTTCCCAACCTGCTTTGAGAGCTGTTCCATCGCTGTATGCGGCATCCGTTGGTGCTTCTGATCTGCCTGCCACCAGAACATTGTGGCCCGCAGTACTGTCTGCTCCGTGTCAGATAACAAAGCGAAACCGGATTTTAGCAGCTTCAGTCGCTTGCTCTCCGCCACCTGAATTTGACTCGAACTGTCATCCGTGGCACCACCGAGTCTCTCAAGATCTTCGTCATCGACCAAGCGTACCTCTGGCTGTCCTCTGTGGCGATCACGCAGAAGATTCTCCGCTATGCGGGCCAGCCATTTCCGGGTCTTCCGCTCCTGGACTATCGCGTCGCAGGCCTCTGCATGATCGAAGCTCGTTGCGCCATCGAACGCTCTCACAAAAGCGTCGTTCACAAGGTCCCTGGCCTCATCCGTACCAAGCAGATATCCGTATTCATACGTGCAAATGTCCAACAAGGAACTATGGTGCCGAACGTAAAGATGGCCCCATGCGTTTCGGGCACCCGCAAAGTCGATGTTCTGGTCCGCCATACGCCGGATCAGCTCGAAATCGCAGATGTCATCGCAAGTCGCAGCCATTCAAGGAACCAATAGTGCCTCAGCTCTATAACGCAAAAGCGTGACAGCCCGGTTTGTCACGGTTCAGCGTTTCTGGTTGTGTAGGCCGCTAAAAGCCGTCCGCCCAGAATAGCGGGACTGGCAGCCTAAGAAGAATCATAGTGGAGATGCCCAATGAATATTCGGATTCACCCTACCACTGCGTCATGGGTAGGACCACTAGCTACGGCGCCGGTACCGCCGATGGCAACAGCTGCGAAGGGAGCCTGCCGTTTAGTCAATCTTGTCACGCTTCTGCGTTTCTAAGGTGAAACACATCTCGGGCGATGCCCTAAAGAAGAGGTTTTCCATATGGAATCGCAAGTCAATCTTCAGGAAATCAAGCAAGTTGCGCCACCTCCTGCCAAGGACACAGACGTCGAGGTGACCGTTGAATATCTACCCGCAGCCAAACCTTTTCACCGCACATATGATGGAACGGTGACAGTTGGAACGGTCCGTTCTGATGCCATGACCTTTTTCGGCGTTAGTGATCACCGGGACCGCGACACGCACCAGTTCTTTTTGGAGTTCAACGGACAGCGACTGATCAATATGAACCAAACATTGGACCAGTTGCTTGGCCCTCATCGCAAAGGTGCCCGTTTCAACTTGGTGGAGCAGATCACCCCTGGATGTGCACAGTCATGACCGACCCGTACCCAGCCATTCAGCACTGGCTCATCCCCCGGTCGGTGTTGGCAGAGACACGCAAGAGAGTCCAGGAAGAGGGCCAGAACGTTCGAGAGTCCGGGGCGCTGTGGTTAGGAGAGCGGGGCGACGCGGCCAGAGTCTTGGCCGTCGTCTTCCCACGCGGAAAGGGGGTTGAAGCGCGGGCCGACAAGTGGAAAGTAACGCCGGAGGTTTTCGGCACCCTTACACGTTGGGCAAAACCGCAAAATCTGTCCCTACTTGCGGTGGTGCACACTCACTTGAATGGCGTCCCGCCCCGATTGTCTCGGTCGGACCGCGAATACAGCGTCCAAGTTCCGGGGATTTTGGCCATCGTAATCGGCGAAGGTGGCGCTGAGACTGATCACCAGAAGTGGGGCTGGTACCTGTATGAAAGAGGAAACTACAGGCACTTGACCGCTCAAGATCTTAGTGGACATTTCATGCTGGAGGCTGATCATCTCTTTCAGACTTGCGAAGCGGATGCGGATGCCGTCCGGGAGTTGACCTGAATGGCAATCGACCACGGTACGTTCAGTCGTCCGGCTCGCCTCGCGGCCAGTCTGGCGCAGGGAACAGAAGAAGACTGTGCACATCTGTTCCTGAAGAAATCGGTGCTGATTCGCCTCGAATCTGCTTTTGGCCATCTACAAGACGCCCGAGAGACGTTTCTTTTTGCAGTCAATCAAGTTCTTCGTTTCTGTCCAAATGTCGGTCTGCTGGTTCCTCCCAAATTTCAGAATCTGGCTGACCGCGGTACCGACATCGCTACCGCCATCCACGGTGCCGATCGCTGCATCCAGATCGTTCATTCCGACGATGAGGCGGCTGCTTTTGACGCAACCATCAACGTAGGAACTGCCATGACTAACGATCTCCCTTGGATCACCGTGAATTCTAGTGGCTGGCTCGCTCGCGTGGCCACAGCCTCCTCAGGGGTGAAAGCGCTGCCTTGGTTTCCAGCATCGGCCAATGCTTGCGGCTCACTCGCTGCCGCATGTCTCGGTGCCGGGGCAGCATTTCTCACCATTCTCGGACCACCACCGAATATTTCGCAGGAGATCTCTCTGTTTTCTCATCAGGAGGCAGACTTGGGCGTGCTTCACGCGGGGCCGGCACTCCCATCCGATCCGCTCGAAATCGACGCGTTCCTTGTTGGTTGTGGAGCGGTAACCAACGGGTGGGCCTACACGATTAAGAGACTACCGATCGTCGGCAGTCTTCAGGCAATCGATCGTCAGGCACTCCGCATCCAGAATCTCGGCCCTTACGTCCTTGCCACACGTGCCCAAATTCAGACGCCCAAGGCGCAGATCATCGCGGACTTTCTGGCGCCCACAATTATGGTGACGGCACGACCCGAAGAATGGGAGTTATTCAAGATTCGCCTGAACGGGATCACCGTACCAGCCCTCATTGTCAGCGGACTCGACCACGTGGGAACGCGCCATTCAGTTCAGCGCGTCTGGCCTGAAACCTTGATTGACATGGGCGCGGGAGCTCTGACAACACAAGTGATCGTGAAGCCTGCTGCAACTGACGCATTATGTCTGTTGCACGCACTCGACATTCCGCCAGGCGAGCACGAATGGGCCAAGCGCCTGGCTCTTGAGACTGGACTCAGCCCAAAACGAATACGCGACGAACCGGTAACCGAGATCACACAAGTAGACATTGATACTGCCGGTACAGCCCACCGTGCGCAACTCGAGAAGTCCCGAGGGGAATTGATCTGCGGCAGGGTTACCGAGCAGAATCTCACCATGGAGGCCGATAACCCCGACTTCGCCCCTGCTGTGCCATTTGTGACTGCATTCTCTGGTGTGGTCGGCGCTGCAGAATCACTCAAACGACTCATGGGAATTTCTAGTGGCCTACATTACCAACGGCACTTCCTGTCCAACCGGAGCCGCGCGCTCCGAATGCTCTGTGACCCAGAATGTGAGTGTAAGAGTGCCAAGGCAAACAGGATCGCGACGGTGTCGACCAATGGCCGGTCAGTATAAAATGCGTCGCGCATTGCCTTGCGCATACCCGCAAATGACCAGCCTTCGCTAACGCCTCGGAAGCATCTAAAACGGGGGTAGAATTCCTGGAACACCCAATGCGAGATCATATTCAAATACTTATTGCACACGTGAACCGGAAGGGCTGGAGGCACGTGAAGCCAGCAGATGCTACGGCCTACGAGAAACGAGGCAAGTTTCTCGCTTTCAGTTTTCAGGAAGCGGAGTTCTACGGGCGACCTGGCGACCAACCCGAGAAAGTGACAATAACATCTCCCATCGTGGGCGACAATGACACCATCGAGCGAAAACTCATCGGCACCGTTGAGTCCCATCCAGAGATAACAGTTAAGGATCGATTCGCGCTCGACGCAAAGCTCCGTCGCGCGGCGTTGCGGAAAGGCTATGACTCCATTGTGCTGATGAGCAAGCCCGGCTTCCAGAAGTTTAAGAAAGAAGGGAAGATTCCCCGCAGCCTCGAACTCAATATTGTCGATCTGCAATGCTTGCGAACTTTGTGACCTCCTGACTATCCACCCACAGCATTCCCCCTTTTCCAAATAGAACAAGACCCACCACCGGCCCGATCCCCCCCCCCGAAAATTGATCGCTACGCATCTTTCTTCCACTGCTTCCTCTTCCGGGTGGACGCCGCTTGGCCGCGGCTCGGACGGGCGTTTCGGACTGCGCCGCTTTCGCGCCAAACGAACCCCAACCCCGTTTGGCACTCACCGCGCTTTCACTCACGCCCTGCCACCCTCCTTCGGCCTCCGTTCTGTCCCTTTCACCGTTCCGCCTTGTTTCTTC
>Ga0073928_10003877_pt1 | contig 22910 bp, 18 predicted proteins | sample PaiPotPPA55metaG_FD_76969 | JGI IMG/M metagenome (GOLD analysis project Ga0073928, IMG submission 76969) | Iron sulfur acid spring bacterial and archeal communities from Banff, Canada, to study Microbial Dark Matter (Phase II) - Paint Pots PPA... ...
CCAACGAATAGGTCGGCCCGCCGCAGTAGCGCCGCAAGTTGACAAATGTCCGTGTGACCAATGAGGGAAACCACCCGAGCCACGCTACGCTTTTGGACCTCGCGTCCCGCATCCACGTCACCGGCGGCTCCTACCAGGACAGGCTGCAGTCCACGCTCCGCTAGTGCCTCGGCCACATCCATCCAGCGTTCCGTGTACCACGTCTTGGACTGCCAGTTGGAGCCCATATGAAGCACCGCGAGCCGTGCTTCGTGGCTCACCCCGTGAGCAGCCAACAACTCGCCTACGGCACGCTCATCCTCGGGGCCATACCAGCACTCTCCGCCCGGATCGTCGTCGCGCGCCCCAACCGCGGCGGCAACCCGAAGGTTGGCTCGCGAGACCGATTCGTCGCCGACCGCGTCCAACCTGTGAGTGAAGAGAATGCTGGCCCGGCCGCCCGCAAACCCGACCCGCACCGGCGCACCGGACCCCCACGCAATGAGCGCATGGCGCACCGACACGTGGTTGGCACAGGCCAGCACACAGTCGTAACGTCGCCTGCGCACGGCCATGAGGAGCCTGGTCCAGGAGGCCCAGCGCGCAATTCGAGTGGTCGGCGTCCCCCGCGCGTAAACATTATTCACACGAGGGTTCTTGCGATGGACCTCTGCCGCGGCGGGCGACGCCACGATATCCAGCGTCGCCATGGGATACCGCTCCCGAACCGCCCGCAACATCGGCGTCGCAACAACGCTGTCACCGATATGCTGCAGCTGCAGCACGAGAATCTTGGCCGTGGGGCGCAAAGCGATGGTACCAGAGGGCGCGCTCATCCGCCGGCCGCCGTCAAAGCGTGCGCACCTCCGGTAATGGGCGGGTCCGCAATCTGTGATTCGACGTGCGCCCGGCGCAAAAGCGTAGTGCCCATGACCATGGCGTCGAGGCCGGCGCGGTCGAAGCAGTCGAGCGCCTGCCTCGGCGTGTCTACGATGGGCTCGTGCTCGTTGAGACTCGTGTTGAGCAGGACGGGGACACCCGTCAAGCCTTCAAACGCCTCGATCAGCTCATAGAACGCGGCGTTGTCAGCCCGGCGCACGGCGTGCACGCGCGCCGTGCCGTCCACGTGCGTTACGGCCGGAATGACGTCCCGCTTGTCAGGGCGCACCTCGAACACCTGCGTCATGAACGGATCGGCGTAGGCATTGACGAAATAGTCGTCCAGCGCCTCTACGGTCACCGACGGCGCGAATGGACGAAAGGGTTCCCGCCCTTTCATCCTGGAGTTGATGCGCTCGCGCACCTCTGGCCTTCGAGGATCGGCTACGATGCTTCGGTTGCCAAGGGCCCTGGCCCCCCATTCTCCCCTACCCTGGTACCACCCCACCACGTCGCCCTGGGCGATCAGAACAGCGGCCGCTCGGGCCGCGTCCACAACAGAGCGGTAGGTTACCACCTCGCAGTCGTCGCCCAGACCGGAAAAGGCGTCCCGCATCTCGGCCTCGTCGTAGCCGGAGCCCCAATACGCGTGGCGAATGCCCGGTCCGCGCGCGCCCGCTAGCACTTGGTGCCATACATACTGTGCGGCGCCGAGCGCAGTGCCATCGTCGGCTGCAGCAGGAGGAACGAACACTTCGCGGAAGTGTGACAGCGCTCGAACCTTTCCAGTTGCGACTCCGTTGAGCGCGCACCCGCCCGCGATGCACACTCGCGGCAGGCGCGTTTGCTCCCATAACGAGCCGAGCACGTGAAAGACGCATTCTTCGAACACCGCCTGGAGCGAGCACGCGAGATTGGCCGAGCGCGCTGTCAGCGCCTGCTCAACCTGGCGAGGTGGTCCGAGCAAGGACTCGAGCTCGGGAGTGTACAGACGTGAAATGCTTGGCGCGCCGCCGTCCCATTCCATCGGCGCCCCGGTCGACCAGTGGCGGAAGTACCGTAGGTCGAGCTCGAAACCGCCACGGTCACTCAGTCGAACGAGCCGTCGAAGCTCCGGCACGTACGCCGGTCGCCCGTGAGCCGCGAGCGCCATCACCTTGAATTCGTCGCCGTAGGACGAGAAGCCCAGATACTGTGTGACCGCGGTGTACATGATGCCAAGAGAGTGCGGGAAGAACACCCTCCCGAGAACATCGAGTGATCGCCCGCGGCCGACAGCGACCGACGTGCTGACGAAGTCGCCGAAGCCGTCGAGGGCACAGCACGCGGCTTCATCGAAAGACGACGCGAAGAACGCGCTCGCGAGATGCGCCTGGTGATGCTCGACGCAATGCACAGCGGGCAGGCTGCGTCGCGGCATCTCTAGAGACTCCGCCAACGGACCTCGAATGTCTCCAACCGCGCGGGCGTTGCGTAGGCGCGTAACCATGAGAGCCCGCGCTGGCCGGCGGCGCAGAACAAATCCCACCTTGCGTCCAAAGTGGGCGCGAGGATTACGCCCAACCGCCACACTGGCGAGCGCATCGCCACGTATACCAGCCGCGCGCAGCACGGCGCGAATCGCGAGCGTCGGAAATCCCGCCCAGTGCCTCACACGCCGCAAGCGCTCCTCGGCTACAGCCGCCACGAGCGCTCCGTCCCGGAGCAGCGCGGCCGACGCGTCTCCGTGAAACGCGTTGATGCCAAGCACGTAGGTGGGCCGACTCACGGCCGACCCGCCACCGCGGCATCAATCCGCGCGTCGCGACTTCCGACGGCACATTCGTACATCGCTCGAAGCGCAGGTGCGACGGCGGCAAGTCCAAACCGCCGCTCGACAACTGTCGGTCCGAAGGTCGCGGCTCGCGCGCACAGCATGTCGTCTTCCAAGGCTCTGACGATCGCGTCGGCGATCGCGGTCGCCGAACGCTCGACGACAATGCCGAGCCCCTCTTCCGCTATCACGTTCGACAGCGCGATCTCTGGCGTGACAACTACCGGGAGGCCCGCCCCGATGGCATCGAGCACGGCAATGCCAAAATTCTCGTGTGCTGAAGGCAATATGGCTACCGATGCATTTGCCAGGCATCGGTACTTCGCCGCACCGCTCACAAATCCCAGGAACGTCACGTCGGCGCCCAACCGCGCGGCGCGCGCGCGAACCGCGGTCTCGTAGCTCGGACGGCCACTTCCGGCTATCGCCAGTCGCACGCCCGGCCGGCGGGCACGGATGGACGGCCAGGCGTCGAGAAGAACATCGAGACCCTTTTTGGGGTCAAGCCGCGACAGGAACAAGACGTTCATACGGTCGGCTCCGGGCGAGTGTCCGCGGAGCTCGGCCGGTACATGCCGGACGGCAGGCGGCACGACGTGCGCCGGAGCGCCCGCATCGACGCCGAGCGCTTCAGCTTCATCGAGCTCGCGGGCAGTCGCGAAATGCAGCGCGGCGGCGCTTCTCAAGTGCGGCGCATCAACGAGCCGATGATAGACACGTTTGAGCCGCAAGCGCCTGTGCGCAAACGTATACGCCGAAAGCGTCCCAAGCGGCGCAATGACCAGCGGCACTGCGGATGACAGAGCGGCACGTGCGGCGGCGGCGCTCACCGTGTTCAGCAGACCATGGACGTGTATGACGTCGGCGTCCGCCGCGAGCTCGCGCACCACCGCGCCGACGGCGCGCGCCAATACCCACCCTGACGTCCGACGCCGACCGACGAGGTGTACTTGCGTCGTCGCGGGCAGCGACTCGCGCACGCCCCCGATATCGGCTTCCGAGGACCACGGGGCGACGACCGCCGTGGTCGTGTCACAGAGGTCGCTCGCGGCGACATATGAAATCAGCGCCTCCACCGGTCCGCCGAACTCACGCGCCAAGCTCGGGATGACGTGAAGCACCCTCATGCGCTTTCGCTCGCGCCAGACAACGGCGTCAAATCCGATACTGGTGGTCGCCATGCGGCCTGCCCAATCGGTGCCAGTCGCTCTCCCCCCGCCCCACGCGGCCCTCGCAGGCTGTTCCACGCTGGAAGCACCGTCACCAGCAATGCCGTCACGACGAGCGACTTCGTGATCTGGTTGATCTCTTCTCCGAGCCCGTTCTCAGCCTGCACGGCATAAAGCAGTACGTACGGCGCCCAGGCGTACCACAAGGGCGACCGCCGAGCACGCAGCGCGAAGCCGCGGAAGATGAGGCCCACCAGGAATGCCACCACTCCGACGCCGAGCAGTCCCCACGCCGGCCCGTAGTTGGCGTACATCTCGCCCGCGATGCTCAGATTCATGCTGGTAGCTCGCGGCAGCGGCATGCCAGTGAATCGCTGAAAGTACACTCCGCCCGCTTCATACTTCTGCTGCGCCACGCGCGGAATGACCGCGTTCCAAACGGCGTTTTCTACCGTTTCGCCGTTGGCGAATGGCTCGTTCGCCGGCACCCAGACGAGGGTGCGCGCGATGATCCAACCTTGGTTGAGTCTCGCGATCGCTCGCGATCGCGCCGCGCCGGCGAATACGGAGGTAGGATCCTGTAACTGAGTCGCCAGCGTCGTGCCCAACAGCTCTACACGATTCGCGAGCGGCAAATCTGGGTTGGCGGACAGCTCCGAGCGATACTCCGCCTTGATCTCATTGAGCGCGCCCATGAGCACGAGTGCCCCAGCGGCCAGGGAAATCAGCACCGGCGGCCGCACCCGGAACACGAAGGCCGCGACCGCGCATGAGTAGGCCGCCCAGATGACGACGTCGTGAAACATGCCGTCGGCGGACGACATTGCGGCGCGCGCCGCAAGCACGGCACCAAGTCGCCATCCCCATCCCGGCACGCGAGCGATCAATAGACCGAGCGCCCCCACGAACGCGAGGTCGCTGACTAGCCGCACTGCGTAGTCGATCGCCGCCGGTGTCCCGTGGGCAAGCGCTACACTGGCGGCAAGACCTGCAGCGACCAGAATATCACACGTTAGCCGAAAACTCTTGGGCACCACCACGGCTGGGCGCGGTCCATCGCTCCGGCTTCGGCCGGGACGCCGTAGCGGGAGATACAATCCAACTACCCACACGAGGGTGGCAGGCACCGCGTAGCGAAAATAGGCCTGCGGCGGCAGCGGCATGTAAAACGTGGGGACGATCGGGGGAATGTGATACGCCACCCACGGTGCGAGAACCCATTGTACCATCGCTACCAGTGCCGCGAGTCCCGGAATCCAGGGAACCATGCGGCTCACGGCGAATGTGTGCAGAACGAGGCCGACGGCGACGGCCACCGCGATACCGAGCCACCACGAATCCGCGATGTACGCATCGGCCGCCACGACGGCCGTGGCCAGACTTGCGGCGGCGATCAGTCCCCACTCGCGCGCGGGCAGGAAGAACCACCGGCTGTTCATGCGAGCACCGCATCGAGGATGCCTTCCGCCGCGCGGTCGGCGGAAAACGAGGCTACGTGCTCCGCGGCAGCCACCCCCATTCGCGTCCGGCGGGCGGGGTCGGTCGCCAGAGTGGACAGCGCGCCGGCAAGAGCACGCACGTCTCCAGCGCGGTACGCGTATCCCGTCTCACCTTCCCGAACGAGGTCGGGCACGCAGCCGGCGGCGTCCGACACGATGACGGGAATGCCCGACGCCATCGCTTCATTTACTACCAGCCCCCAAGTCTCTCGACGCTCGGAAGGCAGGACGAGCACATCGGCGGACGCGTACAATCGAGGCATCGTGCCCTGGTTTTGAAATCCGGCGAACGAGACCGGGGCGCCTGCGCTGCGCGCCGCGAGGCCGCACGCCGCCCGCAACGGGCCGTCACCGACGAAGAGAGCGTGAGTGCCGGGAACTCGCTTGACCGCGTTCACGAGGTCGAGAGGCCTCTTGTCGGCCACGAGCTTGCCGGCGAACAGCGCGACGACGTGGTCAGGCCGAATGCCCCACGCCGAGCGAAGAGCATCGCGTCCGGGTCGCGCGGCATTCGCGGCGGAAGCGAAGGCGTCGTTGTCAACGAAGTGAGGCGACCGCACTACCCGACGGGCGCCGTAGTGGCGAAAATAAGCGTCACTCCGGGCGCCGACGCTGAGGCAGGCTTTGAACCGCCGAATGAAGGCGGGATAGATGGCCCCCTTGACCCACTGCTTGACAGGACGGTCGTCGCGGAGTTGAGAGTCGGCACGTACGAACACTGGCGTGCGCGTGGTCCAGCACGCGCGCATGGCCTGCCAGTAGGCAAGCGCGTTCCAGCCATGGACGAGGAACGCGTCGAACCGTTCCCGCTCAATCACGTCGCGTATATCTGGCGTGTCGTAGTCGCTGAAACGGCCACGCACGCGCCCCCGAGTCGCCGCGCGCGCGACGTTGCTGAGAAACTCCGACTCAAACCCGGCGGTGAGATCCACATCCCACGTAAATGGCACGTTAAATCCGATCCCCTGCTCCGCCGGCGTCGGACGATGCGCGAAGTACACCTTGAGATCGACGCTCCGCATGGTCGCAAGCGCGCGGTACAGCGGCGCGTAATACTGGATCGGGTGGCTCGCGAGCACGCCGAGCCTCATACTCGGGCCGGTTGCGGAGCAACCTTGCCATGTGCGCCGTGTGCGCCATGCGGCCGCCAATCCACGGTTTGCCGTAGCCCTTCGCGCAGCCGCACGCGAGGTACCCACCCAAGCCGCACGCGCATCTTCTCGGCGCTGAGCGCTCGGCGACGAATGTTGTCGACGTCCCGACGGTCAACGTATTCAATGCGGGCAGCACCACCGTGCAGGGCGCTCACCTCGTGCGCGAGAGTATTGACGGAAGTCTCAACTCCAGTGCCGACGTTGAAGACCTCGCCGACGGCGTGCGGCGCGGCCGCGGCCAGTGCGGTCGCTTCGACGACGTCGTCCACGTGCGTATAGTCCCTGGTCTGTTCCCCGTCGCCGTGCACCACTAGCGGCCGTCCCGCTCGGGCGGCGTCCAAGAACTTTCCCACTACGCCACAATAGGGATGCCGACTCGACTGACCAGGCCCATACACGTTAGAGTAGCGAAGGGCGACAGTAGCGACCCCATACGCGGTGTGGTAAAGCGTGGTGTAATGCTCACCCAGAAGCTTCGTGCCGGCGTAGTGGTTGAGAATGCCGGGTGGGTCCAGCTCGTCGGCGGGAATGTGTCGGCAATTTCCGTAGATCGACGTGGACGACGCGTAAACGAATCGGCCGGCCCTCGGCGAAGTTGCGTGACGGAGAATCTCCAGGAGGCGCAGCGTGCTCAGCGCGTTGACGGTCAGGTCGCTCTCGGGGTCGTCCGCGGACGTCAGAATCGTCCTGCACGCGAGGTGAAACACCCACGGATGCGAGTGCGCCAACGGCGCAACCAGCTTTGTGTCGCGCACATCTCCCACGACCACTTCCACGTTCTCGATGTCACGCGCCGCGTCAATCGACGAGTTCGAGAGATCGTCCAGGGCCGTGACCCTGCATCCAAGTGAACGGACGAGAAATCGGCATAGGTTGGCCCCAATGAAGCCGAGACCCCCCGTCACGAGCGCGCGCCCGCCGCGCAATGGGGCGAACGGGTCCGCGGTCACGCGGCCGCGACCACGTTGTCGAGAACCCGAGCGAGCTCCTTCGTCATATGCTCGGCAGTTCGCATCTTGAGGACTTCGCGCGCGTCCGCGTCGGCGGCTATCGGCGCAACACGACCGAGGGCGAGGCATTCCAGCTTGTCCGCGATGCTCAAGACCGCGTCGCCGGGCGTTGGCGCCGTGGCGTTCCCGTAGCATACCAAACCGGTGGCGTGCAATCGCCGGAGCAGCCGAGCCGGTTCCGTCTCCGAGTGCAGCACCGCCAGCACTGGCCGCCCAGAAGCGAGCACCGGCATCAACTTCGATGCCGAGTAATACGTCGTAAGATCGCCCAATACGAGGTTGGCGCCGCTCGTCGCCATCATCGCCAACGCTTCGGCGTATGGTACTCGCCCTGGTGACTCGGTGACCCACGCCTTGAGCCCGCGTTCGGCGGCCAGGTCAGCCACTCGCGTGGTCGCTTGACCAGGCCGCGCGTACCCGGTGCCGTAGCACTCAACACGAATGCGAGCAGCAGCGTCGGGGCTCCGCCGGCGCAACCGTGTGATCGCGTCGAGCAGAGCGCACATTACTACGCGCTGTGATTGCGAGATTGCGCCGACGTAGACGATCCGGATGGGCAGAGGCCGGCCGTTGGTCGCTGGAATGGGCACGGATGCGCCGGCGGCCGTGTGCGGCGCAACGAGAGCGAGATCGGCAGGCTCGAACCCGTAGGGCGCGGCGCCCGCGGGGCGGCCGTCGAGAAACGGAAAACGCACGCGCAATTGATCCACGATCCCGTCAGACACCGCGAACACGCCCGCCACCTGCCGAAGGCAAGGTCCCTCGGCACGCGCCGCCACCCAGGCCGCAAGCGACCGCTTGAACCCGCCGGCGCCCCCGACATCGCCACCGACATCCCATGGATCGAGATAATCGACGACCACGGGGATGCCCAATCGCCGTTCTAGCCAAGGCGCGAGCAGCAGACCATACCAGGGGGGCACGACCAACAGCACAACGCTCGCGTCCGCCCGGCGAGCAACCGAGACCGCGCGCAGCGCGAGCGAGGGAAGCGCTCTGATAGCAACGTCTCCGATTCCGGCCACTCGCGCGAGCATCGCCGGAAGCGCCCGAGCGTACTCAATTTGGATATGCGACGGCACCGTCGCTGTCAGTGCGGGCTCTGGCACCTCTTCGCGATCCCGCGGATCGACGGTAAGCACTACGGGCTCCCACCCGAACGAGGGCAGGTGTCGCGCGAACAATCGCGCTCGATGCGCCGGTGGAAGGCCGGACGGCGGAAACACCGGCGCGACGATGAGACAGCGGCGTCCAGGCTTCATGCGACCTGCTGCGCGCTTGCTCGCGCAGGCTCGCCCGCAAGTGTCCGCGCAGGCACCAGGCGACCGGCCAGGGCATCGGAAACCGCCCGAAGAAATGCCTCGCACTCGACGTCCCAGGAGTAGCGAGTCGACCCTGCCAGCCACGCCGCATTCTGTGCGCGCATGAGGACCTCCGGGGCTGTGAGCCGCCGGAGAATTTCGACGAGCGCGTCGACGTTGCCCGGAGGAAAGAGACAGTCGGCACGCGCACCGATCGAGCCGGCGAGCACCGAAGCGTGACCGAGCGTGTTGGTAGCGACACAGGCGAGTCCCGCGTGCAAATACAGAAATACCTTGTTGCACACGGTCAGCGCTCGGTTCGCGCAATCGGACCCGTCGACGGAAAGACCTATGTGATGCCGAGCGAGCGTGCGCAGGACTGACGTGGCTGGCGGCAAAGGATGGACTACGACCCGCCGTTCCAGTCCGCGAGTGACGTGCGCAAACCAGCGGCTCTCGCCCGTCCCGACGGCGCCATAGATGTGAAACGTCACCGTCGCAGGAAGAAGGCGCAGCGCGGCCATTACGTCTTCGAGACCACGACCGCGCCCCACGGTTGCCGAGATCCACGCCAACTCGACGGCGACTGCGGCCGGACGCTGCCCGGGCGGCGCGATGCCCTCGCGCTCGATGCTTGGAAACACGTTGTGCCACACTCGCACGTCTTGCAGCGAATATCGCTCGGTCAGGTAGTCGGCCATTGGTCGAGAGGTCGCCGAGACGTATGCGGCACGCGGTAGAAATCGGCGCTCAAGCCGTGCGATGAGGTTCCTCCGCCATGAAGCCCGTAGGCCGTCGGATGTCTCCTCCGACAGCAGATCTTCGCAGTCGAACGCGAACGGAACGCCAAGCGCTTGGGCCGCGCTTGCCGCGGCCGCGAGCACCGGTTGCGTGTGAGCTACGTACAGGTGAGCGCGTTGCGCTATGGCCCAAGCCGTCAGCGCCGCATGTCCTCGACAGTATGCAGGAGCATCCATGCTGGGAGTGCTCGCCCCCGCGCGGACGAGCGCCTGCGCGGCGCGCTGCGCCAGTGCCGCCGCCGCCCACCGGGCGGGCATTCGACGCCGCGACATGTCCAGTCGATGCCAGGTCCAGGGCACGGCCGCGAGCAGCGCGTCGTCACGCTCGACCGGCCCGTCCGCGCGATACGCGACGCGGACCGTGTATCCAGCCGCGTGCAGTGCATCGGCCTCTTTGCGGATACGTGGGTTCACCCACAGTTGCGCCGGAGACAGTAGGCAGACCGTCGGCCTAGCCGGCCCGCTCATTCGCGATAACCCTCAGCGGCGGCGGCGCTCAGGCGATCGGCGAGCTGACGAACCGTGGCTGCACGTTCAAACCCGCGGAGATATGCGTCGTCAGGTTGCATCAGCTCATCTGGTGCGGACGCGGTCACGATGCGCGCTAAAGCATCGGCGATAGCGCGCGCGTCGTCCGGATCAGCGATCAAACCGAGTCCCGATCGACTGACGAGGTCGCGCATTGCACCGTCCGTCAGAACTCCGAGTATCGGCCGGCGAGCCCCGAAGTATTCGGCCATCTTGCCCGCGACGCTGTAGTCTCGCCCGCCTTCCACTCTTGCCGATGTGAGTAAGAGCGCGTCAGCGCCTCGCTGCACACGAAGCGATTCCCGATGCGGTATCGGACCCGCTAGCGTGACAATGCCATCGGTGCCTGTGGCGCTCAACATCTGAGGTAGCCAGTCTGGGACGGTCCCGGCGAACGTGACCGTCAGCCGCGAAGAGAGGGGTGGATATGTGTCGAGAAACGTGCGCACCCCTCGCAGAAAGAAGTACGGAGACCTGTACAGCCAATCCTCTCTGCGGTGCCGATAGTGCGTCCATTGATGCGGCTGCCGCCGCCAGGCCGGGCGATGACTCGCGGCCCTCCCCTCGGGCGTGTAGTAAAAGCTTCCAGTGTGAACCACGTGACGCTGGAACGCCGCCCCGCTGCCGTTTGCTGCCGGCTGGCCCGGATCACGATTGGCGGTCTCGAATCCGTTGTAGATGGTGTGAAGACGCCGGGGATCGAGCCGGCGGTCGTTCTTCAGCCAATCATCGCGCGTGACGTGCGAAGTCGCGATCGCCGCGTTGGCTGACCGCAAGATCGCGGCTTCGTGCGCGCGGGCATACGCATAGTGCGCGACCGTGGGATAGGGCACGGCGCACCAGAGAGTCCAAGGATCGCGAAAGTCTGCGACCCATGGCAGTCGATAGCGACTCGCGAGCTCCCGAGCCAAGACGGCGACGCCGAACGGAGGCGCGGTGGCGACCAGTACATCGGGCCGGCGCTCCGGCACGAGCCGATCCAAAAACTGGCGCAGCGGCCGGCGCCAGAAGTGAGCAACTGGGTCGCCCAGTTGACCGTAATGCGCCGCCGCGCGCCCTGCGCGGCGCGCCACGAGCGACCAATACCAAGAGGGAAATCCGCTCGAGAGGCGATGGACACGAACGGTGGCTGGAACTCGGGAGAGCAGCTCCGGGTCTATCGGCGCGGACGACCAGGCCGGATAGTCCTCGGCACGGACCGTAACTACATCCAGCTCGATCCCGGACTGGGGAAGGTGCTCCGCGAAGCTCAGCGCGCGATGCACCCCGCCCGAGGCGAGTGGCGGAAACTCGTACGCGAGTAGCAGCGCGCGAACTGTCACGCGGCGGTAAGCGCGAAGAGGTCGAGCGCGAATTTCGCCGCGTGCGTCGGATACGCGTGAGCATCGTACTCTCCCCACGCTGGATGAGAGCCGGGCACGCCGCCCGAGATCTCAGGCCAATCGGCGACCGTCCGCACGCATCCTCGCACAGCCTCGGCCATTGCGCGCGCCGCGCTCATCCAATGCTCATCGCCCGTCGCGTTTCCCAACATCGCCCATACCAGCCCAACCTGGGCGTCACCCGTTACGCATCGCCACTTCGCCGCTGGACGCCAGCCACGTGCGAGGCGCCCGGGGAGATAGCCCACGCATTCGCGCACTTCGCGCAATGCGCCTGCCGCCTGGGCGGCCGCAGCGCGATACCGCGGCTCGTCGAGTAGGTCGGCGCCCTCTAGCAGCCCTTCGAGCACATATCCGATCGTGTGCGTCGTAGGACTGCCGCCTGGAGTGAAATCGGCCCGATCGAACCATCCGTCCGAATCCTGCTGCGCCAGCACCCATTCGAGAGCGCGGCGGGCTGCCGCCGCCGAGCGCTCGTCGTCGGCCAGACGAGCGAATGTGGCAAGCGCGCTCGCCGCCCGCGCGTAGTAGCTGTGCGGGACCCCGTTGAATGCAGAGCGCGTCCAGCTCCCGTCGGGTTCCTGCTCCGCGAGGAGCCATGCCGCCGCTTGACGCGCGGGACACAGCCATCGCGACTCGCCCGATGCGATTGCCAGCGCGCACCACCCATCCAGCACTTGCGCCGTATTGAACACGCTCGGTTCGCTGGCACCGGGATGCCACTGCTTCCGGCAAACCGCACCGCTCGGGAGACGCGTGCGTAGCAGCCATTCCCCTGCTCTCGCCGCGGCCCGCGAGAGCTCGACGCCATTGGGCCCCTCGCGAGCCGACTCGCGCAAGAGCGTAGGAATGACGTAGCCTGTCACCTCCGGATACGGCTGGCCCCATCCGTCCACGACGTGGTACGCGGCAGGCATCGCACCGCCCCCGCCGCGCGCTGCGCGCGATACCCATCCCAATACTGCCGATCTGCATGCTGATAGATCGCGCGGCACGCTGCCGGCCCGCAGGTATGAGAGCAAACGCCCTTGGGCAGCAAGTCGAGCCGCAACCGTGGCGTGTGTTCGGCCCCAAAGCGCCGCGCGGCCCGCGCCCGTCCCCGCCGCCCGCTCTTGGCCGTCACGTGAGAGCGCGTCCAATCCCGCGGCGAACGTGCGGGCGCGGGAATCCCAAGTAAACTCCGCGTGCACACGCTGGCGGGCGCGTGCGCCGCAGGCTGTCGCCAACTGCGGGTCCGCCAGGAACCGTCGCATGGCCGCAATGAGCGGTCCTTCCCCACTATCGGTGTCGACCAAAAGGCCCGTTACGCCGTCAACTATGGCTTCCGGCACACCGTCGTAGCGGCCACCAATGGCGGGCTTGCCAGCACGGGCCGCCTCCAGAAACACAAGTCCAAACCCCTCTGCGTCGTCACGCACGCGGCGCGTCGGCATGACGAATAGCTCACACTCCTCAAACAGCGCGTCGCGCGCGGCGTCGTCGACTTCACCCGCGAACGTCACCAACGACCCGATTCCGCACGTGTGCGCGAGTGCAAGTAGTCGATCGCGCTCGGGGCCGTCACCCGCAATCACGTAGCGCAAGTCAGGAAACTCCGGCGCCAGCTGTGCGAATGCCCGGATCGCGAGATCGATGCCCTTACGCGGGCGCAGCATGCACACCGAGAGGACGAACCGGTGGTCCCGCAGCCCAAGTCGCATTCGCACGTCACACGGCTCTGCGCGGGGCTCGGCTAAGACGGAAACCCCGGGGCGCAGCAGGGTCACTCGGTTCTCGGGCACACCCCGCGAGATGAGCATCCGCGCCGTTGCGCCGCTGATCGCATACCACCTTGATATCTCTCGCGCTGCCGCACTCGGCCAGGCGGCGTCGAGAATCTCGCGCCCGTAAGCGAGTGCGGCGCACGGAACCCCCAGCTCCCGACACGCGACAGGCCACGGCGCGGTCACGGGGCTGACACGCCCGAGCACGAAAGTCGAATCGCGCGCTTCGGCCGCGATCTCGCGCAGCAGCTCGCGCGCTCTCCGCTGCCTTGTCGCCAGCCAGCCGAGTGTGTTGAGCCGGCGCAGCGGCCCTATGCCGTCGCCACGGTAGCGCGTGTGAGAGCGAAACCATGGTACGTGCCGATATCGGAACGGAATGGTCCCGTTCAGCGCATCCGCGCCCGCGACGCTGGTCACGACAAGCACGTCGTGCGTCGTGGACATGGCCAGCGCGAGCTGGTGCAGGTACTCGGCGACACCACCCGTCGCCGGCTTGGAGTCTTCCGTCAGGAAGACGACCCGTTTCCGCGCCCTGCTCACGCCGAGGCTCCCAGCCGTTCACGCGATGCCGGTTGAGTCGAGGCGTAGCGCGGGTCACCATACCAACCAGCAAGACGCTCAAGTTGGGAGGCGATCGTTCCGCGCGTCTCCGTTGGCACGAGCGATCTGTCCACGGTTTCGCCGGTAGCCACCGGCGAAACAATGGCATCAGGCCGAAACAAGTCGCGGAACGTGCACAACAGCTCGTACTTGGAGATCACAGCCGTACCCGGCTGGCAGACGGACGCCACGGGCTGCCCCGCTAGGCGTGCGTCCGCCAGAGCAAACGCCACCTCGGCCCAGTCCAGCGTAGTGATGCCGTTCCAGCGATGGTCCGTCCATCCTGGCACCGGCACGGCGGATGGACGCGCAAGAAACCACTCCAGCAGGCCGCGCCCATTGCGCGGGCTCGGACCGACGACCGATGCTCGGATCACCGTCGCGTTGGGAAAGCGGGCAACTGCTTCGCCTAAGCTTTTTGAGAATCCATATAGGTCGCTCGCGTCGCACTCATCTCCAACTTGGTGTCCGCCGGTGGGCCTGAATACGCAGTCGGTGCTCGCGTGAACCAGGTACTGCCGCGGCCGGAGGCGCGTGGCGAGGTGCACTGGCAATACCGCGTTGGCGGTGAAGAGCTCGGACGCGGTCGGAGCGCCGTGCAGAGTTCGGCCGAGGCAATTGATCACTACCGTGGCGTCGGACGCGCGCACGGCTTCGACCAGCGCGTCGCGAGGCTGCGCTCCATAGCGCTCCTCGGTTGACAGCACACGGTGCCCGAGCCTGGCGGCGTATCGCGACACTACGTGGCCAAGCATCCCGCCGTGCCCGACGACGAAGACGCGCACGCCTAGGCCTCCCCTTCCGGAGCCGGCTCGATACTGCCCATGCGATCGAGTAGCTGTGCTATCTCCCCCTCGTTCGTAAGTCGCCGAGTGTTGGCAGAGGTATACTCATAACCGAGCGGGTGAGTCGATTGCATGGCCGGCGCGCGGTATTCGGGATGGATCGTGAAGTACTCTTCGCATTCGGTCGCCCGCAGGATCTCGTACTCGTTGACCAAGGTCTCGTCGATCTTCTCGCCCGCGCGGATCCCTATGCGGTGGATCGGAATCGCGGCTCCGTTGCCGTATTTGCCGATCATCACGCGGGCGAGGTCGTCCACGGTCGCTGCTGGCGCCTTTCGCACGAAGATCTCTCCGCCCGCTGCTTCCGCCATGGCCAGCCCCACCAGCTCGACCGCCTGGTCGAGCGTCAGCATGAACCGCGTCATGTGTCCTACGGTGATCGTAACGGGCCCGCCGGCCGCAATCTGCTGTCGAAAGAGCGCAACCACAGATCCGCGGCTCCCCATCACGTTGCCGTAGCGCACGCAGCAGAAGATCGTGTCGGACGGGGCGCGATTTTGCGCGCAGACGATCTTCTCCATCATGGCCTTCGACGTCCCCATGGCGTTGACCGGCTTGACGGCCTTGTCGGTGCTCAAGGCGACGACAAGTCGCACCCCCGCGGCGAGCGCCGCTTCGCACACGTTCTGCGACCCGATCGTGTTGGTCTGGAAGGCCTCATACGGGAAGGCCTCGCACGAGGGCACCTGCTTGAGAGCCGCAGCGTGGAAGACCACGTCTACTCCGCGCATTGCCTCGCGTAATCGCTGGGCGTCGCGCACGTCGCCTATCGCGTAATCGAAGTCCGGGAAACGCCGGCGCATCGCCCATTGCTTCTGTTCATCTCGGCTGAACACGATCACGCGTGCGGCCTGTCGCTCGGCCAGATGTGAGGCAACGCGGGTACCGAATGACCCAGTACCACCAGTAACGAGAATACGGGAGTTCCGGACGGGGATCACGTAAGCGCGCCGATTGGCACCATGTCGACCGGGCTACAGGGACGTGTCAGCGGTCGCGCGACGGCTGCGGCGATATCCGCCGGCGATAGCCTCTCCGCATCCAGGGTGCGCCGTGCCCGGAGGGCGCGAGCGATGCGCGGAATGGCTGCCAGCATCCCGCGTGCTGCCGCCCGGTTGCCGCAGGTCGCGTTGTACAGCACTCGATACGGCAAGCGTCCGAGCACGCCAGCTGCGAACCGCCAATCGCCCACGTTCTTGAGAAGAAACAGCATTCGATTGCGCTCGAGCAGGCAATCCCGGCGCCGGTCCGACAATGTCCCGCCCAGCGTCGCTCCAGCGCGATGGTATATCACGCTTCGTGGCTCGAATATCGACGTCCATCCGCGCCGCCACGCGCGGTACGACAGATCGAAATCTTCCCAATACCCGGGGCTGTACAGCGGGTCGAACCCACCGAGCTCAGAGAAATATGAGCGCCGATACGCGGAGCACCCCCCGCCCGCTTCAGCCGTGTAGCACGGCTCCAAAGCCCCGAGCTCGAACCAGTGCGTGAGCCAGAATCGCTCGAACCGGATGCGGCGGGGCCCGATTTGCGGTGAGCATCCGTCCCACTCGCGAACGCTGGCGGAGACTGCAAACACGCCGGGGTCGGCGAAGTGCGCCAGCAACGGAGCAATGAACGACGGCTCGACACGCATGTCGTTGTTGAGCACGACAACCACGTCTTCGCGCCGAGTGGCCACGACGCCATTCAGCGAGAACAGGTAATCATTTCGCTCCGCGATGTGCACATCGATGTCGGGATATGCCGCGCGCAGCCATGCGACGTCGTCGGTCGTGCTCCGGTTGTCCACCACGACAATGGGAACGCGCCCGCCGTGGGCTTCGCGCGCTGCGCGCAGACTGGGCAGTAGATGCTCGAGGTGCGCACGTCCGTTCCAGTTGAGAACCAGGATTGCGCAGGTCGCCTCTTTCGGCATGGCGAGACTCAGCGCAACGCAGCCCCGACAACCGCAAACAAGGCACACACCCCGTACAACACGCGCACGGCTGCCCGCGGCGAATACCCGTCTGCTGCCATTCGGTCGAGGACGCGGTGGTGAATGTGCTCGCGGTCGGCAACGAATATCGACCGACCACGCCAGGTACGACGCGCGACCGCCAGGAGAGTATCGAGCAAAGGCAGCCCCAGCGCCACAACGGGAACGGCCGCCGTGACCACGCCCGGCGACGCCTGGGTACTCAGCAGGCCGACACCGGCCAGCATGAAGCCCATGAACAGGCTACCAGAATCGCCCAGGAAGATGCTCGCCGGGTACGCGTTGAACCACAGAAAGCCTAGCGACGCGCCCGCTAGAATAAGACCGGCAACCGCCACGTCGAGCCGATGATGGGCGGCCGCGCCGGCGACGATGGGCACCAGCGCGAAGAGTGCCACGCCAGGCGCCAAGCCGTCGACACCGTCGATCAAATTGAACGCGTTCGTGGCGCCGACCAGCCACCCTACCGTGAGGAGCGCGCCCACTGGCGCGCCGAGCTGCACTACTCCGAACGCGGGAAGGGCGACCGCCGTGACGCGCACGCCTGCCTGGTATACAAGAAGCGCCACGAGCGCCTGGGCCGTCAGCTTCCAACGCGCACGCACGGGGTGTACGTCGTCGACTAGGCCGACAAGGTGCACGGCGAGCGCGCCGCACAGTGTCACGAACAATCCGCGTCCGGGTCCGGAAAACACCGCGAGCCCAACACGCGGCACGAGGGCAGCCATCCAGTTCACGGTCACGGTCACGGCCAGAGCGATCGCGACGCCACCGACCCTGGGTATGCCCGCCCGCAAAACCTGCTGGCCGTGCCCGTTGTGCTCCTCCGGGCGGTCGAACAGGCCAGCGCGGCGCGCGTGCTCCCGCACCGCGTAGGTGAGCACAAACGCCAGCAGAGCGGCTCCCAGAAAGCCGACGACGGACAGCGCCACCGCGAGTGAGTTCGCGTCGTGGCCCGCGACAACGCGTGCTAGCGCGTGCACGGCGTCAGCGCGCGAGGTTAGAGCACGGTGACGCCGGCCCCCGCTCGCCGAAGCCTGCCGGCCAACGCGGGACCCACGCGCGCTCGCACAACAACGTCGCCGTCATTTGCATCTACGGTGAGAACCTCGGCGTTGCGGTGCAACTCCGCCAGGAGCTTCCCGTCGCTGACCGGGAGCCTGATCGTCGTCACTGGACGCGAGCTGCGCAAGTCCGTCGCTAGCGCGCGCCGCAGAGGCTCGATTCCGGGCTCGCCAATCGCCGACACGAACACGCTGCTCGGGTGCGCATCCCGCACGCGATCGGGAAACGCCTCGCGGTCTGCCTCATCGAGAAGATCGAGCTTGTTGAACACTGTCAATGTCGCGGAGTCTGCCGCCCCGAGATCGGCCAGCACCTGCTCGATGACGGCATACTGCTCCTCCCACGCCGCGTGGCTAGCATCGACCACGTGAAGGATGTGATCGGCTTCGGTCACCTCTTCCAGCGTGGCACGGAAAGAGGCCACCAGATTGGGCGGGAGCTTGCGGATAAATCCGACGGTGTCGGTGACGAGCACGTGCGAATTTGCGCCGACCTCTACCTCGCGCGTGAGCGGATCGAGCGTCGCGAACAACCGGTCCTCGACGAACACATCTGATGATCCGCTGAGGGCGCGGAGAATCGACGACTTGCCAGCGTTGGTATACCCCACGAGGGACGCGCGCAGAGCGTCCCTACGGGCGTGGCGCTGAACGGACCGCGCGCGCTCGATGTCGGACAGCCGCCCCTTCAGTAGCTGAATGCGATGACCCACGAGCCGTCGATCGGTTTCAAGCTGCGTCTCGCCCGGGCCGCGCATGCCGATTCCCCCTCGGAACTTCTCGAGGTGGGTCCACATGCGAGTGAGGCGCGGCAGCATGTACTCCAGCTGCGCCAGCTCGACCTGCGTCTTTGCTTCACTCGTGCGCGCACGCGTGGCGAAAATATCGAGTATCAGCTCGGTCCGGTCCATCACTCGGCGGCCGGTCGCGTCTTCGACGTTCTTGCCTTGCGCGGGCGTCAAGTCATCATCGAACAGCAGGAGTGATGCGTCTGCCGATTCAACACGCGCGCGCAGCTCGTCGATCTTTCCCTTTCCGAGGTAGGTTGCGGGATGTGGTCGGTCGAGACGTTGGGTCACTTCGCCGACCACCAGTGCGCCCGCGGTGTCGGCTAAGCGGGCCAGCTCCTGCAAGTGTTCCGCCGCCTGCCGTCGGTCGGCGGCGCCTTTGAGTGGCGCGCCGACCAGGAGCGCGCGCTCTACCGGCGGTGCCAGCGAAATCAGCGACCGCGAGATGCCGTGATCCCCTTGCGCGACCCAGCGCTCACTGCGCTGCTGCGTCCAGAGTGACGTTCAGCGTGGAAAATTCCCCTGTTCGGTCGTACGGTACGTCAGTGGACCCGGATGGGGTCGACAACGTCACAGTGCCCACCACGCGATATAGCACCGTACCCGCATTCATGACCTGCTTGCCCGCGACACCAAGCCCTGAATAGCTCACAGATAGCGGCAGGTGCACGTCCGAGGTTGCAGCAGCGACGATCTGGAAAGGCTCTTCGATCGCGCCCAGACCAACCGTGTCGGAGCCGGCCATGAGGGCGTAGGTGGCCCGGTGTGCGCTAAGGACGTAGGAATTCGGATTGTCGACGGCGACCACGATGTCCACAGCGCCCTCGTTCAAGCCGATGCGGCGCACGCGCAGGTCCCGGAATGTCACCGCCGGCTGCTGGAACGGCGCCGAGTGCGCGTGATGGCATCCGCAGAGGAGAGTGCCCACCGCGGCGAAACGCAAAGGCAGGCGCAACATCGACCGCGCCATCACGGCTTCGCTTCCTCGTCTCCGTGACGCTTCCGCCTCAACTCAGCCCACCAGGCAAGTCGTTTGGCAATCTCCTTCTCGAACCCGAAAGGGCCCGGCTCATACAGGATCTCCCCGGCCACCCGGTCGGGGAGGTATTCCTGAGGAATGTAGGCCTCGGGAACGGCGTGCGCATATTGATACCCGGCTCCGTATCCCAACTCCTTCATCAACGCGGTCGGCGCGTTGCGAATGTGCAATGGCACAGGCTCCGCGGGCGTGTCGCGCGCGAGCGCCAACGCGGCATCCCACGCTTTGTACACCGAGTTGGACTTGGGAGCTGTCGCCAGGTAAACCGCCGCCTCCGCCAGAGCCAGCTCGCCTTCGGGTGACCCGAGAAAGTGATAGGCATCCCGAGCCGCGATCGCCAACCGGAGAGCCTCCGGGTCTGCCAGTCCCACGTCTTCTGCCGCGAATCGAACGCTGCGCCGGGCGATGTACATGGGATCTTCCCCGCCCTCGATCATGCGCGCCAGCCAGTACAGGGCGCCCTGCGGATCGCTCCCGCGGAGCGCCTTGTGATACGCCGATATCAAGTTGTAGTGCTCTTCTCCTGACTTGTCGTACCGGGCGAACCGCCGCTGTGCGGCCTCGCGCACGTCACGCGCTGAGATCTCGCCGCCTGCCACCACGACACCCGCAGCCGCCTCGAGCACGTTTAGCGCCCGCCGGGCATCACCGTCCGCGGTCGTGGCCAGGAGCTTGAGGGCGTCGGGCGTGATCGTCAGCCTCTGAGCGCCAAGTCCGCGCTCGACATCGGTAAGAGCGGCATCTACCAGCGTCGCGATGTCCTCGGCGCTCAAGGCTTCGAGGACCACGACCCGCAGCCGCGACAGAAGCGCTCCATTTATCTCGAACGACGGATTCTCCGTGGTCGCCCCGATGAGCGTCACCACTCCGTTTTCGACATACGGCAGAAACGCGTCTTGCTGCGCCCGATTAAAGCGATGGATCTCATCGACAAAGAGCACTGTTCCTCGACCCCTGCGCAGTCGCTCTTCTGCCTCGGCGACCACAGCCCGGATCCGAGGAACGCCCTCAGTCACGGCAGAAAACGGGACGAACTCCCGGTCGGTGTACCGCGCGACGAGGCGCCCCAGTGTGGTCTTGCCGGAGCCAGGCGGGCCCCAAAAGAGCAGCGAGCCGACTCGTCCCTGTTCAATCTCATCGCGTAGGGGTTTCCCCGAACCGATCACTTGTCGCTGGCCTACAAACTGGTCGAGTGTCTGGGGGCGCATTCTCGCGGCGAGTGGCGCGAGCGGCGCGCTCCGGCTTTCGTTGGCGACGGAAGGCTGGTTCAGCTCGAGCTCAGCCGCCGGGGCGGCATGTCGAGACGACGCCCGCGAGGAAGTGCGCGGCATCAGGCTTGAGTCAGCCCCAGACGGACTGCCGCCGCCGCGACCGCGTCGCTCAGCTCGGGGGCGGGCCCGAAATCATGACGCGCAAACTTCCAGCTCCGGGTTCGCAATATCCTTCGCTCCTCGAGCCCCAAGCCGAGCAAAACGTACAGCCACCGATCGCTGCGCGAATAGATGAACAATTCGAGTTGCGGGTTGATCGTTATCTGGTCCTCGGCCGTATAGATGGCAACCTCCACGCCACCGGCTGCCGCCAATGGCACCTTTAGACGGCCGATCGCGTCCTGCACGTCCGGCAGAGCGACTCTCTCACCAGCCCATGTGCGCTTGCCTCTGCGATCGTCGACCGCGACATCGACAGCCGGGGGAAAGTGCTGCATGAGCACGTAGAAGAGGTCCACCGCGCGCTCGGCGTTGGCCACGACGTGCGCCGCGTAGTATCCGGTCTCCTTGACGAATGTGAATCCGTCCAGGCCCGAGCGAAAACGGCGCCATATCGACGTCTCGGGCTGCCTGCCGCGAAAAAACACCACCGATAGCGCGCTCGACTCAGGACAAGGGCGGCATGTCTAGCTTTTCCTCGCCGTCGGCGAACTGATGGGCGAGTTCGAGCAACTGCGTGTGCGTATTGGAGGAGGGATCATCCAGCACTACGGCCAATAGTCGCTGCAAAATTTCGCCGATCGCCGGACCCGGCGGGATCCCACTACGGACCAGGTCATCGCCGCCGATCGCCAGGTCGGATAGCTCCAAGGCGTCGTGAAAAGCGGCTCGCACAGCGCGACGGTAAAGCGCGGCCACCGCGTGCTGGGGCGGCGCTGCCCCGCCGAGCGCCCGCGCTGCGCCCCAGCGTGCGGCAGCTACGCGGAGCAGCGCCGAGACGTGCGTGCGCCCGATCGCCGATACCCAATGACGCACGGAAACGTCGCCGATCGGATGACCGGCGCTGAGGGCGCGTTCCATGTCGGAGCCGTACAAGCCCCACCGACCCACGAGCTTGGAGATCCACTCCGCATCCGAGTTAGAAAACCGGAGCGTGCGCAGCGCGTCCCGCGCCGCTCGCTCGGGGAGGCCGGCAAATAGCGCGGTCAACCGGTTGACGCGCCGTGCTGACCGTCGTGGGCCCGCTGGCCTTGGTAAGCAATTGAGCGACTGGAGGGTCACGTCATCGACCTTTGCCAGCCCCGGTATGAGCACGGCCAGTGCGCCGCTGTCCCGCCACAGCCGCAGCGCGCGGGCGGGCTCGTTCACCTGCTCCATCGTCTTTTCCAGCTCCTGCTTCACGCGCTCCGGTGACAGTTGGATGAGATGCGACGCGCTGGACTCGATCGCCGCCCACGTCCGCGGCTCGATTTCGAACCCGAAGCGCGCCGCAAAGCGGAGCGCTCGCAGCGCGCGCAATCGGTCCTCGCGCATGCGATCTACAGGGACGCCGACGGCTCGGACAACTCCACGCGAGAGATCGACCCGCCCGCCGAACGGATCGCGGATCACCTGACGGGACGGCGAGTACGCGATCGCGTTGATCGTGAAATCGCGTCGAGCAAGATCGTCGTCGAGCGACACGCCAAACTCAACTTCGGCGTGCCGACCATCCGTCCGAACGTCGCGGCGAAACGTTGTCACTTCATGCATGGTGCCTTCCCTATCGAGAACCCCGACTGTGCCAAATTCGACTCCGACCGGCACGGTGCGGCGAAAGAGACTCATTACCTGTTCCGGAGTCGCGGCCGTCCCGAGATCCCAATCAGCATGAGGGTGCCCAAGCAGCGCGTCTCGGACGGCCCCGCCAACGCACCACGTCTCGTATCCGGCGCCTTCGAGCTTGTCAGCTATGGAAAGCACTTGCGCCGGCGGCGCCAACGTCGCTGGGACGTCGCCCACGCGCTTGGCCCCTCCTCCCCGCGCCTTACGAGGCAAAGACCTCCGCCAGCTTGTCGCCCTGCAGTCCAGCTCCCAACGCGAGCATGAGATCGATCCGCGCCTGC
>Ga0073928_10003878_pt1 | contig 22910 bp, 14 predicted proteins | sample PaiPotPPA55metaG_FD_76969 | JGI IMG/M metagenome (GOLD analysis project Ga0073928, IMG submission 76969) | Iron sulfur acid spring bacterial and archeal communities from Banff, Canada, to study Microbial Dark Matter (Phase II) - Paint Pots PPA... ...
ACTGACGACGAGGTTCGAGCGGCTTCGCTGCAGTTCGTGAGAAAAATCAGCGGCTTCAACAAGCCATCGAAAGCGAACGAGGCGTCGTTTCTGTCGGCCGTCGATGAAATCGCGGAGGTCTCGGCTCGCTTTCTCCGTTCGCTGGAAACGAACGCACCACCGAAGAACCGCGAAGAAGAAGCAGCCAGGGCGAGGGCTCGCGCCGCCGCAAGATTTGGTTCGTAAGACCGCTGAGACGTTCCTCTTGTAGGAGTACCGGACTCCCCGCAGGAAATCAGTTCGAGATCGACTTGCGGTCGTCGCTCGCGTAGGCCGGCGCCACAGTCAGCACTTCCTGCACGCGCGGATCCTTGATTACCTTCGCGAACGCCGGATCGGTCTGGGCGTTGACGAACTCTTTGTAGCCATCGTCACGCGAGAGTCTCAAATAATGCGCCACGCGTTCCGCGTCGCCCGCCAACGCGTAAGACTTGGCGACAAAGAAATAGAAGAGGCCCGGATCGGTGGTCGTCCTCTGCTGGATGACGGTGCCGTTTCCGCCCTTGCTGTCCAGGATACTCGGGTCGATGGCCAGCGCTTTGCCGAACGCGCTCAACGCTTCGGGATACTTCTTCTCTTCGACGTAGGCGTACGCCATGTTGGCGTATACCGGCGCCATGTCGATACGCAGCTCCAGCGCCTTCTGGTAATAGCCGATGGCCTTTCCGTAGTGCTTCTTCTCGTACTCTACCGTGCCGACATTGTTCACCGCACTGGCGAGATTCTTATCGGCGTGCATCGCCTTCTTGTAGCAGCGCTCCGCGCGATTCAGGTCGACCAACTGCTGGTACGCGACGCCCATTTTATTGAACAATGCAGCGCTGTTCGGATCGGTCTTCAGAATGTCATCGTAGGCGCGCGCCGCATCCAGATATTCCTTGCGAGCCATCAGGATATCGGCGCGCAGTTCCGCGGCCTCGCGCGGCGTCAGTTTTTCAGCGGGCGGAGCGGAGTCCTGAGTCGTTGCGGCCGTATCGGAAACTTGCTGAGCCCATGCGGGCAGAACCGACAGAAGAACCAGCGAGGGTACAAACAGGAGCGAACGTCTCATAACCTGCTCCTTCACCAGCGCGCTGAAAAGCGAGCTGGTTTCCTGGCGAAGCCTACGGTTGATCCTTCGGTTTGTCCGGGGGATTGTCCGCTGGCTTCTTGCTTCCCCCAAAGATACCAAAAATCTTGTCCAACAGGCCTTTTTTCTTTTCTGGTTCCGGCGCCGGCTGAGGAGGCGCTCCCGGGGTCCCCGGGGCAGGCTTTGCGCCGGGCCTGTTCGGCAGGTTCGACGCGTTTGCCTGGCCATTCGCGCCAACCGGAGGCGGCGGAGAGGGATTCGAACCCTTCCCGAAGAGGTGCGACAACCACGATCCCGGCGACGATTGAGCCGCTTCGGCGCCGCCGTGCGCCTGGCAGTATGTGCCCGGTTCGCTGCCGGAGACGAAGTACTCCGTGGCCGTCTTAGGACACGACGCGGTGGCAAGCTGTCCCGTGTCGGGATCGATGACCTCTTCGATCACGCCCGCCGGCGCTTCAAACTCCTGGGTGTTGCGGTACGCCGGAAGGAGTACCGCGCGCTTCATGAACTCTCCCCAAATCGGCGCAGCCGTCTGGCTGCCGGAAAGGTCCAGGTCGCGATTGTCGTCGAAGCCGATCCAGACCACGCACAGCAAATTTGAAGTGAACCCGGCAAACCAGCCGTCGCGCGATGTTCCCGTCTTCCCCGCCGCCGGCGCCGTAAAACCCACATACCGGGCGTTCACGCCGGTACCGTGGTTGATCACGTCTTCCATGAGGCTTGTCACGAGGAAGGCCACGCGCGGATCGAGAACGGCGCGGACCTGCGGATTGTTTTGCTCTTCGGTGCCGCCGTCAGCGGCAATCACGCTGCGGATGTAGAGCGGCTCGGCACGCACGCCGTTTGTGGCGAAAGCCGTGTAGCCGGACGCGACATCGATCGGCGTCATTTCATAAGCGCCGAGGGCCACCGCCGGCGTCGCCTGGATATTCGAGCCCAATACCATTTGCCGGGCCACGTCCACCACGCGCTGGTAGCCGATCATCTCCGCCACCTTCACGGTGGCGACGTTCAGCGAATGAATCAGCGCGTCGCGCACGGTGATCGTGCCGTAAAACTCTTCGCCATAGTTGTTCGGCGTGTATTCCTTGCCGTCGAAGTCGAACGTGGTGGGCACGTCATCCACCGAGGTGGCGGGCGTCACGATCGGCTGCATGTTCTGCACCGCATTGTCGAAAGCCGCCGCGTAGACGAACGGTTTGAATACCGATCCCGGCTGACGCCGAGCCTGCGCGTGATTGAGCTGGCTTTCTCCGTAATTTCGCCCGCCCACCAGCGCGCGGATTTCACCCGTGCGCGGATCCATCACCACCATGGCAGCCTGCACCTGCGGAACGGCTTCGCCCTTCTTCTGCCAGGCGGCGTAGCGCTTGGCGAGCAGTTTGTCCACGTTCTGCATTCCGCTCTCGATCACGTCAGACGCCGCGCGCTGCAAATCAGGATCGAGGGTCGTGTAAATCCGATAGCTCTGGTTCTCGAGGTCCGCTTCGGAGAACTTCGCGAGCATGTGGTCCTTCACCATGTCCACGAAATAGGGTGCGGCGCCGCTCGCGATGCCGCTTCTCACGAAGTTCAACTTCATTTTCTTCGCGGCGTCCGCGTCGGACTGCGGGACGTAGCCATCTTCCACCATCTGCCCCAGGACGCGGTCGCGCGCCTCCACAGCTCGGTCGAGGTGATGTTCCGCGGATGCATAGCGGTTCGGCGCCCGGATAATGCCCGCCAGGAACGCGCACTCCCCCAGATTCAGCTCGTGCACATCCTTGCCAAAGTAAGCCTCGGCTGCTTCTCCAAAGCCGCGAATCGAGAAGCTGCCGCGATTGCCCAGATAAATGTCGTTCGCGTAGAGCTCGAAAATCTGCTGCTTCGAGAACCGCTGGTCGATTTCCATCGCCATCAGCACTTCTTTCGACTTGCGGCTCCATTCGCGTTTCGTGGTGAAGAAGAACGTCCGCGCCACCTGCATGTCGATGGTGCTGGCGCCTTGCGCCTTTTGTCCCCGGCTTACGTCGTAGAACGCGGCTCCGAACACGCGAACGAAGTCCAGCGCTCCATGCTCGAAGAAGCGCTTGTCCTCCGCGGCCAGCACGGCGTCGAGCAGATTCTTCGGCAGATCGTCGTACCGGATGACGCGCCGCTTCTCGCGCGAACTGTCGAAGAGATTGGTCAGCACCTCCGGCTCGACGTCCGCGAAATCCCGCTGCACGCCGCCGGGAATCTGCACGATCCGCGAAACGTACGGACCCGAGAAGTCCACCCGAATCGCGTTGTTGCCTTTGAAGTAGGAGTCTTCCGAGGGCCGGATTTCGATGGCCGTCTTGGTGACGCTAAACTCCCCGGGCGCACCGGGCACTCCGCCTTCCTGATAACCGGCATGGATCAAATATTGCTCAAGATCGGCTTGCTTGAGGGTTTCGCCCGCGTAGATGCGTCCGGGAGCGGAGTAGACGCGTGAGGTATTCTGGTAAATCTTTCCGGTTAGCCGCTCGTTCACCATTTTCCCGAACTGGACGTAGTAGTACGCCAGCACGGAGGTGGCCCCCACCAACGCGGCCGCCAACACAGACAGCAGCACCAGGCCGACGCGCGACGTCAGGAAGCCTCGGGCGATTCGGATTCGCAATCGTTTCTCCGCCTATACCTTGCGAGCAGACTTACAGAGAACCACAACGCCGCGCTCGGGCTGGCGCAGCCTTCCTCTTAGTAAGAGTTCTATCTTAAATCGTATGGTTGTCTGCGTGGGGATGAAATTGCAGGCTGAATTGATACACCAGCAAGTCGATGGGAATCGAGTAGTCCAGCGAAATGCTCACGCTTCCCTGATTCATGGTGACCGTAATCTCTTCCTTCTTCTTGATCGGGAGGTCGAGCTTCTGCGCCTTGTCATAGATGTCCTGCCGGATATCGTCTTCACTCTTGCGGGGATAGCCGGCCAAGGCAAACCGAGCCTCACTCTCAACGGCGTCCTGGAACTGGTAGTTCGTAAAGTATGGCGGAATGATTTTTACCGCGACAAAGATCGTCGCCCCCAGGAACAGGAGCGTCATGATGAGGTTCAGGCGTGCTGCCCCGCCCTCCTCATTTTGCTTCGGTCGCCCCATAAGAATAGCGTCCTCCGACCCTGTCGGGTACCCCAAGTGGGTGTCCAAACCGTAGCACGGCGAAAGGCACACGAAAAGACGCCATGCGAACCCCTGTTCGCGATGAGTAAACGCAACCTAGCAAGTCGTGATAGCCCTGTATCCAACCAGGACCTAGGCGGCTCGGCAGGTGCGGTATAGTGCTAGTTCGCTAATGCTTCTGACAATCTCATATAGCGGGAATCCCGCTGCCGATCTGGGCTACTTGCTCCATAAAAGTCCGTTCCGCGTTCACTCGTTTGAGCAAGTGTTCGGAAAGGCTCACGTCTTTTACCCCGAGATCGCTGCCGACCGCTGTACCGCAGCGCTGCTCCTGGAAATCGATCCCATTGGACTGGTGCGCAACCGGCGCGGACCTAGTGGCGAAGCGTACGCCTTAGAGCAATACGTCAATGACCGGCCGTACGCGGCGTCATCCTTCTTGAGTGTCGCCATTGCGCGCACGTTCGGCACGGCGATGACCGGCCGGAGCAAGGAACGCCAGGAACTGGCAGATAAGCCGCTGCCGCTGGAAGCCCTGATTGCTGTGCTGCCTTGTCGCGGCGGTGAAGATCTGTTGCGCCGCTTGTTCGAACCTCTTGGCTATCAGGTTGCAGCCACGAGACATCCGCTCGATGAGAAATTTCCGGAATGGGGAGAGAGTCCCTATTTTACCGTCACACTTAAGGGTACGGTGCGACTGAAGGACTTGCTCGCGCATCTCTACGTCCTCATTCCAGTCCTGGACGACGACAAGCACTACTGGGTCGGCGACGCAGAAGTGGAGAAGCTGCTGCGCCACGGGGAAGGCTGGCTTCGCGAGCATCCCGAGCGCGAGTTGATCGCCAATCGCTATTTGAAGCACCAGAAGCGCCTGGCGCGTGAAGTCCTCAGCCGCCTAATCGGAGACGAAGAGCCCGCAGCGGACGAAGCGGCCGAAACTCACGCTCGCGAAGAAGAGGCCATTGAGAAGCCGATCAGCCTGGCTGAACAGCGCATCGGAACTGTCATTGCAACACTTCGAAGCAGCGGCGCAAAGCGCGTTCTCGACCTTGGTTGCGGCGAGGGTCGGCTTCTCCGAGAGCTTCTGAAAGACAAAGCGTTTGCGGAAATCGTCGGTATGGACGTGTCCCACCGTGCGTTGGAGATTGCCTCGCAGAAACTGCGCCTGGAAAACTTGCCCACGATGCAGAAGGATCGGATCCGTTTGATTCACGGATCGCTGACTTACCGCGACCAGCGGCTGGCGGGTTACGATGCCGCAACCGTCGTGGAGGTCATCGAGCACCAGGACCCGCCGCGTCTAGCGGCGTTTGAACGTGTCCTGTTTGAATTCGCGCGCCCGCAAACTGCCGTCGTCACGACGCCCAACGTGGAGTACAACGTGAAATTCGAGACGTTGCCAGCCGGAAAGATGCGGCACAAAGACCATCGCTTCGAGTGGACACGTGCGGAATTCCACGCGTGGGCCGACACAATCTCCAAGCGGTTCGGTTATTCGGTTCGTTTCTTACCGATCGGACCAGAGGACCCAGGCTCAGGCAGTCCCACGCAAATGGGGATTTTTACGCGTCAATGAAGCTTGCGATTCCAGAACTCGCCGTAGTCGCTCTCGTCGGCCCCTCCGGGTCAGGTAAGTCGAGTTTCGCCCGGAAGCATTTTCGGCCGACCGAGGTTCTTTCTTCGGACTTTTGCCGCGGCCTCGTGTCCGATGACGAGACTAGCCAAGCCGCCACGAACGATGCCTTCGAGGTTTTGCATTTCATAGCAGCCAAACGTCTGACAGCCGGCAAACTGGTGGTGATCGATGCCACGAACGTTCAGCCCGAGGCCCGCAAACCGATCATCGCACTGGCACGCCAATATCACTGCATCCCGGTAGCAATTGTTTTCGACCTCCCGGAGAAGCTGTGCCACGAGCGGAACCGCGATCGACCGGATCGCGATTTCGGTCCACACGTAGTTCGCCAGCAGAGCCGGCAATTACGAAACGCTCTGCGCCTGCTCGAACGAGAAGGATTCCGTAGAGTCCACATACTGCGTTCGCCAGAGGAGGTGGATGCAGCCGAAATCGAGCGTCAGCCGCTATGGCACAATCTGAAGCACGAGCACGGGCCATTCGACATTATTGGTGATGTCCATGGCTGCTTTGACGAGCTAGTCGATCTCCTGACGCAGCTTGGGTATTCCATCGAGAAGCAGTCCAGTGTGGACGGCTCTCCTGGCTATTCTGTGAAGTCCCCAGAAGGTCGCAAGGTCGTTTTCCTTGGTGATCTCGTGGATCGCGGTCCCAAGATTCCGGACGTGCTTCACCTCGTGATGGGCATGGTCGAAGCCGGAACGGCTTTGTGCGTGCCCGGCAACCACGACATCAAGCTCATGCGGAAGCTTCGGGGCAAAGACGTGCAGATTACGCATGGGCTCGCGGATTCACTGGATCAACTCGACGAGGAGTCGGTGCAGTGTAGGAACGAAGCATGCGAATTCCTCGACAAGCTCGTAAGCCACTATGTTTTGGACGATGGAAGACTCGTGGTCGCGCACGCCGGCATGAAGGAAGAAATGCAAGGCCGAGGTTCAGGCAAGGTCCGCGACTTCGCATTGTTCGGCGAAACGACTGGCGAGACGGACGAGTTCGGTCTGCCGGTCCGCTACAACTGGGCCGCGGAGTATCGCGGCAAGGCGATGGTGGTCTATGGCCATACGCCGGTGCCCCAGCCCGATTGGTTGAATCGAACGATTAACATCGACACCGGCTGCGTCTTCGGCGGCAGCCTAACGGCGCTTCGCTACCCCGAGAGAGAACTCTTATCCGTAGCCGCGCGCGCCACGTACGCTCAGCCAGTCCGACCGCTTGTCGCGGTTGCAGAAGCCGCGCCACCGCTGACTTCTCAGCAAGTTCACGACGATTTGCTCGATATCGATGATGTGATCGGAAAGCGAATTGTCGCGACTCGCCTGCACCACAACGTCACAATTCGGGAGGAAAATGCGCTCGCGGCTCTTGAAGTTATGAGCCGATTCGCAGCGAATCCGAAATGGCTGATCTATCTGCCACCCACGATGTCGCCAACGGAGACGACCACGCAGCCCGGCCTCCTGGAACATCCCGCGGAAGCCTTTGCCTACTTCCGCCGCGAAGCCGTGCCTCGTGTCGTCTGCGAGGAAAAGCATATGGGCTCGCGTGCCGTCGTGATCGTCTGCCGAGACGAGGATGCCGCTCGACGGCGTTTCGGTGTGGTCGGGGAAGGCATCGGGATTTGCTATACACGAACCGGACGCCGATTCTTCGATAACGCAGGGATCGAGAGGGAATTGCTCGAAAAAGTGCGCGGGACCGTCGATGCGGCGCGGCTCTGGGATGAGCTTAAAACGGACTGGATTTGCATCGACGCGGAATTGATGCCCTGGTCCGCGAAGGCCCAGGAATTATTGCGGCGGCAGTACGCCGCCGTGGGCGCTGCAGCGAAGGCTTCGCTTACGGAGGCGGTTGCTTCGCTGGAGCGTGTAGCGTCGAGTAATGGAGATGCCGCAGCTCTCGTCGAACACCAGAAGCAACGGCTCAAGGCCGCCAATCTCTATGTCGATTCCTATCGCCGCTACTGCTGGCCGGTTCACTCGGTCAACGACTTGAAGCTCGCGCCGTTTCACCTGCTCGCTACCGAAGGACAGGTTCACGTCCAGCGTGATCACGCCTGGCACATGGAAAAACTCGCTGAGGTCTGCAAAGCCAGCGATGGGCTATTGCTCGCCACACCTTACAAGAAGGTGGACGTGACCGACACGGCAAGCGTTGAAGAAGCCACTCACTGGTGGGATGAGCTAACAGGCCGAGGCGGTGAAGGTATGGTCGTAAAACCGCTGGAATTCGTTACGCGCGGGCGACGCGGCCTGACGCAGCCCGCAATCAAATGCCGTGGCCCCGAATATTTGAGAATCATCTATGGACCCGAATACTTGCTGCCGGAAAACTTGCAACGCCTGCGCAATCGCGGGGTTTCCACCAAGCGTTCGTTGGCGCTTCGCGAATTCGCTCTCGGCATTGAAGCCTTGGAGCGATTCGTTCGGCAAGAACCGCTTCGTCGCGTCCACGAATGCGTCTTCGGCGTTCTGGCGCTTGAAAGTGAGCCCGTCGACCCGCGGTTGTAGCAACTCAAGTGGGGTCAACTGCTAGTACGCGCGGGCGAAGATGGCGCGCTCGGTTGCGGCGGCGCCACAGTAGACGCATTTGCCTGAGCCGCCGGCCTGCGACGCGCCGCCGAGGGTCTGGTCGAGCGGGATACAGCGCATGGTGGCTTTCGTTTCTTCCTTGATTTTGCCCTCGCAATCGCCGGAGCCGCACCACCACGCGTACGCAAAGCCCTTCTCGACGGCTCGCTTGAACCGCTCGTAGTCCGCGGGCTCAGTGGTATTCGCCTTGCGAAACGCGAGCGCCCGGTCATAGAGCGCCCGCTGAATTTCGCCGAGCATCTGCGTGACGGACGCAGCAATCCCCGGCTGCGGCACGAACGACTTCCCTTCCTTGCCGGGCCGATCGCGTCGCGCTAGCACGACCGAACCCTTCGCCACGTCCTTCGGACCCAGCTCCATCCGCAGCGGAACGCCGCGCATTTCCCAGTCGTTGAATTTGAAGCCGGGGCTCGTGCCTTCGCGCTCGTCCATCTTCACGCGGATGCCTGCATCGATCAGTTCCTTGCGCAACCGGTGCGCGTTTTCGAGCACAGACGCCTTCTCCTCGTCCGTCTTGTAGATTGGCACAATGACGATCTGAAACGGCGCAAGGCGCGGCGGCAAAATCAGCCCTTGATCATCGCCGTGCACCATGATGATCGCGCCAACGGTGCGTGTGGAAAGTCCCCACGAAGTCGTCCAGCAATGCTGCAAGACTCCAGTCTTATCGAGATAGCGAATCTCGAAAGCCTTGGCAAAGTTTTGTCCAAGGTTATGGGACGTGCAGAATTGCAACGCTTTGCCGTCGCCCATCATCGCTTCGAGTGAATATGTGATATCAGCGCCGGCAAATTTCTCAGCGTCTGATTTGCGCCCAGGAATCACGGGTATCGCCGCCTCTTTCACGGCAAAATCCGTGTAGACGTCCACCATCTGCCGCGTCTCGAATTCGGCCTCTTCCGCGGTCGCGTGCGCCGTGTGGCCTTCCTGCCAGAAAAACTCGAGCGTCCGCAGAAACAGTTTGGTGCGCAACTCCCACCGCACCACGCTGTTCCACTGATTGATCAGCACGGGCAAATCGCGGTACGACTGAATCCATTTCGCATACGAGTGCCCGATGATCGTCTCCGAGGTCGGCCGGATCACCAGCGGCTCTTCCAGCTTTTCGCCGCCTCCGTGCGTCACCACCGCCAGCTCGGGCGAAAATCCAGCGACATGAGATTTTTCCTTGTCGATGAAACTGCGCGGAATCAGCAGCGGGAACGCAGCGTTCACGTGACCGGTGGCTTTGAACCGCTGGTCGAGCTGCGCCGTGATGTTTTCCCACAACGCCCAACCGTACGGCCGCACGATCATGCAGCCGCGCACGGGCGCGTAGTCGGCGAGCTCGGCTCGCAGCACCAACTGGTTGTACCATTCCGAATAATCTTCGCTGCGAGTCGGCAATTTCTGGTCGGACATTCTCGGTCGTGCCTCACTTCCTTTCTGCAACAGCTTGTTTACGCCTTGAGCGGGACTCAAGGACCAAGCGAGTTAGGTTAGGAGAACTCTCACGGGTAAGTCAATTGTAAGCGGGCCGAGGTCGCTCATCGAAAAGGAAACGAATGACACCCCTCGATCAATCATGAAGAATGACGCGCAGAAGCGAATCGTTCACTTGCAGGCCGCCGTTGTACTTGATGAACCCGAGCTTGCGGAACTTGTTCATGAAGAAGCTGACGCGGCTCCGCGTTGTGCCAACCATTTCCGCCAACGTCCCTTGCGAAACCTGGGCGACGATTTTCTCCTGCTTCTCGCTGTTGCCGTACCTGGCCACCAGCAAAAGCGCGCGCGCTAGGCGTTTCTCGCTGGAATTGAAGAGCTGATCGACCAGGTCCTCCTCGACGCGGACATTGCGCTTGAGCATGTGGGCGACAAAACGGTCCGCGAACTCGCCTTCCTCATGAATCACGCGGATCATCTCCCGTTTCTCGATCTCTAATACCGACACAGACCCCATCGCGGTCGCCGTCCCCACTCGCAAAGGCTGGCCTGCGATACATCCCTCACCGAAGAAATCTCCTGTATGCAGGAGGGCGATGACTGCTTCCTTCCCCGAGGAAGAAGTAACGCTGATCTTTACCCTGCCGGCTTGAAGGTACATCACTCCCCTGCACGTATCGCCTTGCGAAAAAATAACCTCGGATTTGCGATACCTGACAATTCTTCTCTTCACTCCGGAGGTTTCCAGATACTCGCCAATATCAAACGACCTCTTCGCCCTGGATTTCTTCTCGACCATCCGAACTCTCTCCCCGCGACTCTGCGGGATTTTATCAAAATATAAACCACGCGGCAGCACCCAAAAAGTTGCACTTTGGAAAGGTGTGCAAAATTGACCAGACAGCCGGAAATCAATCTTTTACGCTGAGCCGCAAACTCGGATCGGTGCTGGGCCCTGGCCCTGGACGAAGAAACGGCTCTGCAAATGGGGGAGGATTGATGCGCATTCTGCTCTACAACCCGGATAACGGGGTTACGCGTAATTTCATGCCGCATCTTTGGATGTTCCTCCTGCAGTCACTCACTCCCCCCGGTCACGAAGTACTTCTGATCGACGGCAACGCGCAGCCGATGGATGAGGACGGCATCGCTCGCTTCGTGCGCGAACAAAAGATTGGACTCGTCGGGATCGGCGCGATGACCCGGATGATCGCCAAGGCGTACCGCATGGCCGACGCGATTCGCGCCACGGGCGTGCCGGTTGTGATGGGGGGACCTCACGTAACCGAAGAAGCCGACGAAGCCCTCGGTCGAGACGGCGGCCCGCGCCATGCGGACGCTGTGGCCCTCGGCGAAGCCGACGAAACTTGGCCCAGGATCGTCGAGGATGCGGCGCGCGGCACTCTTAAGGATGTCTACGCCCCGGTGGATGAATTTGGCCAGGAACGCAAACCCACTCTCCAGCAATACCCGGCGATTCCCTGGGACAAAATCAGCCTCGAGCAGTTCAATTTGGTTCCAAAAATGGCCACGCGGACGCTTCAGCGAGTGGGTGAGGGCTGGGGCACGTTTCGCATGATTCCCATGGAGTCCGGGCGCGGGTGCCCTTACGGCTGCGAGTTCTGCACGGTGACCGGATTTTTCGGGGACTCGATCCGGTTCCGCACGAACAAGAGCGTGGTGGACGAGCTGCTGCTGCTGAAAGCTCGCGCGCGCGGCGAGCGGGGCCAGATGGCCGTCTTCTTCATCGACGACAACTTCGCCATCAACATCAAACGGACCAAGTCGTTGCTGCGCGATATCATCGCCGCCGGCGCACAGGTGCACTGGGTGGCGCAGATCAGCGCCAATCTCTTGCGCGACGAGGAACTCGTCGACCTCATCGCGGCCTCCGGCGGCAAGTGGATCTTCATCGGCATGGAGTCCATCGATCCCACGAACCTTGCGAGCGTGAACAAGGGATTCAACAAGCCGGGTGAGTACGCCGCGGTGCTTCAGAGGCTCGCCGATCGCAACGTTTATGCGATCACGTCCTTCATTTTCGGCATGGATAACGACACAGTGGGAGTGGCCGACCGCACGCTTCGCGAGATTGCCACCTGGCCGCCGGGCCTGCCCATTTTTGGCTTGCTCACGCCTTTGCCGGCCACGCCACTCTACAAGCGGCTCGAGGCTGCAGGACGATTGACGCGCCCCAAACACTGGCAGAAGTTCATACCGTTTGCGATGGCCCACACTCCGCTCAAGATGACGATCGAGGAAGCCCACGCGGAAGTAAAGCGCGGGTGGGCCCGCTCGTACAGCCCCGAAGCCATGGCACACGCGGTGGATTCTATCAAGGACAAGCCCCTGGGCTACCGGATCAACATCTTCATTGCGCGAATGTGCTTCCGCGGAATCTATTTCCCGCAGATGGGCCTCTGGGCCTGGCTGAAATTGACGTATCAAAACCGGCGAACAATTTTCAGCTTCGTGCGCGAGGGTTTTGCCATCTGGCGCAACCACGGTGCGCTAGACGCACCAGCCAACGCCTCGCTCCGCACGAGTTCCGCCGGCAGCCCGGAGTAACTCCTCGCAGCCCATGTTTGGGCGCCGGGCCCGAGCCATTGGGGCGGAACCTCGCTCCCCTTGACATTCTACCGGAAGCGCCGTATCCTCACCTAGAATGTCTACCAAAGAACAACGCGAACGCATCGAATTGCTCCAAGGCACCCTCGACCTGCTGATTCTCCGCACCCTGTTGCTCGGGCCCGCGCACGGCCACGCCATTGCCAAGGCCATCGAATTCAAGTCCGACGACGTGTTGCAGGTCGAGCAGGGATCGCTGTACCCCGCGCTGCACCGGCTCATCAAGCGGAGATGGATTTCGGCCGAAGAGGGCACGTCTGAAAACAATCGCCGCGCCAAGTTCTACCGGCTGACGTCGCAGGGACGACGGCAACTGGCGCTTGAGACCAACAAGTGGGACAAGCTGGCGGGCGCGATCGCGCGGATTCTTCAGCCGGCGGAGCAGGAGGGCGAATCGTGAGGCGGCGCAAACACATCCTCGACAATCTCGACCAGGACATCCGCGACCACATCGAACGCGAGACGCAGGACAACATCGGGCGTGGCATGTCCCCCGATGAAGCGCGCTACGCCGCGGTGCGGAAGTTTGGCAACGTCACCCGGGTGAAGGAAGAGACTCGCGATGTGTGGACCTTCGTCTGGCTCGAGCAACTACTGCAAGACGTCCGCTACGGTCTCCGCATGCTCCGCAGGAATCCCGGTTTCGCTGCCGTCGCCGTGCTTACCCTGGCGCTCGGCATCGGCGCAAACACCGCGATATTCAGCGTGATCAATGGAGTGCTGCTCAGTCCGCTTCCCTACAAGGATCCGAAGCAACTCGTCATCATCAAGGAACACGATTCGCTTCCGAACGTGAGGGATATCCAGAGACAGACGCGCGCATTCTCACAGGGTGGCGGAATCAACGTCGAGCCGATGGACTACACGGGCGGAACCGAACCTGTGCAAGTCCATGTCGGGCAAATCGATGCGGCGTTTCTCGAAACGCTAGGCGCGCAGCCGATGCTGGGCCGGATCATCTCGCCTGGAGAAGATGTGCAAGGCGGACCGCGACTCGCCATGGTCAGCAACCATTTCTGGCAAGACTATCTTGGCAGCGATCCACATGCGGTGGGCAGCACGATTCAACTGGGCGGAAACTCTTATACGGTAATCGGCGTCATGCCCGCGAGTTTTGCTCCGCCGGCGGAGCATGCTGACGTTTTCGTTTCACTCTCGGTCAGCGACCCGAGAGGGGGTGCTGAGCGCGATCTGCACTTCCTGCATACCTACTGGCGATTGAAGGCGGGCGTGACGCTCGCACAGGCGCAGGCCGATATGGCCGCGATCGACCGCCGGCTCGCGGAGCAGTATCCGGCCGAAGAAAAAGAACGGAAGAGCCAATTAGTTCCGCTGCATGAATGGCTGGTGGGAGACGTGCGGTCGGCACTGCTGGTGCTCTTCGGAGCTGTAGGTCTGGTGTTGCTGATTGCTTGCGCGAACTTCGCGAGCTTGCTGATGATGCGGGCGGTCGCGGAACGCCAGGAATTGGTGATCCGGGCCGCGCTTGGCGCGGGACGCGGCCGGCTCATCCGGAAAACACTGACAGAGAGCGTACTGTTGTCGCTCCTCGGCGGTGCGGCCGGATTGCTGTTCGCGCAGTGGGGCACGAGCATGCTCCTGGCCTTGAGGCCGGAGAAGCTGGCGCGGCTGAGCGGGATTCACATGGATACACGGGTGATGCTGTTCGTCCTCGTGGTCTCGGTACTGACCGGCATCGCGTTCGGAATGGCGCCGGTATGGATCGCGGCTCGCGCGGATGTTGCAGAAGCCCTGAAAGAGGGCGGGCGGGGCACAACCTCGAGCACGGTGGGGCACAGCGTACGGAAACTTCTGGTCACCTCGGAATTGGCAGTTGCTTTGGTGCTGCTAGTGGGGGCCGGTTTGTTAATCAAAGGCTTCTCACGGTTGCGCTCGATGAACCCCGGGTTCAATTCCGCGAACGTGCTGACGATGTATCTCCAACTACCCACGACGCGGTACGGCGAAATCCCCAAACAAAACCAGTTCCGCCGCGAGTTGCTCGCCCGCTTGAATTCCCTACCGGGCGTGCAAGCGGCGATGGTGACTGATATACCGCTCGGCGGGAATTATGTGGGCCACCGTTTGGTCATCGACGGACGCCCGCCAGTCGCGGTGGGAGGTGAGCCGCTAGTGCAAACCCTTTCGGTGATGGGTGATTACTTCCGCGTGATGCAGATTCCCCTGCGCGCGGGTCGCGACTTCACTCCCTTGGATCGCGAGGGGCAGCCGCTAGTGGCAATTGTGAACGAGGAAATGGTGCGGGAATTTTTCCCGCACGAGGGCCCAATCGGCGTGCGCATCCGCTGGGCGGGCGACACCGGGCCGCCACAATGGATGACCGTGATCGCCGTGGTGGGCGACGTGAAACATTCGGGATTGAATCAACGGGCGGATCCCGCTGTATATACCCCTTTTTCGCAGAACGACGAGCGCTGGAGAAGATTTATGACGCTCGCCATCCGCTCTCGGGATGCGTCTCCTGGGCTCGTTGAAGAAGTGAAGAAGCAGATCTGGAGCTTGGACAGCCAGATTCCGGTGAGCGACGTGCACGCCATGGACGACCTCATAGCTGTGTCGGTTGCGCAGCAGCGCTTCAACATGCTGCTCCTCGGGCTCTTTGCCGCGCTCGCGTTGATCTTGGCCGCGGTGGGAATTTACGGCGCGATGGCCTATTCCGTGAACCAGCGAACGCATGAGATCGGCATACGGACAGCGCTGGGAGCGCAGCGACGCGACGTACTGCGGCTCGTTTTGAGAGATGGAGCGAAAATCGCGCTCGTCGGCATCGCCTCCGGGATTGCAGGAGCGCTTGCGCTGACTCGCCTTATGGCCGGCCTGCTTTTCGAGGTGAAACCGACGGACCCCGCGACATTCGCGGGTGTCGCAACCCTGCTCGCACTCGTTGGATTCGCGGCTTGCTACATCCCCGCGCACCGCGCAATGCGCGTGGATCCGATGGTCGCGTTGCGACATGAGTGAGGGCATCACTGACCGATGGAGTACGAGAGCAAATCATGACACGCCGCAAGAAGATGCTCGGACAACTCGACCAGGACATCCGCGACCATATCGAACGCGAGACGCAGGACAACATCGAGCGCGGCATGTCGCCCGATGAAGCGCGGTACGCCGCGGTGCGGAAGTTTGGCAACGTCACCCGGGTGAAGGAAGAGACTCGCGATGTGTGGACCTTCGTCTGGCTCGAACAGCTATTGCAGGACGTGCGTCTCGGCTTGCGCATGCTTCGCAAGAACATGGGATTCACGGCCCTGGCGGTGGTGGCGCTTGGCCTGGGAATCGGAGCCAACACGGCTGTTTTCAGCGTTGCCAGCGCCTTCCTGCGGAAACCTGTGTCGTTCCCCCAAGCCGATCGCCTCGTAATGGTTCTCACGCTTGCTCCGGAACAAACAGTTGGCTGGAACCAAGCCTCGCCCGCTGACTATCTTGACTGGAAGAGCCAGAGCCGCTCGTTCGAAGAAATGACGGCATGGCAGTGGTACGGCTGGAACATAACCGGCAACGGCGATCCTGAAAAACTGTCGGGTGCGCGCATCCCTTCGAATTTCTTCGACACCGTCGGCGCGATGCCGGCGATGGGCCGGCCATTCCGGCCAGAGGAAGAACAGCCCGGGCACGACCAGGAAGCCATTCTCAGCTATGGCCTATGGCAGCGCCGGTTCGGCTCTGATCCAAACATAGTCGGCAAGACCATGACTTTGGACCACAAGACCTGCGACATCGTCGGCGTCATGGGAAAGGATTTTGCTTTTCCGGTCGGGGTCGAACTCTGGCGGCCGCTAGCATTGACCCCGGAAGAGCAGACCCTGCGCAGCGATCACTACATGATGCCCATGGGGCGCCTAAAACCGGGTATTCCGCTGCGCGAGGCGGCGGCCGAAATCATCACGATCGAGGGCCGCCTCCAGAAGCAATTTCCTCAATCCGAAACCGGGTGGAGCGTAAAGGTGCTGCCGGTTTCAGTGTTCGTCGCGGGCGAGCTTGCGGATGAGTATTGCCAGCTTTTGATTGGCGCGGTGCTTTTCGTGCTTCTGATTGCTTGCGCGAACGTTGCGAACTTGTTGTTCGCGCGAGCCGCAAGTCGTCAGAAAGAGATCGCGGTGCGGCGAGCCTTGGGGGCCAGCCGGATGCGGATTGTGCGCCAGCTTTTGACGGAGAGCGTGGTTTTGGCGTTTGCGGGGGCAGGCCTCGGCCTGCTGCTCGGCCAGTGGGGTATCGGGCTGATCCGCTCGCACATGCCTCCTGAGGTGGAAAGGTTCCTTCCGCTCTGGAAACACGTCCGCCTGGAGTCAGATGCTTTCTGGTATACGGCTGCGCTGGCGGTCTTTGCCGGCCTCATCTCCGGTCTCGCGCCCGCTTTCCAAATGTCTCGAACGGACGTCCACGAGGAATTGAAGGAAGGAGGCCGCGGTAACACGGGAGGCCGCGCACGCCAGCGATTCCGCAGCACATTTGTGGTTGTTGAAGTCGCCTTGACTCTGGTTTTGATGGTTGGCGCTGGGCTCATAACCAAAGGCGTTCGCGCATTGCTCGTCGTAAATCAAAATCTTGACCCGCAACAGATTTTGACGATGCACTTCAGCCTGCCGGATTCGAAATACAAAACGCCGCAGCAAAAGGCGGCTTTCCTCAGTCAGGCGCTGGGTCGATTTGAAGCGCTGCCCGGCGTACGAGACGCAGCCGTCGCCACGAACATGCCCTTCGGCAATTACGAGTCGGACGGCTCCATTTCCATCCAGGGCCGTCCCGCGCAACCTGGCGACTATCGCCAGGCCGACATGCAGAGCGTCAACTCGGGCTATTTCCGCGCCATGAATATCCCGCTTCGCCAGGGCCGGCTCCTTGAGGACACAGATGGAGCCGATCAGCCTCCCGTGGCCGTGGTGAGCGAGAGCTTTGCGCAGCGCTACTTCAACGCCGAAAACCCAATCGGGAAATTCCTCAGAATGGGCGGCGAGGATTCGAAGTCGCCTTGGATCAGGATTGTGGGCGTTGTGGGCGACATTCGGTACAACATGCTCGGATCGCAGGAAACGCCGCCCCTGTACTTGTCCTATCAACAATCCCCGGAAGGCTTCTGCTATATGGCGATCCGAACGCAGAAGTCTCCATCCGCATTCGCGGCCGCGGTGCGCAGCGAAGTGGGAAACATCGATCCGGACCTGCCGGTTTCTGAAATCATGACGCTCCAAAAGGTAATTTCAAACGGGCTGTTGGGGCTTTCGTATGTCGCGGTGATGCTCAGCGTGCTGGGCATCATGGCCATGGTGCTCGCTTCCGTGGGCGTTTACGGCGTGATGGCGTACTCCGTTACGGAACGCACTCATGAGATCGGTGTACGCATCGCGCTCGGTGCGCGACGCCGCGATATCCTGCGCCTCGTCCTCACGCGCGGCCTCATCATCACTGCCATTGGGTTGCTTATCGGTCTTCCCGCGTCTTGGGTGCTGGCGCGGCTCTTGGCGGGGATCTTCTTCGGTGTGAGCGCCTCTGATTTCACCACCTTCAGCGGCATAGCCTTGTTGATGTGCTGCGTCACTCTGCTGGCCTGCTATCTTCCGTCGCGGCGCGCCATGCAAGTGGATCCCATAATCGCGTTGAGGTACGAATAGCAGCGCACTGGTCGCGTGTACTCCTTCTTCCTCGGGGAGTTCGCATTGGGGAAGTGGACAGGCCCTCCCGCCTTGCCGATGATTCTTAGTGTCCGAAAGGCTAAAAGGGTGTAGTGTAGGCGGCCACTGTTCCTCGTATCGGCCCTGTTTCTCTGCAAAGGAGTTCACGATGATTATGCGTCGCGCGGCCCCGATTTTGCTCGCCGCTGGGGCGGTTCTGATGGGCGTCGAGTGCTTGGCCGCGCCAGTGTTCGCGCAGGATTCAGACACGGTCCAAAACACTAAGCAGGTTCTGGGGCTCGAGGGAATGAAGCACAATTCCACCGGAACCCTCACCATCGAAAAGGGCACGCTCGAATTCACAAAGGGCGGCAAAAAAGCCGACGTCCCGGCTGCCTCGATCACCGAAGTGCTCACGGGAGCTGACACTCAGCGAACCATCGGCGGAACGATTGGCACGCTCACCATGTTCGCGCCGTACGGTTCAGGAAGGTTCCTGAGCCTGTTCCGAACCAAGATCGACACCCTCTCGATAACGTATGTCGACGACTCCGGAGGAGTGCACGGCGCGGTGTTCAGTACGCCGCTCGGCAAGGCGATGGCGGCGAAGGCGGCCTTGCTGGCCCAGGGCGCAAAGACCAGCGTTCCCATCGAGCCCGGAACCACCACGCAACCGCAGGCGTCGAAGCCGCAGGGAAGGAAACCATGAACACGAAAAGAACCGCCTGCCTCGGAGCGTTCGCTTTCGCGGCCGTTGCGCTTTTCTTTTGGGTAAGCTCCGTATCCGCGCAACAGACGATGCAGCCCAAGATTAAAGCGTCCTCGATTCAAATCCTCATGGTCGAGTCCAATGAAGTGACTCTCCCTCTTCCGTTTCAGTTGGCGCTCTACGAAAACATGATCGAACAGGTGGAAAAGACCAAGAAGTTCCAGCACGTCTATCGTGACGGAGACCACGCCGCCATGGACGCGCCGGATCTGGTGATCCTTCACACCAACGTGTACGGGTTCAAGCAAGGCAGCGAAGAGAAACGTCAAGTACTCACCGTTGCTGGCGCCACTCAGATCAAGGTTCATTGCCAGTTCGCCGACAAGAGTGGCAAATCCGAGCTTGACCAGGACGTCACCGGCAACGTGCGCTTTATCGGCGGCAATCTGAGAGCCACGCTCGACTTTGGGAAGAAAGTGGCGCAAATCGTCGTGGCAAGCTTCTAGGAACCGCTGAATCGAACGCCGCGATTTGGGACGTGGTCAGATCGCGGCATGTGCCCGACCTCGCACCGGAAGCCCCTTCCGTTGAAAGGAGAAGTCGAAATGAAGATGCACCGGCTAGTGGTTTGTCTCGTAGCTTTCACGGGGCTCGCTATGGCGTCGCCGCCCGCCCGAGCGCAAGGCGCTGCGGGTGCGGGCACAAGCGCGCAGCCGGCTCGACCCGCACGCCCTGATTCGTCGAGTTCTCAGTCAACTCCCAGCGCCACCGTCGAACCCACCATTGCCTATCACAAGCCGACGGAGCGCGAAAAAATCCGCAACTTCGCATTCGACGCCTTCGGTCCATATCCCATGTTCACCGCCGTCGCCAGCGCCGGCATTCAGCAGGCCTACGGCACACCACCCGAGTGGGGCCAGGGATGGGACGCCTACGGCGTGCGCCTCGGCAGCAACTACGGAATTCAGTTGATTACGACTGCCACTCGCTACGCCGTTGCCGAAGCCTTTCGTGAGGACACGATTTATTATCGCTGCGCATGCCGCGGCTTTTTCCCGCGCCTTGAAAACGCCCTGATTTCCACGGTAACCGCGCGGCGCGGCGCCGACGGCCATCGCGTGTTTTCTCTTGCAGCGATCGGCGCGCCTTACGCCGGAACGATGTCGGCCACGCTCGGCTGGTATCCCAGCCGCTATGAACCGATGGACGGTTTCCGCATCGGGAATTACAACCTCGCGGCCCATGCCGGCCAGAACATCGCCCTCGAATTCATTTACGGCGGCCCGCACACCGTGTTCGGCGGCGTCCACTTCCCCGGCATGCACGGCGGCACCAAAGACTCCGGTCAGAATCCCTGACGCTGTGCGTCCCGGTGGGTTCACTCAAGGACTCGCTGTGACGCGAATGACGCGCGTCACGTAGTCCGGGCCTTCCAGTGGAATCACGAGCCGGTAGCCGCTCGGCGTCTTGTGCTCTTCCGCGCCGTCGATTTTGAGTTTCGGCAGCCTCGTAACCAGGTCCACTGTGTTGCTGCGCCCCGCCAGTCCCGCCACCTCCAGCTCAAAGCTGTCTTGACCTGTCACATTGATCTTCATCACCTTCAGCGATGTGTTGCGGTCACCGGGCGTGGGGTGCGCCGCCGGCGGCACAACGCCCACGCCGCCGTCATACTCCACTATCACCTCCGCGTCTCCCTGCAACGCGAACTTCACCTCCGCGCCGTTGGTGCCGCCAAACTGCCTCGGCTGAAAATTCTCGCGCTTGCCATTCACCATCACGCGCCGAACCTTCGCCAGCAGCGGCAGCGGCGCCTCAACGTCGGCGCTGACCCGTTCTGCGCCGTCCAAATGCAGCCGCACCACCGTCCTCCCCGCTTCCTGGCGGACTTCACCAGACACCCGATCGCCTCCGGCTGCGTAGCTTGAAAATCGCGCGAAACTCCAGTTCGCCGGAAGCTGCGGACGAAAAGTCACCACGCGTCCGGCGTCCCCCGCGGTGCCGCTTACCTCCGAAGTCTCAAGTCCCAGCAGCCCCCGCACCGCAGGCACCGCTACGCCAGCAGACGAAAATAATTGATGCGGCACAGATCGCTCGCCCGCTAGGTAATAATCACCGTTCATGTGCTCCGGCATGTAGCCTGGCTCCTGATTCCCTGTGAGCCGCGCGCAGTTACTCCACGTCGCGAAACCCGCCACGGGATTTCCCCGCGCGTATTCCGCCCAGCTCACGAACCCGTTCATGAACGGCCACGCGGTGCCGTTCTGATAGCTCACCGGGTCGTAATACAGACTTTTGTTGCTGAACGATCGCTCGGCCCAATCAGTCGCGAGCTCCGGAGAAGCCAGCTTCGCCACGTCACCCGCTGCCTTATCGTTTTGAATTTCCGGCGTCAGCGCGAGCAATACGGACGTCCAGTCCACCTCCATGTCGTCGCGGCGCCCATCCGCCGTCTGCCCAAATGCGAAAAACTTCCCATCGGAATTCCACCAGTGCTTTTCGAGAGACTCCCGCGCCTTCGCTAGGCGCGACTTCGCGTCGGCTGCAATCGCAGCGTCGCCCGCCGCAGTCGCCATTTTCTCCATCGCTCCCAGCCCCGCCATCCATGCGCCCTCGAGGTAAACATCCTTAACCACTTTTCCGCGCAGCACGCCCGCCTCCACCGCCGCCAGCCCGGCTTTCGTGTTGTCCATCAAGCCGTCGTTCGGGTCCAGGGTAGTGACGCAGTAGGCGTATGCCTTCTTCGCGGACTCCCAGGACTCCTCCAGAAATTTCTGGTCGCCAGTCCGGCTCCAATACTCCTCGACCGAATACAGATAAAACGGCGTCGTGTCCGCGTGATAGTAGGCGTACTGGTATTTTCCGAACCAGTCGATCAGCCCCACGCTCTGCGTCATCTCGTGCATCATCTTGCCGTCGGCCCGCTGCCGAGCCTTCAGGAATCGCAACGCCTGCAGCGCGCCCGGTAGGTCACCATAATCCTCGAGCGCCCAACTCGACATCAGCGCGTCTCCACCGAACCACCAATCGAATCCGGGACGTTCGCCGCTGCCCGCCGGCCCGTAGCCCGCCACCAGCCCGCAGCCGTACGTGTCGTTGCAAACCCACCCCGCATCGAGCGCCACTTTCGACCACGTGAACGCGCGATTCAGCTCGGCGTCGGGCGTTTCGATCTGCATCGTGCGCGCAAGAAAATCACGATGGTGCGCCGCGCTCTCTTCATAGAGTTTCTGCGCGCGATTCAGCACGCGGTGATACACCTCGCGCGCTTTAGCTTCGCTCTCCATGCTGAGCGCCATCACCAGCGGAATCAGTTGCGCGCGAGCCTCCTCCGCCGTGGCGCGAAACTTCAATTCCATCTCTCCATTGATCAAGCTGTTGTCGACAAAATCGGTATAAGCGCTCACAGCCGGAGACCCGATCATTGCTGTCGGCACACCCGTGCCGTCCGTGAGACCGAATGCGCGAACCTCCGGCATCCAGAAGCTGTTTTGTCCTCCGAGGCTCGCTGGCCACATCGGCTTGAAATCCGGCACGAACTTCGCCGTGATCGTAAGCGGCTTGTTGCTGTCGATGTCGAAGAACATCACCGACGCAGCGTCGTCGCGCGGCACCCAGATGATTTGCCGCACGGTGAAAAGCGGATGAGCGTAGACCAACGTTGTCGATTCCGGCCGGGTGATTACTTCCTGCAGATAATCCTCGCCACGCACCGGCTCCACCATGCCGTCCTGCTGAAACTCCAGGTGAAAGCCGTGCAACACCTTGATCGGATAAATCCAGGCCTCGAACTTGCCGTCCTGTTTGCCGAGAATTGCGGCGCGGTGTCCGGTCGCGTCGAAATATTGCTGCGGTCGCGTAGGACTCTCCCACGAGAGCCCGCTCTGCGGAATTTCAAATCGCGGAATGCCGATCGGCGCGGAGGTTCCTTGTGCGTCAGCCGCTTGCCCCATGGCGAATGGAAACAGGATCGAAGCGCCAGCCAGGAGGCACAACACGAAAGAAGTGGCCGCCGCCCAAGCCCTGCTTGTCATGGTTAAGAAATGCCGAACGATTTGCATGCG
>Ga0073928_10003879_pt1 | contig 22905 bp, 19 predicted proteins | sample PaiPotPPA55metaG_FD_76969 | JGI IMG/M metagenome (GOLD analysis project Ga0073928, IMG submission 76969) | Iron sulfur acid spring bacterial and archeal communities from Banff, Canada, to study Microbial Dark Matter (Phase II) - Paint Pots PPA... ...
ACTCGATGCGCGCGAGATCGATGCCCTCGAGTTGGCTCAGGCCGAGGAAGAACTCTTCGACGAGAGCCTGCTCGGGCGTGACCGACTCGATCTGCTCGCGCGGGCTGGTTCCCTGCTCGATGGCCACGACATAACAAGCGGAATCATGCACGTTGGCCCAGCGCGTGGCGCCGTCGAAGGAATGCGCGCCGGCGCCGAGCCCGAGATACGGCTCGCGCCGCCAATACTTCAAATTGGGCCGCGAGCGGAAGCCCGGCAACGCCCAGTTCGAGATTTCGTAGTGCTCGTAGCCTGCCTCGGCAAGTCGCGCGCAGGCCGATTCGTAGAATTCGGCCATTGCGTCGTCGGTGGGGATAGCGCCGGCGCTGTAGCGGCTGCCGCCCGCGAGCGATTCCTTGCCAAGGCGACTGCCTTCGTCGATTTCGAGCATGTAAATCGAAACGTGCTCAGGGCGCACGCTCAAAAGTTCCGCGACGGAATCGTCCCACGTCGCGCGCGTTTGGTGAGGCAGGCCGGCGATCAAGTCCATGCTGATGTTGGCGAAGCCCGCGGCGCGGAGGAATTCGCTGGCCCGGTAGACGTCGGCGCGGCGGTGCATGCGGCCCGCGGCGTGCAGTTCGCGATCGTCAAACGACTGGACGCCCAGGCTGACGCGGTTGAAGCCAGCGTCGAGCCACGCAGCGGCGTTTTCCGCCGTGATCGTTTCGGGGTCGGCTTCGAGCGTGATTTCGCGCTGATGGGCGAAGTCGAATCGCGCCCGCAGTGCCTCAACGATTCTGGTAAGGGCAGCTGGAGCTAGCAGGCTCGGCGTGCCTCCTCCGAAATAGACCGTATCGACGAGAAGGGCGCCCTTCTCCGCCTCCGCTGTGCGCAGAATCTCGCGGCACACGGCTGTGGCGTACGGCTCATATCGATCGCGCGAGACGACGCCCGTATGGAAATTGCAATACGTGCACTTCGTTTGGCAGAACGGGACCTGGATGTAGATGCCAAGGGTCATAGCGCTCGTCGGTAAGGGTGAAACCTTGTCACCCACTCAATCGTCCCTCCGGGACTCCCTTTCCTTGTATCTAGGCGCTCCCGGCATTCCGCTTCGCTCCATGCCGGGCTAAGTACAATCGCCGCTCCGCGGCTCGGAGCCGAAGAAAGCTACAACCCTCAGGTCTGAAGCCCCGCCCTTCCCCGCCGGCATTCATGAGATAGCTTCGGTACAGGTTAGCACCGATGAATGCGAATCGTGTCGGTCGGAGCCGCAATCGCCGCCGGTATTTGTCGCAAGCGGCGCGCTAGAACCTATCTCATATCTCATGAATGCTCGGCTGGATCGAATTGCTTGGCTTCAGGGGCTAAAGAGTCCGTGTCAGAAATAGAGTCACGCACTCAATCGTCCCTCCGGGACTCGTTCTTGTTTTGTGGCTTGGTTCCCCGGCATTCCGCTTCGCTCTTCTACTCTTCTAGATGTCAGGGTTTGAATCATCAAGCCCTGAAACCCTCCGGGCTAAGTACAATCGCCGCTCCGCGGCTCTGAGCCAAAGAAAGGTACGGCCACGGCTGAAGCCGTGCCCTGACGAAAAACCGACCGGGCGGCATCTATGAGCAGCTTCAGTACAGATTAGCACCGATGAATGCGAATCGTGTCGGCTGGAACTGCAACCGCCGCTATTCGTGGCAAGCGGCGTGCTAGAACCCATTTTATAAATGCTCGGCTGGATCGAATTGTTTGGCTTCAGGGGCTAAAGCCCTTTCTTATTGCAGGCCTGACGGCGGGGCTGAAGCCCCGCCCTTCCGGGCACCATTTATGAGATAGCTTCTAGGGCGTCGGGTATTCGCAGACACCGCCAAAGTCTTTTCCAGGCGGTGGGCAACTGCTGTGCGTTGCGTAGTTCGCGATCGCGCCGATCAGAGTAGCTGCGATGTGCACGCCAGACACGCCTCGCTCGATTCTGTGATGGCCGTAGCGATGAAAGAGGTAAGAGACGCCGATCGACGCCGCGACACCGCCGGCTTCGATCGCGGCGAATTCCGCATGGTTATCGACGATTCCGTCGGTGAGAAAGCCCTCGTGCAACCCACGGCGGCGCTTGTTGAGAGTTGAAGCAAAGTCGACGGCGCGGGCGGCCGCGACGCCCGCGAAGAGCCAATCGTTTTGCTTGTCCCAAAACGAGTGCGCCGAAGAGCGATTCGTTTCCTCTTGCCGATGCTCCGGTGTGTACGCTTCCCTGCCGAATCGATACGAGATTACCGTCGAGTACTGGAATGAGCTCGTGGTGTTGTGCCGAATCGTATCCGTGGGAGCTGGTGAACCCGAAACGGGAGATCCGAGCGGCACAGTTCGTTGAGGATACCAACCCACCGTGAGGCCGCCATCGGCTGAAATCATCCAGTGATGCGACAAGTAAAACTCGATACTTCCCCCGAGGTTCAACGCCGGAATCACAATTCTTGTGGACAAGGGCGTCAACTGAGGTGGCGCACCCGTGAAACCATCCGACACGCTCGAATAGTCGAGGAATCCCGGCCTCGCCTTGAAGAACATGCCCATTCGATCCCAGCGTGTCCCGTATTTCACGCCAAAGAGCCCTTCCGTCAGATGCCCGCCGCTGTAGCTGCCGCCGTTGACGGTGACAAACGGTGAATGCGTTATTTCTGCCTCGAAGCCGAGATGGCGGCCACAGTTCCAGTCGAAGTGTCCACCAAACTGAACGATGTTCACTTCCTCGACGTCGGGCTGGTGCGTGAATTGAAAGACAGGGCCGATCTCGAAACGCGGCGGTCCCTCTTGTGCCCATGCGACTGGCGACAGCAGAAGGAAAGCCGACGAGGCGATGCATATACAAACGAGTGCTGGACGGATTCTGATTAGCAATCCGGATCCTATCAAAGACCTAGGCAGGCTCGGGATGGGATTCGCCAATTGCTCAGAGACGGAAGGATTTCTGGATTTCGGATTCGGGAATCGCGCCTTCGCGGGCAATCGTCCAGGTGTCGCCGTCGATGCGGACAATCGTGGAAGCGAGCACGCCGCCAGTGTCGCCCGAATCGAGCACCAGCGGCAACCGATCGCCCAGCTGCTTGACGATCTGCTGCGCGTTCGTGCAGGAAGGAAAGCCCGAAAGATTTGCGCTCGTGCCGGTAACCGGACCGCCGGCGGCTTCAATCAGAGCGGTGGAGATACGCGAGTTCGGCCAGCGAACTGCGACACGGCCACTATTTCCGGTGACCTTCAGCGGCAGGCGATGCGTCGCTTCCACCACCAGCGTCAGCGCCCCCGGCCAGAATTTGTGTGCCAGCAGCAGAAACGCATCCGGAACATCGCGAACCAGCGTGACCGCCTGCTCGATTGAGTTGACCAGAATCGGCAGCGCCTTCGTTTCGGCGCGTCCTTTGATCCGGAAGACGCGCTCAATCGCTGCAAGGTTGAATGGGTCGGCGGTAAGGGCGTAAAACGTGTCGGTGGGAATTCCAACGACACGGCCGCGCTTGACGAAGTCCGCGGCGTAGCTAATCACGTGACGCTCGGGCGCGTCGGATGAAATCTTCAGGACTTCAACGGGCAAATGTTCACTCGCGGCGGGCTGCGCCGAGGTCATGCGGCAAGGTACCACAAGCACCGAAGTTCTAGCAAGACGGAGAGATAGACCCCGTGCTTGCGTGCATCGAAGCCTTCGGTTTCGTTCAACTTGTGCGTTCATCGCTCGAGCTGATTGCATTCGTTTGGTTTACGAGGAATCAAGCGGGTGTTAGGCTTGCCAGATGGAGAAACAGTCCCCCGCGGCGCCGCGCAGCAAAGTGTTGGCGCCCGTTGGCGCGGCGGCCGGTAAACCGGACGGGTTGCGACAGGCTAGTCCCCACGACCCGATTACCAGCCGCGACAACAAGTGGCTGAAGGCGTTTCGCGCGGCGCTGCGCGGGAGCGGGCCAGATACGGGTGAGTCGATCAGCGTCGAGGGACCAAAGCTGGTGGAGGAAGCGGTGCGCGCGGGGCTTGAGGCGGAAGCGCTGCTCGTCAGTGACACGGGCGAACGCGAGCTCGAGCGGATTCTGCTCGCCGCGAGTGAAAGCGATCCAGGGATTCCTCGCTCACGAATTCTGCGCGCTAGCGACAAGCTGTTCGCGAGCGTGGCGGGGACCGAAGCGCCGCAGGGAGTGGCCGCACTTTTTCGTCAGCCCGAGTGGACGTTCGAGGATGTGCTGCGCGGCGCGCCGTCGCGCGATGGCGCCCTGAGCGGCGATGTTCCGTTGGTCGTGGTTCTGGCGGGCGTGCAGGATCCCGGAAATGTTGGCACGATTTTGAGGTCCGCCGAGGCCTTTGGCGCCACGGGAGCCGTTGCAGCCCGCGGCACGGCCGATCCGTGGTCGCCCAAATCGGTGCGAGCGTCCGCGGGTTCGTCGCTGCGGCTGCCGGTGCTGCGAGGCATCGCGTTGCCGATTCTTCTGGCGCAGTTACGCGTAGCGCAAGTGCGAATCTATTCGGCAAGTTCTAATGCTCGTGCGGAAGGGCCTGAACAGAAGGGTCGCGGAGTTCGAACCGAGGGCGTTCGCAAGACCCGTGCAGCTGCCGATCTCCGCGAGGCTTCGGCAATTTTCATTGGCAGTGAAGGTCATGGCTTGCCACAGGAAGTGGAACATGCTTCTGACGCGCAAATCAGCGTCCCGATGAGCGAAGCGGTCGAATCATTGAATGCGGCGGTGGCAGCTTCGATTGTCTTGTACGAGGCGGCGCGGCAAAGAAAGCTCCTTCGAGGTTAGAGCTTGGGACTATTTCGAGCGATCGAGCCGGAAGAGGAACCGAAGGCTGGGCGGCCGCTTGCCGACCGGATGCGTCCGCAGACGCTGGATGAATTCATCGGGCAGGAAGATCTGCTCGCGCCCGGCAAGCCTCTGCGAACTCAGATCGAACGCGACGAGCTGAGTTCGATGCTCTTCTGGGGACCGCCCGGATGCGGCAAGACAACGCTCGCGCGAATCATCGCCAAGCGCACGCGCTCCGAATTCATTCCCTTCAGCGCAGTCCTGGCCGGGATCAAGGAAATCAAAGAGGTGATGGCGAAAGCCCAAGGGGCGCGGCGCTACGGGCAGCGCACGATTGTGTTCGTCGACGAAATGCATCGCTTCAATCGCGCGCAGCAGGATGCGTTTCTGCCGCACGTCGAGGCCGGCAACATCCTCCTGATTGGCGCGACCACCGAGAATCCGTCATTCGAGGTAATCGCACCGCTGCTCTCGCGCATGAAGGTGTACGTACTCCGGGCGCTTACCTCAGATCAAATCGTCGGGCTGCTGCAGCGCGCGCTTGAGGACTCGGAGCGCGGCCTCGGGAAGGAAAACGTTGAGGCCAGCATAGACATTCTCGACCGCATCGCGGTGCTGGCGAACGGCGATGCGCGGGCCGCTTACAATACGCTCGAAGCGCTCGTGCTCGGCACGGAGCCGGACGCGAACGGCGGGCGAGTGCTTTCGGAGTCGCTGCTCGAGGATGTTCTCCAGAAGAAACTGCTGCCGTACGACAAGTCCGGCGAGGAGCACTTCAATCTAATTTCGGCGCTCCACAAGTCCGTCCGAAATTCCGATGCCGACGCGACTCTCTACTGGCTGGCCCGCATGCTCGAGTCCGGCGAGGATCCACTCTACATCGCACGGCGGATGGTTCGGATGGCGAGCGAGGACATCGGCCTGGCAGAACCGAACGCCCTCGCCGTCACACTTGCCGCGAAAGAGGCGTTCGACTTTATCGGGCCGCCCGAGGGGTACCTCGCGCTGGCGCAAGCGGCCGTATACCTTGCCCTCGCCCCGAAATCGAATGCCCTGTACGCAGCGTATGGCAGCGTCCAGGAAGATTTGCAGTCAACCATCGCGGAGCCGGTTCCCCTGCATCTAAGAAATGCGGTAACAGGATTGATGAAGCATATCGGCTACGGCAAGGGCTATCAGTACGCGCACGATACCGAGGACAAGCTCACCGACATGGCTTGTCTGCCCGAGAGCTTGCTCGGGCGCGAGTACTATCACCCGACAGATCAGGGTTTCGAGGCGCGAATCCGCCAGAGACTCGGAGAAATTCGCCAGATACAGAAGAAGACGCAGAACAAAACACCGAAGAAAGTGTGATTGGAGTTCCAGTTGCCCCGTTCATTGCCGCTGAGAAGGACTTTTCAAATTTGAAGCGTCAAATTTCAGATAGAAGACCATCGCGACCGGTCGGTGCGCTTGTGCTGGCGCTCGCTGTAGCTGCCGCAGCCGCGCTGCCGCTGGTTCTGCAGGCTCAAGATAGGCCAAGCGCAACCATCGTTGAGGACAGCAGCGCGTTTGCCGTGTCGCCGACCAACCGCATCGTCTACTCGGTTCCCCACATGAAACGCGTCCAGCACGTGATCATCGAGCGCGACGACGTGTCCGTGGCGGATCTGAGCGGGAAGGGCAAGATAATCGTGGAGCGGGATAAATTCATGCCGGTGCCGCCGCCAGTGACCTACATCGTCAACGGTTTGGTGTGGGCGCCCGACGGCCGCCACATCGCGATAACGATGACGACGATTTCGGCCGAGGGCGACGAGAAAGGGAGCGACGACGACGATGACAACAACGGCAACCCCCAACAGAACTCTCAAAGGATCGCGATGCCGTCGAACGGCAAGAAGGTGGTGGCCCTTCTCGACGACGAAGGACATGAAATCAAAGTCGGCGGCTCGAAGACTCGGTTCATCGAGAACGCTTCCAACGGCGCATGGCTTGCGGACGGGCAAACCGCGGTCTATCTGACCGGCATCGGTCCCTACAAGATTGTGCGCGTGAGGCTGTCCGACGGCCAGTCTTCCACTCTATTTGAAGACCACACGTTCGATTCGGTGGTCTGGGACGCTGCGCGAAATCAGGCTTTTGCCGTCTCGCAGAATCTGAGCATTTCCGGCAGGACGGCGCTCATGCAGCTCGACCTCATCCACGAGGGGGTTCACGAGATTACGCGGCTGCCGAATTTTCAGGGCCAGTTGACCGTGTCGGCCTCGGGGAAAAAAGTGGGCTACTTCATGGACGGAGATACGATTGAGGTGCGGGAGCTGGCCAGCCCGGTAAAATTTGTCCGCGTGAGGACGGGGCCCGGCAAATTCGAATTCAGTCACGACGATCAACGCATCCTGCTGAAACGCGGCCCGGTGGATAAGTCGGGCAGCCTGGTATGGGTGGGACTCAGCGACAATAGCTTCGTGCCGATTCTTCATGGTCTCGAGTTCCATGATTTCGAGATCACGCCCGATGGAAACACCGTGATCGTAATGGATCCGGGAAAAGGTATTCTCAAAATCTATCCTCTGCGTTGACCTTTCTCCCTGTCTCAATCAGCCGGCAGCCGAAATCGCTTGATGTGCTCCTTCAGGATGCAGGAGTCCTGAATCACGAACAACCCCGCCCGCCGCGCCCGTTCGGCTGCTTCAGAATGGATTACGCCTTCCTGCATCCACACGCCGCGCGCGCCAATGCGAATGGCGGAGTCGACAATATCAGGCACGAATTCCGATCTCCGGAAAACGTTTACAATATCCACATGCTCCGGGACATCTTCCAGGCGCGCATAGCTCCTTTCGCCGAGAACTTCGGTTTCGCCCGGATTCACTGGGATGATCTGATACCCGGCGCTCTTCAGATATTCGGAAACTCCGTAACTCGGGCGGAAACTGCGGCTGGAAAGTCCCACAACAGCGATGGTGTGACTGGCTCGCAGGATTTGCGTGATGGGATCGCCCGCCGAGGGCGTTGAAGCGTGATGGCTGGAATCAGAACCTTCGATTGAACTCTCCATGTGCGTTGCCGCTATCCTTTCGTCTGCGTTTCGGTTTTGCGCCCGGCGAACGAAACGTGCACGTCCGCGAGCGCGCTGAGGAATTTTTCGTTTTCGGCGCGCGTGCCCACTGAAACGCGAATGGCTTGCGGAAATCCCATCCAACGCATCGGACGGACAATCACGCCGCGCTTCGTCAATTCCTCGGTCAGCGGTTCGGTATCATACCCGAACTCCGCCAGAATAAAATTAGCAACTGAAGGAACGCACCGAACTCCGAGCTCTTTCAGCCCGCCGGCGATTTGAGCCAGGCCTGCATTGTTCGAGTCGATGGAACGGCGAACGTGCTCGCGATCGTCCAGAGCCGCCAACGCCGCCGCTTGGGCGACGCCGGACGTATTGAACGGGCCGCGAACCTTGTTCAGCTCATCCAGCAATTCCGCGGGACCAAGTCCGTAGCCGATGCGGAGGCCCGCAAGGCCGTACACTTTCGAAAACGTGCGCAGAACCATGAGATTGCCGCGGCGTTTCACGATGTCGACGGACCGCGAATAGTCCGGCCGTTCGATGTAATCGCAATAGGCTTCGTCGAGGACGACGAAGACGTGATTGGGCACCCGGGCGAGAAAGGCGTCGAATTCATCCGAAGTGAACATCGTGCCCGTGGGATTGTTGGGATTCGCGAGAAATACGAGCTTCGTTTGCGCGGAAAGGTTTTGCGCGATGGCGTCGAGGTCAAACCGATAGTTGTTCAGCGGAGTCTCGATCAGCCGCGCGCCCGTGGCGCGAACCGCGATGTAGTAGAGGGGGAACGAGCCATAGGACGTAACGCCCGCATCCGTGGGCCGGAGCAGCAGACGCGCGACGAGGTCGATCAGCTCCGTCGAACCGCCTCCCAGAATAATCTGGTCCATCGAAATCTCGTGCTTTCGCGCGAGCGCCTGGCGGAGATAGAAACCGCTGCCGTCGGGATAGCGATTCGATTCCGATAGCGCGTTCCGCGCGGCTTCGACGGCGAGGGGTGACGGCCCCAGCGGATTTTCGTTGGACGCGAGTTTGACGGCTTCGACTTGCAATTCCCGCTCGACCTCCTCGATCGGCCTTCCCTGAACGTACGGCGTTATCTCCCGGATGTAGTCCGGGACCAATTCGTGAATCGGCGTCGTCATCTACCGCTTCTCTTGCTCCCGCGCGGCGGCCGCTTTTCTCGACGTCCCTGCCCTTCGGAACGATGCGTCGATGCGGAAGTGCCAGGCTTTTTGCCTTGACGAGCGAAGGACGAGTGCCCCGAATGGCGTTTCCTTCCCCCGGCAGTTTCAGCCCTTGAAGAAGGCACTCGAACCTTCTCCGGCGATCTGTCGGCGCGATGCAATCCGTCCTTCGCGTCTCCTCTGCCCTTCACCGCGCGGCGTAGGTCGGCGAGTTCGCCGCCCGAAAGTTCGCGATGCTGCCCCGGCGCGAGCGAGCCTAGTTCGAGATTTGCGAGAGCGATGCGCTTCATCTTTTCGACGGGATGGCCGGACCTGAAGAGCCGATCGCGCAGCGCGTCGCGTCGCGCCTCGGCGATGGTTACTTCGTACCAGGGAGCGCTCTGGCCACCGCGCCGCGAGATGCGGGCGCCGGTGGCGCGCGAAAGCTCCTCGATTTCCGCAAACGTGAGCAGTGACTTCACTTTGATCTGATAGGTCTGCGGCAGACGATGCGACTGCAGAATGGAATTCGCAAGATCGCCGTCGTTCGTGAGGAAAACTAGGCCGTAGGCGTGGTACTCGAGGCGGCCCACCGGGAAAACACGCTCGGTTACGCCTTGCAGCAAATCGCGGAGCGAGCGGCGGCCTTCGGGATCGCTCATCGTGGAAACCACTTCAGGCGGCTTGTTGAGTATCAGGTAGACGCGGGCCTTCTCTGGGCGAATCAGTTTGCCGGCAACCTTAATGTGATCGCGTGACGGGTCGGCCTTTGAGCCAAGCTCCGTGATGGTATGGCCGTTCACGGTGACGAGGCCGGAGGTGATCATTTCTTCGGCGTGGCGGCGCGACGCGATTCCGGCGCGCGCGATAATTTTTTGGAGGCGTTCTTCCATGGTCTCTTTTCTATGGGCGGAGCGGGAGCAGTTCGTGCGGGACCAGCTTATCGGAAAACGGCCGGGGACGCGAACGGCGGTGAGGAGTGCGTGGAAGCGAGGGCTGCGCGCCTTGAAAGTGTACCGATTGAGATGGACCTCGGCGGTTTGTTTTCTGTGAGTTACGGCGATTTCCGTTTGCGAAGTGTACCGATTGGCTTTTTCTTCGCTTTTCGAGAAGCAGCCACTTGTTCTGGCCCCCTTCACCCTGCCCCCTTTCGACAGACACACGTCCGGCGCCGCGCAGATCGTTCGCGCGCACACAATTAATTATTCTTATTATAAGAATAGGTTATATATATTATAGTTAATGCCAAAATGCAAGCACTAGTACCGAAAAAAAGCGAGAGACCGAAAAGCCCGGGGCCAAGGACCCTCTGTGAGAACTGGGGTTGAGCGACAAGGGCCGTGAGACCTTGGAACCACAGATGAACACAGATGAAGCAGAAGGCGCACGACAAGCCTGAACCCTGAGTCCGGGGCTGGCACCCTAAGAGCGAACCCGCCAATCGGGAGATTGGCGTTCCCGGGCGGCTCAGCGCGCGCGGGGGATCGCGAGGCCGGCCTCTTTCCAGAGTTTGTTCCAGTGCCAGATGCCGGGGGTGGTGTGGAGGAGGCGATAGCCGAGCTGGTGGGCGAGCAGCAGGACTTGGCCGCGGTGATGGGCCTCGTGCGCGAACATGTAGGAGAACATGGTGGCGTCGGCGGGCCAAGTGGGCGCCCAACTTCCGCGCGAGTATATCGTGACGCGGCGATTGGGATCATCGGAAAGCGCTTCCGTGAGCATTTTCAGGCACTGCGCGCCGCTCTTTTTGTGCGCGGCGGCGGCCTGCTTCATCGTGCAGCGGTCAGGATCGAGCGGCTTGGGGCATTTCAGATGCGGTGCTGAATTTCGGAGCCACACGAGCCGGCTGTTGTGAAGATGCGCGAAGATGGAGGCGATGGTGCGGCCGCTTCCCTTCTCGCCGGGCGGCGCGGCTCGCCACGCACGCGGGTCGAGATCCGAAAGGATGAGTTGGTTCATCGCGTCGTTGATGGCGTAGGTTTTCAGGAGCGAGTCGCGAATTTCGGTTGGCGGTGCGTTGGGTTGGGGACGCATGGCTCGTGCATGTTACCGAAGTCGCGTATCGCGGGAAAGCAAAAGACAAAAGCGGAACACAGAGGTCACAGAGAAAAGCCAGAGGACACGGAGACGATTCGCGCGGCGCGTCCCACGAGCGCAACGAGAGTGTCCCCCCGAGTGGTAGGTCAGTTTCCGGTAACCGCGTTTACCAGGACTAGAGGATTAGTTCCGGTTTGCTCGTCATCCATTCCGAATCTGACTTGGGCCAAAACCAGCGAAGTACAATTGACTTCGTGCCTCAAAAGTCCGGCCACCTTGGCGCGGTTTGAAACGCGGTAACGATGGCGTAGAATTTGTGCCGATTCCGCGGGGGCGAAAAACAATGCGCCGGTACCATCACATCGGAATTCCCACTACCGAAGCGAAGCCTGGGGAGACCCACTTGAAACACCTGAAAGTCTTCGTCGTCAGCCACGAGAAAAGCGAATTCGGTGTGGAGTGGATGCGTTTCGAAGCGGACGCAGCGGTCCCCGATCTGGTCCGGCACGTTCCGCACGTCGCGTTTGAAGTGGCTGATCTCGCCTCCGAGCTTGCTGGCCGCGAAATCCTGATTCCTCCCAACAGCCCATCCGACGGCGTCTGCGTCGCGTTCATAGTGGAAAACGGCGCGCCCATCGAACTGCTCGAATTCACCGACCCGAACCACCCTGCCCGTCGCCAGCAGAGCGAGATGCTGATACAAACGCCCTCCATCCAAAACAGGAAAGACGCGTGCAAGGGAAGCCGATAGCCGACGCTGGGCTGCGCGGTGTGACCTGCGCCTGCGCGATCGCTGCAGTGATGTGTTGCGGCGTGGCGAAAGCTCAGGAAACTTCGACCGAACAGGCGGCGGGACAGTCAACCGAACCGTCAGCCCGGCAATCTACGCAGAAGCCGGGTGCTTCCAACCCAACTCCTCCACCTGTTCCAACGGTCACGCCGGAACGGGAACAGGCACAGTTGAATCCGTCCGCACCGTGCATCCAGCCAGCGCCCATGGTGACCTGGCAGGAATACGACGGTCCGCTGCAGAAGGTGGTGGGAGTGTTCGGAAGGCGACTCGAGCAGAGATCTGTTGGACGCGGGCACTACAAGCCGGGCGCGGTGATGTGCACACTCGAAACGAAACAAAAATTCCTTTTGTTCGTGCAGGACATGATCGATCCCGTAACCTTTCTGTCGGTGAGTTTCAACGCGGGGATTTCGCAGGCGGAGAATTCCGATCCGACTTTCGGACAGGGCGCCGCGGGTTACGGCAAGCGGTTTGCGGCCGGCACGGTTGACGATGCCTCATCGCTTTTCTTCAAGGATTTTGCCTATCCCACCCTTTTCCGCGAGGACCCACGGTATTACCCGCTCAGCGAAGGCAGCACCGGCAGCCGCCTGTGGCACGCATCGAGGCACGCATTCGTCGCGCACAGCGAAAACGGCCGGCTGATGTTCAATTTCTCCGAATGGCTGGGCACGATCAGCGCAGCGTCACTCAGCAATCTTTACCATCCCGGGAACAGGCGCGGATTCGCTCCGACGGCGGAAAACGTGGGCGAGTCGGTGGGGAGCGACGTCGGGTACGACATCCTGCGCGAGTTCTGGCCGGAGATCGCGCAGAAGTTCAGGCTGCCGTTCAGGCATCAGAAGCCGTAGAACTGGAATGCTGCTGTTTAGAATGGGAAGTTCCACTCGTATCTCTCAGTGTCTGGATGCGTGCACCGGGTTCAGCGTTAGAGTTTTTGGTGGCACAGCCACTCCTGGCTGTGCGCGCACAGCGTTCAGAGTTAAGGGTGCAGACACCGAGAGACAGGCAAGCAGCCCAGCTTGTGCAAGACTTACGACCCCAATGACCTTCTACCGCCGCAATCTTCCTCACTGGCAACCCGACGCCAAGTCCATTTTTCTCACCTGGCGCCTTTTCGGCTCGCTGCCAAGGTCGACCGGAAGTTTCGCTTCCCGTCCTGGTGGGAGCTGGGGCAAACGGTTTCTTGCACTCGACAGTTACTTGGACTCAACTGATTTTGGTCCTCGTTGGCTAGCCGACCCGGAGATCGCTGGCTTCGCCGAGGGCGCGATCCTTCGCGGCACGGAACTTGGGCATTACGAACTCCACGCTTACGTGATCATGCCGAATCATGTGCACGTGCTCCTTCAACCGCGCGCGCCCCTCGCCCGCATCACGAATGGAATCAAGGGTGTTTCAGCCCGTGATGCCAATGCCGTTCTGGGACGCGTCGGGCAGCATTTCTGGCAAGATGAATCGTTTGATCACTGGATCAGAAGCTTTGCTGGATTCGAACGCGCGCGGCATTACATCGAATGGAATCCAGTAAAAGCGAAATTGGTGGCAGCGCCCCAGGAGTGGAAGTGGTCGAGCGCGAATCGCCGCGTTCAAAGTTGCCGAGTGCAAAGTTGAGGTCGGCTGCGTCGCACAGCCAGGAGTGGCTGTGCTACCAAATCTCAAGCCTGGACCCGGTGCGCACACAGCCAGGAGTGGCTGTGCTACCAAATCTTAACCCTGGACCCGGTACGCGCACAGCCAGGGGTGGCTGTGCCACCACACCTTAACCCTGAACCCGGTGCGTGCACAGCCAGGAGTGGCTGTGCCACCAAAACTTAACCTGGACCCGGTGCGCGCACAGCCAGGAGTGGCTGTGCCACCAAAACTTACCCCTGGAGCCGGTGCCCGCACAGCCAGGAGTGGCTGTGCCACCAAAACTTAGCCTGGACCCGGTGCGCGCACAGTCAGGAGTGGCTGTGCCACCAAAACTTAACCAAGGACCCGGTGCGCGCACAGCCAGGAGTGGCTGTGCCACCAAAACTTAACCAAGGACCCGGTGCGTGCACAGCCGAGAGTGGCTGTGCCACCACACCTTAACTTTGCTCCAACCTCGTGTTCGGCGTTTCAGGCGGAGGTGCCTTTGGCGCGGGCGGGATCGGATTCGATTTCGGATTCGGCGTCGGCTCGACTTCGCTCGGGATGGCCTTCGCCCGGCGAATGCGCTAGTTCGGCGGGGGTGTCGGCGGTGGCGGATTCGATCGATTGGTCGCGCGCGGCGGCGGCGGAAGATGCCGGGCTCAAGCCCGGCGCTACATTTGAACCTTCGTGAGTGTCGGCTTCGCTCGTGGCGGCGCGTTCCGATTGGCCTTCGACCTCTGTCTCTGTCCCTTGAGCTTGCTCGGGACGGACTTCGTCCGGTTCTGTGGGGGCGATGCCGGCGTCGGAACCCAGGGCGGCTTGGGCTAGCTGCTCGAATTCCTTGAGGCTGGGGAGTTCGTCGAGGTCGGAGAGGCCGAAGCGCATCAGGAACTGCTTCGAGGTGCGATAGAGGATGGGGCGGCCGATCACTTCCTTGCGGCCGCAGGTGGTGATGAGGCGCTTTTCGAGGAGCGTCTTGATGACGCCGCCGACGTTGACGCCGCGAATTTCGTTGATCTCGGGAACGGTGGCGGGCTGCTTGTAGGCGATCACGGCCAGCGTTTCGAGCGCGGGCATGGTGAGGCGAATCGGCGGCTGCAGGCTCTTGATGAAGCGGCGCACGACGTCGTGGTGCTGGGGCTTGGTGTAGAACTTCCAGCCGCCGGCGACTTTGCGGATTTCGATGCCGCGGTCGTCGGTCTGATAGGCGGCGACGAGGAGGTCGAGCGCGGCTCGGACTTCGGCTTTTTCAGAGCCGAGGGCCTTGGCGAGCTGGTCGAGCGTGGCAGGCTCGTCGGCGGCGTAAATGATGCATTCGAGTGCGGACTGCATTTCTTGTGATGTCATTCAGTTCACCCAATCGGGCACGGCATGCCGTGCCCCTACTGAGAACAAAGCAAAGATGCCGGGCTGAAGCCCGGCGCTACGTTTAAACCTGACAGCCCTTGAGGCAGGGTCACAGGTATTGCTCCTCGATTTTGGACATGGCTTCGGGACCGGCGAAGACGGCGTCGAACATTTTGTGTTTGCGGAGGCGGATGTCCGCGAACAGGTCCGACTGCACCAGCATCACGGCCTGCATGCGGACCATCTCCAGCACGGCCAGCAGCGCGACGATCATGGCGTTGCGCGTCTCGCACGCCTCGAAGAACTCGGTGAGCGAGATGGGGTCCTCGGTGGAAACGAGGCGGAGGCGGAGGCGGTCCATCATCTGCGCGATGGTGACGCTGTCGTGGCGCAGCGAGAATTTTGTGACTTCCTTGCGGCGCTCGAGGACCTGCGAAAACACTTTGACGAGGTCGACGAGGGACACGACCAGCTCGCCTTCCACTTCGTCGCCCGCGTACAGAGTTTTGTCGGGATGCGACCAGACGTGATCCTCGATCTGCTGCTTCTGATAGAGGAGCTGCGCGGCGTTTTTGAATTTTTCGTGTTCGAGGAGGCGATGGACGAGTTCGTCGCGCGGATCTTCGATCTGGTCGGGGCCGGCGAGCGGGTCGGGCGGCAACAACATTTTCGATTTGATGTGGATCAGCGTGGCGGCCATGTAGATGAAGTCGGCGGAAACGTCGATGTCGAGCTTTTCGAGCTTGTGGAGGTAATCGAGATATTGCTCGGTGACTTTGGCGATGGGAATGTTGTGGATGTCCATCTCCTGCTTGCGGATGAGGTCGAGCAGGAGGTCGAGCGGGCCTTCGTAGACCGGTAGATTGATGCGATAGGGCGACGCCATTCTACGAATTATCCTCCAGCGGCTACGGCGACGAACGGCAAAACATGCACAGCCAAGAGTGGCTGTGCCACGAAAACCTCAACGCATCACGAACGCTCGGCTGGCCGGCGCGGTCATTTGCGCGCGGCGTCCCATTTGAAGATGGCGTTGCGGACGCGCTTCATGGTGCGCTTCGCCGCTTTGCGCGCCTCGTCCGAACCGGCGTCGAGGATATCCCAAACTTGCTGCGGATGCGCCTCAAATTCTTTGCGGCGTGTCTGAATGGGCTCGATCCAGGTGACGAGGTTTTCCGCCATCAGCTTCTTGCAATCGACGCAGCCGATGGCCGCGGTGCGGCAATCGCCGTCCACTTTCGCGATCGTTTCCGGCAACGAGAAGAGTTTGTGATACGCGAAGACGGGGCAAACCTCGGGCCGGCCGGGATCGGTGCGGCGCTGGCGCTGCGGGTCTGTCATCATGCCGCGGACCTTGGTGCGAATGTCGTCCGGCGGATCAGAGAGCCAGATGGCGTTGTTGTAGGACTTGGCCATGCGGCGGCCGTCGAGGCCGGGCAGGCGCGGCGTGGCGGTGGCGACGTAATCCGGCTCGCGAAGGACGCTGGATTGCTTCACGAACGCTTTCGCCTTTGGATTCTGATCGAAGAAATTATCCACGCCGATTCCCGCCGCGTAGCGCCGAAGCTCCGGGATGGCTTTTCTTATTTCGTCGGGAGTAGGCGTGCTGATCCAGATGAAACCAAACTTCACGGAGAGCGGCACGAGCAGCGCCTCAACCGCGTCGATATTCCTAGGGTCGACCATTTTCGCCGAGTCAATCGTGAGGCCAAAGTGAGCGTTGAAGCGGCGGACGACTTCGCGCGTGAGTTCGACGTGAGGGGCCTGGTCTTCGCCGACGGGGACGAGCAAATCCTGCTTCGGCTCGCCGTACATGACGATGTCGGCCGATTGCAAGAGCGGATAGCCGAGGAAGCCGTAGGTGCCGAGCTCGCGGTCCTTGAGGTTTTCGATTTGCTCTTTGTAGGTGGGGACGCGCTCGAGCCACGAAAGCGGCGTGATCATCGAGAGGAGCACGTGCAGCTCGGCGTGCTCGAGGATGCTGGACTGGATGAAGAGCGTCGATTTCGCGGGATCGAGGCCGACGGCGAGCCAGTCCGTGGCGACTTGCAGCGTGCTGTCGGCGACGGAGGAGGTGTCTTCGTAGTGCGTGGTCAGAGCGTGCCAGTCCGCGACGAAGAAGAAGCAATCGTATTCCTCTTGAAGCTTGAGCCAGTTCGAGAGGGCGCCGAAATAGTGGCCCAGATGGAGGCGGCCCGTCGGCCGCATGCCGCTGAGCACACGTTTGCGTTTTGGCACGGTGGAATCATCGCAAAGAAAATGGAAAAGAGAAAAGGGAAAATGGGGGAAACGGTTCGGGGACCGACAAACAAGGGCTAAAAGCAGATCCCTCGTCGGGCCAAAAAGCGGCCCTCTGTCGGGATGACACGCGCTACACGGGTTGGGCGAGAGATTTTGTGCTAGTCGTCATCCGGGTCGGTGGGCGGACGTTTGTCGTTGATGAAGTAGGCGGCATTGCGGGCCGCGGGAATTGGATGGAAGGTGATGGGCGAATGGGTGAGGCTGAAACAATCGGAAAGGTCGTCGGCAGGAACGTCGGCGTAGCCGAGCGAGGGGAGATTGAAGGTGACCTCGATGAATTTGAGGATGCTGCCGAAATCGTGCGTGGTGTGGGAAATGTAAGCGGCCTTGGCGTAGGGTGAAACGACGATCAAGGGAACGCGGAAGCCGTAGACGTATCCCGATCCCCAACTGACGCCGTCGTTGATGACTTTCGGGGCGACGTGATCGTACCAGCCTCCCCAATCGTCCCAGGTGATGATGATGGCGGTGTTTGCCCAATACGGGCTGTTGCCGATGGCGTTGACAATCGCGGCTACCCACGAGGGGCCGCTGCCGTCGTTGGAGACGGCGTGATCGGAACTGAGTCCATTCGGAATGATCCAACTTACCTGCGCGAGTTGGCCGTTGGCGATATCTACCAACGCTTGCGTTTGCGGGATGAACACGTTGTTGGTCCACTCCGGGCCGGTGCAGGTGAGCTTGCCGTTGACCGTCTGCTGCTGGCAGATGTGCTCAATGGCGTCGGGCCCGGTCCAGATGGAACCGGGGGAAGGGGCATAGTAGCGCCAGGTGACGCCCTGATTGCTGAGGAGGTCGGTGAGTGTGGGATGTTCGAAGCAGGGATACTGGGGCGGCGAGTTGGTTTCGCTGCCGGTGGGATCGATCATCGTGACCTTGTTCGTCAGGGGAGCGATACATCCGGCGGGGCTCTGAAAGGGATTTTCAGCGGCGAAGAGATTGCTGGTGGCAGCAGGAGCCGAGGTGCCGGAAATGATGAACTGGTGAGCCGGAAAGCTAGGACCTTCGTTGGTTTGAAACATCCGGTCGCCGAAAGTGTATTGCTCGGCCAACGCGAAGTAGGGCTGAACGTCGGCTGGCTTGACATACATATATTGCGGGTTGGGATGCGCGTTCGGAGGGCAGTTGGCGGCCGGGGAACAGGGGATCAGGTTCGCGCCGTCCATCTTGCCGCCGTCGTACATGGAAACGAAGGCAGGATTGGCGTGACTGAGATCGTAGTTCTGAGGGTTGGAGCCGGTCGTCCCAAGATCGATGGGGCTGAGGGGAATGGTCTGACCCAGCGAATTCAAGCCGCTGCTGGCTATGTCCGCGCCGCGGGCCGTGAGAACGGGATCCTGGAAGAGATTGTCGGGTGTGCGGTTCTCCTGGAAGATGACTACGATGTGCTGGAAGACGGCTGCTGTCGTCAGGCTGAGCGCCTGAGAGCCGTTGCTGGGAGGCGCATTCTTGGCGTCGCTTCCGTCGACCGTGATGGTGTAGCTGCCGCCGGGAGTGTTGCTCGAAGTAGACACCGTCAGCATCGAAGTGCCGGGAGCGGCACCACTGATGGTCACTAGAGACGTGCTGAAGGAACAGCTCGGAGCTGCGGCGCCACCGGCGATCATGTCGCAGGAAAGGCTAACGCTGCCCGTGTAACCATTTGCCGGAGTTACCGTGATGGTGGACATGGACGCGCTTCCGGCTGTGACCGAGCCTGGGTTCAACGCGCTGGCAGTGAGCGTGTAGCTAGGCGGGCCTCCTGACCCTGTGGACGAGTTTGAGCTGCAAGCGCTTAGGACCAGAAGCGCGCTCAGGCCCAGGAATGCACCCGAGACGAACAAGAGACGAAGAGGATTCATGGGAGGACCTCCTTGCGACTGCCGGATTGTACTGTGCCGAATATCAACCCGGCTGGCGAAGAATCCACTCGGAGAAATTATACTTTTCTTGCGTCCTTGCCGGCCGCTGCTCGGTTTCTCGAAGGCTATACCATTCTGCCCTGCCCAAAATCGTGGGTATAATCCGGCGGAGTCAGGGGGCGTTCTGTGAACCGCTTCATCATCGTTTTCGTGCTGTCGCTCTTCCCTGCCGCTGCGTCTGCTCAGACGAATCCAGCGGCCACTGCGGCGCATCAGTGGCGGCAGCAGCATGAGCGCGCGATTGTGGACGAATTTGTGACGCTGCTTTCGATCCCAGACATCGCCAGCGATCGCGCCAACATCCAGCGCAATGCAGAGACGATTGCGGAGATGATGAGGCAACGCGGCCTCGCGCCTCGCCTAGTTTCGGTGCCGGACGCGAACCCAGTGGTGTTCGGGGAGATTCGCACGCCGGGCGCCACGCGGACGATCGTTTTCTATGCGCACTATGACGGGCAGCCGCTCGATCCGAAACAATGGGCCACGCCTCCCTTCACGCCGACGCTGCGCGATGGGCAAGTGGAAAACGGCGGCAAGGTGATCCCGCAGCCGGCGGCCGGTACGGCGTTCAATCCCGAATGGAGACTCTATGCGCGGGCGGCGGGCGACGACAAGGCTCCGATCGTGGCAATGATGGCGGCTCTCGACGCAATTCGCGCGGCAGGGCTCAAGACGAAGTCCAACATCAAGTTCGCGTTCGAAGGCGAGGAGGAGGCCGGCTCGGTGAATCTCGGCAGGATTCTGGCCGCGAACAAGGAGCTTTTTTCGGGCGATGTCTGGCTGATATGCGACGGACCCGTGAGCCAGACGCGGCGGCAGTCGATTGCCTTTGGCGCGCGGGGAGTGACCGAAGTGGATATCACGGTGTATGGGCCGCACGTCGAGTTGCACAGCGGCCACTACGGCAACTGGGCGCCGAACCCGGCGATGATGCTGGCTCGCCTGCTGGCGTCGATGAAGGACGAGAACGGCCACGTGCTGGTGGATCATTTCTACGACGGGATCGAGCCGCTAAGCGACACGGAAAAGCGCGCGATTGCCGATTCTCCCAGCGTCGACGCTCAGCTGATGAATGAGTTTTGGCTGGGCTCGACGGAAGGCGCGCCGAAATCTGTCGCGGAGCTGATTACGCAGCCATCGCTGAATATTCGAGGCATGGCGAGCGCACGCGTGGGCGCGCAGGCATCGAACGTGGTTCCCTCCTCGGCTACAGCGAGCATCGACATGCGGCTGGTGAAGGGCATGGACGCTCAGCAAACAGCGGAGCGGTTGATCGAGCACATCCGCAGCCAGGGATTCTTCGTTGTCGATCAAGAACCGAGCGCGGACGTGCGGCGGAGCCATCCGAAGGTGGCGTGGGTGGTGGTGAAGCCGGGCGGTTACAACTCGGTGCGGACGTCGATGGATTTGCCGATCTCTCAGGAAGTGATTCGAACGGTAGAAAGCGCGCGCGGCCCCGCCGTGAAAATTCCGAACATGGGAGGAAGCGTGCCGCTCGAAGCGATCGAGCAAACTCTCGGAACGCACACGATTACGATTCCGATCGCCAATCACGACGACAATCAGCACAGCTTCGACGAGAACCTGCGGATTCAAAACCTGTGGGACGGAATCGACCTGATGGCGGCGCTGCTCACAATGTAGATATGCCGTTCCGCGTGGCGAGTCGTTAGCACCCAGGCAGTGGCACCGAATCGTCATGCTCAGATGTCGAGCCCTGAACGGCTACTTGGCTGGAGTGATCTTCTCCACGCGAATCGTCTTGTTGGCAGAATCGAATTTGCCCGCTACCACCACATGCTCAGCCGGGAAGTTCTTGACGGCTTCAGGATTTTCGACGATCCAGATTGCTTTATCTTCGTCCGCTACAAAGGCGGCGCGTTGGGGTTTCCATTCCGGATGACCCACCGAAGCGCCTCCGCGCCAGCATTTCTGCACGCAATCCGCGCGGCCGGGCTTCGTGTGTTGTGTGCCGCAAGATTCGTCACTGATCCAGCCGGTGCGAGAGTCATCTTTCGGCTGCGCTGAAACGGAGTCCAGCGCCAGCAACCCGCAAAAGAGCGTGAAAACGAGAACAATCCGGTTCCTGATCATGCTTTCCTCCAGACTGCAGGCAAGTTGAAGGTCTTATTTATTGGCCGGAGGCACGTCAGTGCCAACTGGATAGACGATGATCTGGACGTCTCCCCAGCCGGGGTTGGCGCCGGTAGCCGCAGGGGCGGTGGCATCCATCTTCTTTCCCATGCCCAGGGTCTTCAGCTGGGTATCATCGAAACCGAAATTGCCCACCAGGTAGGCGCGTACCACCGCGCAGCGAGCTTGCGTCAGCACCAGGTCTTTCTGGGCGTCGCCGGTCATGCCGGTGGAGACGACCACGACCGCGATGCCAAACTCATTTCCGGCGAGAAACTGTCCGGCGGCGGTCAAAGAGCCCTGATTCTTCAGCGCGGCGGTATCGATTTTGTCGAAAAGGCGCTTTGGCTCGTACGTGAACGTTTTTAGAGGCGAGCCTTCCGGCAGGCGCAGGATTTCGTTTTTCGCCAGCTCGGCGGAATCTTCATAGCCGCGTTTCTTGAAATATCCGCGAAGCAGGAAATTTTGCTTCAGCGCTTCCATGTTTTCCTGGAAGTCCGCGATTCCCGTTTGAACGTGGACCATCGTATCGCGCATTCCGATCGTGGTCTGGTCCATCTCCGCATACATTTTCTTATCGTTGACCAGAGCCCCGATCGTTCCCTGGCCTCGGTCGATTTTGGCGCTGATGGACTTCAGGCTCGCCGTAACCTCCGTGGTGTTGTCTATGGCCGTCTTGCTGCTGTCGAGAATGGCGTCCGTCTTGGCGATCAGGTCCGAAATGACAAGCGGCGGCTGGCTGGCGATCATGTCGCCATCGTGGACGTCCGCGCTTTGGGCCGATCCAAACGAAATCGAGACATATTCGTTGCCCAGGAGGCCCTCGGTCTGGATGGCGGCCACCGAGTCCTGCTTGACGATGTCCTGGGTTGAATGCTTGAGATCCATCAGCACGGTAATTTTTTCGGTTGGGTTCTTCGGCAACTCGATGCGACGCACGTTGCCGCTGTGAACTCCGCCCACGCGGACCTCCGCGCCCTCATCCATCCCCACAACGGTGCTGAACTGCGTCCTCAGTCGATAGGTGGAGCTGAAGAGGTATTGCCGGTCACCTATGATGAAGATTCCCGCCGCCAGAATCGCCAGCGAAAGAACGATAAAAGCTCCCAGCCTAGCCGCTCTCGACATATCTGCTCCTATGAATCCTTGAAGAATTCCGCGACAAATTTATCGTCGCTTCGCTCGAGCTCCTCGAAGGTGCCCTCAATCACGGCGTTCCCTTCGTGGAGAAGTATGATTCGGTCCGCGATCAACTTTGCGCTGTGCAGATCGTGCGTGACGACGATCGATGCAACGTCGCGTTCCTCCTGCAACTTGAGGATCAACTCATCGATTTCGCGAGATGTAATTGGATCGAGCCCCGCCGTAGGTTCATCGAGCAGCAAGATGCCGGGTTCGAGGGCCAGCGCGCGGGCGAGTCCTACTCGCTTTTGCATGCCGCCCGAAAGATCGCTGGGCATTTTCTTGAGGTCGCGCTCCATGCCCACGCCCGCGAGGAGATGCTCGATGCGGTCGCCGCGCTCCGAGGCGGTCATTTTGGTGTGACGACGCAGGGGAAAGGCAACGTTCTCCTCGACGGTGAGAGAGTCGTAGAGCGCCGCGTGCTGGAATAAGAAACCCATCGTTTTCCTGATTTCATTCATGGCTTCGACGGTGGAGCTCGTAATCTCCTGCCCGTGGATGCGAATCGATCCCGAGTCTGGCTTCTGCAGCCCGATGATCAGCCGCAGCAGCACGCTCTTGCCGGTTCCACTGCGACCGAGCACCGCCAGAGTTTTGCCGTTGCCCACCGTCAGATCCACACCGCGCAAGACG
>Ga0073928_10003880_pt1 | contig 22894 bp, 24 predicted proteins | sample PaiPotPPA55metaG_FD_76969 | JGI IMG/M metagenome (GOLD analysis project Ga0073928, IMG submission 76969) | Iron sulfur acid spring bacterial and archeal communities from Banff, Canada, to study Microbial Dark Matter (Phase II) - Paint Pots PPA... ...
AGCCGGCGCGGCGAGCAGCGGCGCGGCCGCGGCGAAGAGGCGCTCGCCCCAGACGCGGCGAGCGGGGCCGTCGAGCCAAGTCACGCGCTCGCGGAGATCGCGGAAGGGGGCTTCGGCGAGCATCTGCTCGAGGAGATCGTGGACGCGCTTCTGAAATTGGCGGTCTTCGGAGCGGAAGCCGTCGGGCGTGATGCCTTCGGCGAGCAGGGGCACTCCGACGAGCAGGTCGTAGGTATTCATCCACCAGGCGAGCCAGGGCTCGAGCTGGGGCTGGCGGCCGAATTTGTTGACGAGGTAGCAGTAGTTGTCGAGGACGGAGCGGTCGCAGACGACGTGGGGCGCGCGGCGGGCGGCTTCGAGTTCGGCGGCGATCTGCGCGTGGAGAATCCAGAGCTGGGCGTCGAGCGTGGTGGCGGCGTTGACGGGGAAGTGCGACTGGCGGGCGACTTCGGTGACGAGCTCGACGCTGTGTCCGGCTTTTTTGAGCAGCGAGCAGATTTCATAGGCGAGGGTGGTCTTGCCGACGCCATGGGTTCCGATCAGGGCCAGTTTCAAGGCAAATGTTCCTGCGGCGCGATGCCGGTTCTTATCTAACATACTTTCGCGCGCGAGAAAACGGAATGTAGGGCTTGTCCGGTTGGCGCGTTAGTCGGGAGCTTGCCGATCAAATTGCGACAACCTGTCGCAACTGGCGTATCCTTACATAAGATGAATTCGTCGAAAACGTCTTTCCTTTTGGCTGTATTTTGTGTTGGTCTGACTTCTTTTCTTTTTGGGTGCGGTGGCGACCGCCGTGAATCGTTCTACCCATCCCTTGCCGACGCAGATAAAGCCGAGGCAATCACACACGGCTGGATACCTGACGACTTGCTTCCGGGGAGTTCTCGGGACATTCATGAGGTTCATGAAATCTCGCCATCGACGGAATGGTGTGGTTTTGAATTTCTTCCTACTGACTCGCAAGCCCTTCGGAAAACTCTCAAGAGTGTTGATGTGCTACCGCCATCGGTGAGACATGTACCGAGCCCTGGTGTGTCATGGTGGCCAGCAGTGCTCAAGGGGAATCTTGACGTAGAAAAGATTCACAAGGCGGGGTTCGAACTTTACCTAGTTGAGAGACCCGCGACATCTGTCACCAAGGATATGTTGCTCTTTGCGATCGACGCGGCAAAGGGACGTGGATTCTTCTACCGAACACACGAGTAGCGCTGGGTCACATCGGGATACCTCAACTCCCAATTAGCCTGATTGCCGGACAAATGGTCATGACTCACCGCTAGATCCAGGGTGTGGTTGTGCGCGGGGGCGGCGTCGCATAGAATCGGGCGGCGCAACGCGCGGACATCGCAAAGGATTCAGGAGGCTGGCATATGAAACTGCGTCATCGTCTGTTTGGATGGATGATTCTGATTCTGCTCGCGGGGACGGGCACGGCGCTCCGGGCGCAACAGGCGCCGCCGCCGAAATCGAAGCTGATCACCGCGGAGACGGTGGCGGCGGACCAGAAGATTCTGGCGGAGATCAAGGACCACAACGAGATCATGACGAACCTCGAGTATTTGTCCGACATGATCGGGGCGCGGCTGACGGGGAGCGCGAACCTGACGAAGGCGAGCCACTGGACGCAGGAAAAGTTCACGGGCTACGGTCTCGCGAACGTGCACCTCGAGCCGTGGACGATCGCGCACGCGTGGACGCGGGGCACGGCGCGCGCGCGGATCGTCAGCCCGGCGGAGCATCCGCTGACGATTGCGGCGTACGGGTGGTCGCCGGCGACGGCGGGAGTGGTGCGCGGGCCGGTGGTGTACGTGAAGGCGGAAAACATGGAGGAGCTCGACAAATACAAGGGGAAGCTGAAGGGCGCGATCGTCATCACCGGCGAGCCGGCGAAGCTGCCGGACCCGAATGAGCCGCCGCAGAATCCGCTGCTGCAGCCCTTCCGCGCGCCGTTTATCATTCCTACGCCGTCCGGACAGCCGGAGCGGGCGAATTTCGGGCCGGAGGCGATGAAATTCCGGCAAGCGCGCACCGATATGTTCAAGGCGGAAGGAGTGGCCGCGACGCTGACGGATTCAGGAAAGCCGCACGGCCTGCTGAACATGACGGGCGTGGGCGGGCGCGACTTCGTGATCGGGCCGTACCCATCGGCGTTTATCACGTCGGAAAATTATTCGCTGCTCTGGCGGCTGATGAAGCGCGGGCCGGTGGAAATCGAGATCGAGATGACGCCATCGTTCAGCGAGAAGCCGGTGGAGGTCTACAACACGGTGGCGGAAATCAAGGGAAGCGAGAAGCCGGATGAAGTCGTCATTCTCGGCGCGCATCTCGATTCCTGGGACCTCGGGACCGGCTCAACCGACAACGGCACGGGCTCGATGGTGGTGCTGGAAGCGGCGCGGGCCCTCGAAAAGCTGGGGCTGAAGCCGAAGCGGACGATCCGGTTCGTGCTGTTTACGGGCGAGGAGGAAGGGCTGGTGGGGTCGCACGTGTACGTCGATGCGCACAAGGCGGAGCTGGGAAAAATTTCCGCGGCGCTGATTCACGACACGGGAACGGGCCGCGTGCTCAGCATCGGGCTGATGGCGAATTACCAGGATCGCGAGGCGATGGACCAGGTGATGGCGCCGCTGCGCGACCTGGGCGTGCTCGAGATGAGCGAGCGGTCGCTCGGCGGGAGCGACCACGCGTCGTTCAACGCGGCGGGCGTGCCGGGATTCTTCGGCATCCAGGACCCGGCGGAGTACGGCAAGACGCATCATTCGCAGTCGGACACGTTCGACAAGGCGCACGCGGACGATTTGGTGCAGGGCGCGCAGGTGCTGGCGGTGTGGGCGTACAACGTGGCGGAATTGCCGGAGATGCTGCCGCGCAAGCCGGCCGAGCCGGACGCGGCTCCGGCCCCGGCGCACTGAGGCGGCGGAGCGGAGCGAGCGGATGCGCGCCGTGGTGCAACGCGTGAGCCGTGCGCGCGTCGTGGTGGACGGACGCGTGACGGGCGAGATCGCCGCGGGCGTGATGGTGCTGCTGGGCGTGAGCCGCGCGGACGCAGCCGGGACGGCGGCCGGCTTCGCGGAGAAGGTGGCGCACCTGCGCATCTTCGACGACGAGCAGGGCAAGATGAACCGGTCGCTCATCGAGACGGGCGGCGCGGCGCTGGTGGTGTCGCAGTTCACGCTGTATGGCGACGCGCGCGGCGGGCGGCGCCCGAGCTACATCGAAGCGGCTGCGCCCGAGGCGGCGAAAGCGCTCTATGAGGAGTTTGTCGCAGCGCTGCGCGGGCTCGGCGTGCGCTGCGAGACCGGAATTTTCCAGGCGCGCATGGCCGTGGAGCTGACGAACGACGGGCCGGTGACCATCCTGCTCGATTCCGAAAAGGCTTTCTGAATCGCGAAGGCTTTCCATATATGAGCACGCCTCCAAAGGCAGGCGCCATTCGCGTGCGGGCCGCGACGCTCGCGGACGCTGCGGCCCTCGCGCCGCTGAGCGGACAGCTCGGCTACCCGGCAACGCCCGAGGAAACTGCGCAACGGCTGCGGCGAATCCTGGACGATGCGCAACACGCGGTCTTTGTGGCGGAGGCGGCGGGGCGCGTCGCGGGCTGGGTGCACGTGTTTGTGTACCGGACGATGGAGTCGGATGCGCGCGCGGAAATCGGCGGGCTGGTGGTGGACGAGGCGGCGCGGTCGCGGGGAATCGGGCGCGCGCTGATGGCCCGTGCGGAAGCGTGGGCGCGCGAAAAGGGCTGCCAGGCGGTGGGGCTGCGGTCAAACGTGATCCGCGAGAAGGCGCACGCTTTCTACGAAGGCCTCGGATACCGGCTGATCAAGACGCAGAAGTGCTTCCGCAAGGCGCTCTGACCGTTTATAACTGATCGGGCGCTCCAATCGGGCGCCTCTTTCTTCCGTTTCTTTTCACGGCACAACCTGTCGTTTTTAACATGCGGAGTTTTATATCGTATTACGATATAATAGTTGCGTGCCCGGGAAGAGTCACAACCGCAACCGCTTGAACTACGAGGCGCTCGCCGACTTCCGCCACGAAATCCGGCTGTTCTTGAATTTCAGCGAGCGGGCGGCGCGCACCGCGGGCCTTGAGCCGCAGCAGCACCAGGCGCTGCTGGCGTTGAAGGGGCTGCCGCGCGGGATGCGCGCCACGATCGGCGCGCTGGCGGAGCGTCTGCAAATCGAGCCGCACAGCGCGGTGGAGCTGGTGAATCGCCTGGAAAGGCGCGGGCTGATACGGCGGCGGCGCAGCATGGCGGACCGGCGCGAGGTGCTGGTGCAGCTGACCGCGCGCGGCGAGCGGCTGCTGCGGAAGCTTTCGGAGCCGCATCACGCGGAGCTAAGATCGACGGGGCCGAGGCTGTTGCGGGCGCTCGCCGTGGCCATGGAGCATGCCGGCGATGCGGAACGGCATGGCGATGACGGCCAGGAAAGCGTTGTCTTGTGAAGGGAAGGCGCGGACGCGCGCGGCTGCGCCAAGCGGATTGAGGAGGATTCAAGTTGGGAGTTCCCCTGGAAGCGATGGCGCGGCCGGGCCAACCAGCGCCGCCGGCCGGGTTCCGCATCGGAATCGTGAGCCTGCTGGCGGCGGCGATCGGCATCGCCGCCGGATTCATCGCCTATCTTCTTTATGATTTGATCGGTCTTTTCACCAACCTCGCTTTCTATCACGAATTTTCATTTCATTTTCGCAGCCCGCAGGCGAGCCAGATCGGCGCGTGGGTGATCATCACGCCGGTGGTCGGCGGCCTGATCGTCGGGCTGATGGCGAAGTACGGCTCGGAAAAAATCAAAGGGCACGGCATTCCGGAAGCGATGGAGGCGGTACTGACGTCGCGGAGCCGCATTGAGGCGAAGGTGGCGATCCTGAAGCCGCTTTCGGCGGCGATTGCCATCGGGACGGGCGGGCCGTTTGGCGCGGAGGGGCCGATCATCCAGACGGGCGGCGCGTTTGGCTCGCTCGTGGGGCAGATTATCTCGACGACCGCAGCGGAGCGCAAAGTGCTGCTGGCGTGCGGCGCGGGCGCGGGGATGGCGGCGACGTTCAACACGCCGATCGCGGGAGTGATCCTGGCGATCGAGCTGCTGCTGTTCGAATTTCGCGCGCGGTCGTTTATCCCGCTGGTGATTGCGAGCACGCTGGCGACGAGCGTGCATTTCCTGCTGCTGGGCCGGAAGGCGATGTTTCAGATCGCCGGAAACATCGATTTCGGCATTCCCTACGGGTTGCCGTATTACCTGCTGCTGGGCCTGGTGTGCGGCGCGGCGGCGATCGGATTCACGAAGCTGCTTTACTGGGTGGAGGATCAATTCGACCGGCTGCCGGTCAACGAGCTGTGGCATCCGGCGATCGGCGCGCTGGGCCTGGGGATCATCGGATTTTTTATTCCGCGAGTGCTGGGCGTGGGGTACGACACGATTTCGGACATCCTGAACAACAGCCTCGCATTCAAGATGCTGATTCTGATCGCGATTTTCAAATCGCTGGCGCTGGTGATCTCGCTGGGCTCGGGAACGTCGGGAGGGTTGCTCGCGCCGATGTTCATGTCGAGCGCGGCGCTGGGCGGCGTGTTTGCGATGGTGGTGAACCGGATCGTGCCGGGAGCGCATCTTTCGCCGGGGGCGTGCGCTCTCGTGGCGATGGGAGCGGTGTTCGGCGCGGCGTCGCGGGCCACGTTTGCGTTTATCGTTTTCGCGTTTGAGATCACGCGCGACTACAACTCGGTGCTGCCGCTGATGCTGGTGTGCGTGATCGCGGACATGGTGGCGATCCGCTATCTGCCGAGCTCGATCATGACCGAGAAGCTGGCGCGGCGCGGGCTGCACGTTCATCAGGATTACGAAAGCGACGTGCTGAAGCAGGTGAAGGTGCAGGAAGTGATGCGGAAGGACGTGGCGACGCTCCCGGCGCCGCTGACGATCCGCGAGCTGGCGGACCGCATCGCGAAGGGCGACCCGGATATGACCCTGGCGCGCGGGATGCCGGTGGTCGGGCCGGAGGGAGATTTGCTCGGCGTCGTGACGCAGGGAGATCTGCTCCGCGCGCTGCAGAAGGATTCGAGTGGGAAGATGACGGTGCTCGAGGCGGGGTCGAAGGATCCCATCTGCGCGTTTCCGGACGAGCGCGCGTTTGACGCGCTGTTCCGGATGCTGCAGAACAACGTAGGACGGCTGCCGGTGGTCGACCGCAAGAATCCGAACCGCATGGTGGGCTATCTGAACCGCTCGAGCGTGCTGAACGCCTGGACGCGGCAGTTCGACGAGGAGAACGTGCGCGAGCAGGGCTGGTTCGAGCAGTTGCTGGGAGCGAGCGGCGGAAATGGCGAACGCGCGGAACAGGTGCTCTTTGGCAAGGTGGTCGAGATCAGCGAGACCACGCTCGAGCTTGCCTATGCCGCGAATGGCGAGCCGCGGACGATGAGCTTTCGCACGGCGCAGCCGCCGACGGGAATCGGCGTGGGCGACCACGTGAAGGTGACGTATCGCGTGGCGGGCGGCGACGCGCTGCTCGAGAGCATCCAGGAGCTACGCGCGCACTGAGCGCGCGCCCTCGCCACGCATCCAAAATCGCCATTGAGGCTAATGCCTACGTCGCCCGCCCCGATTGCTCTATACGATTCCGTCCATGTCCTCGGAATCGATCTTTAGCTTGGGTTTGAAGCTGCATCCTTTCGTTCCGCACTTCACTTCGGGAGCACAGAAGCCATTGTGCGGAACGCTGATTCTGTATTTTCCTGCGGGAACTTCCCCAAAATCGTATGCACCATGATTGTCGGTCTTGAGGCTCCGGAAAATATCCTTCCCTGAGAGCAGCCAGAGTATCTGCCTAGGTACGGAAGCCCCTTCTGGATCCTGGAGAACGCCAGCCAGGGCTTGCGTGTGCTTGATTTCGAATTCCTTTGAAACGGTACAATCCCGTGCCCGATGGGGAATGGTCATTCCCAGTAACATCAGCGTGCTTAGGAGAGCTGTTCCCATGCGGTAACCTCAAAGTCTAACGTCAGAAGCCGCCGCCGCCACCCCCGCCGAAGCCGCCGCCGGAGAATCCGCCACCACCAAAGCCGGAGCCACCGGAGCTGCGCGGCGACGAAGCCATGACGGTGCCGGCGCGGGCGGACATCATGTCCAGGTCGTTGACGAGGAAGTAGGGAGTGAAGGCGCCGCCGTAGGGGCCGCGGTACCAGTTCGGCGGCTCGCGGTAGATATCGGCGAAAGCCGCGACCCACTTTTTCTCGACGTGCAGGGCCATAGCGTAGGGAAGGAATTTCTCGAACATCTGCGGCGTCTTGACGACGCGCTCGAAGCGGTCCTCTTCGACGCGGCCAAGGAAATCTTCGAAGCCGAGAACTTTTTCGAGCGTGCGCGCGCCGGTGATGGTGCGCGCGGGCATGAAGTAGCCGAAGCCGCAGACGACGATCCCGGTGGCGACGCCGGCGACGATCACGGTGAGCTGCGCAACGCCAAACATGCGCGCGAGGACGGCGCCGCCCCAGACCATGCCGACTCCGAGCACCAATCCCACGGTGAGGTAGCCCTGGCGGACTTTGTCCGGGCGGTGCAGGTAGTAGTTGTCCGCCATGAGCGCGTCGAAGATGCGGTCGCGGATGGCCGGGAGGTGCGTGTAGAAATGGTTTTGCAGCTCGGAAAGCTTGACGGAATCGCGCGAGCCGCCTTCGAAGAGGGCGCCGAGAATCTCGAGTTCGTGCGGCTTGGCGGCGGCCCACTCGGCGGGCGGCTTCTGCATGTGGAAGACGTATTCCTTGTTGTGCATCAGGCCCAGGAGCTTGTCTTCCTGCGTCTGCTCGATGACGAGAAAGCCGCGGACGGCGAGGTCCACGATGGTCGCGGTGATGTCTCGCATGGCCGCTTCGTTATCGACGAGCGTGCCTGCCTCGCCGGGCGTGAGGCCGTCGGGCGGCTCATATTGGACGGCGATGGCCAGGCGGCGCGGGTCGCGTCCCTGCGTCCACCAGAGCCAGAACATGCCGATGAAGGCGACAATCGGAATCAGGAGCGGCCAGTTGCTTTGCAGAAATAGCCAGGAGTGCGCGAGCGGGCCGGGCTCGTGGACCACGCCCTTGTCCCAGCCGACGACGGCGGTGAGGCCTTCGTGGAAGGCGAGGGGCCGGCGCATGGCGACGTCGATCGCGTTGGCGTTTGTGGTGACGTCGGCGTCCTGCTCGCGCGCGCCGAAACGGCCGGTGTAGACCGCGGCGTGGATGCCGGTGGTGGCGGCGGGCAACTCGATGTGCGCGGTGGCATTGACGATGGGTACTTCCCACTCGTCGCCGGTGACGTTCCAGTAGAGCTCGTCGTGGTCCTGGAAAAATTTGAGGCCGTCGAGGACGTGATAACGAACGATAACGGTGCGTGTCGAGTCGACGGCGCCGGGAACGTAAATCTTGAGTTTGCGGTAGGCGCCGACGCGCGAGATTTCGTACTTCAGCGGCTTGCCGTCCTCGTCGGCCACGCCCAGCACGTCGAGGAATAGCGTGTAATTGAATCCCTGCGGCGTGGTGTATTCCACGGGGATCGTGCGGTAGATGCCGTGCCATTCGCCGGTGAAGCGCGCCTCGATGATTTCGGTGACATCGACGGTGCCGTCGGCGTTGACGGTGATCTTGGCGTCAAAATGCTGGATGGTGAGCTCGCGCGCGGCGGCGGGCAGCACCGCGGCGAAGGCGAAGAGCAGGAAAACGAGCCCGCGGCGAAGGCGAGGCATGGCCATCCCCTTTTGCCGGGCTATTGCGCCGCGGCTCCGAAGCTGACCTTGGGAACTTCGCGCTCGGCGGGCGCGCTGACTTCGAAGAACTCGCGCGGCTTGAAATTGAACATGCCGGCGATGATGTTCGAAGGGAATTCGGCGATCTTGGTGTTGAAGTCGCGGACGACGGCGTTGTAGTAGCGGCGCGCGTTCTGGACGGCGTCTTCGAGCTGGTTGAGCGTGTTCTGGAGCTGGTTGAAGCTTTCGACGGCGCGAAGCTGCGGATAGGCCTCGGCAAGTGCAAAGACCTGGCGGAGCGCGGCGGTGAGCACGCCTTCGGCTTCGGCTTTCGCGGCGGGGCCCTGGGTGGTCATGGCCGTGTTGCGGGCGTTGACGACGGCTTCGAGCGTTCCCTTTTCATGCCCGGCGTAGCCCTTGACGGTTTCGACCAGGTTGGGAATCAGGTCGTAGCGGCGCTTGAGCTGCACATCAATGTCCGACCAGGCGTTGTCGCACTGGATGCGCAGGCGCACCAGCCCGTTGTACATGGCGATGATGGCGATCGCCAAAACGGCGATGATGCCAAGAAGAATCAACATGGTACCTCCCGTACGCGAGGATGGGGTTCGTGCGGGACCCGACCCAACTCAGGATACGGCGTGAGGCCGCGCGTGTAAAGCGGCGCGGCGCAAGAGTTGCGCGTTTGAGCAGCGGAGGCCGGGGCGTCCTGCGCGCGGCAAGAGGCGGATCAGTGGGAGGAGTTGTCGCGGGGAACGGGGAGGCTGGCGTCGAGGCGATGTGCTTCCTGGAACTCTGAGAGTGCGGCTTTGTACTCGTGCTGGCGGCCGAGCGTCAGCGCGAGATTGTAGTGGGCGCGGGCGAGGTCCGGCTTCAAGCGAATGGCCTCGCCGTAGCTGGCTACCGCGGACACGTAGTCGCCCTTGTTGAAGAACACGTTGGCGAGGTCGAATTGGATTTCGGCGTCGTCCGGATGCAGGGCCACAAGCTGCTGATAGGTGGCGATGGATTCCTCGAACTTGCCTTCGGAAGCCAGCGCCGAGGCGAGGGCAGCCAGCGCTTCGGGAAATTGAGGCTGCTGGGCGAGTGCTTTGTGGTATGCGCCGGCGGCCTCGCTGAAGCGGCGCCGGCTGCGGTAAGCGTTGCCGAGATTGTAGAGAGCGGCCGCGTCGCCGGGATTGACCGCGAGGCCCTTCTGGTAAGCAGCGATGGCTTCGGCAGTCTTGTTCTCGTCTTGCAAGGCTCGAGCCAGGTTGAAATAGGCTTCGGACTGGCCCGGTCGGAGCTGGATGCTGCGCTGCAACGCTTGGACGGCTTCGGCGAGATGGCCTTGCTCGTAGAGCAAGTGGCCAAGCTGGAACCAGGCGGCGTCGTCCCGCGGATTCAAAGCGAGGCCTTTGCGGTAGGCCTCGATTGCTTCGTCGGTGCGCCCGGCATGGTTGAGGGCGGCGGCGAGGGCGGGAAGCACAAACGTCGACTTCGGCTGGATGGCGAGGGCGCGCTGGTATGCCGCCGCGGCATCGTCCCATTGCTGCTTGTCGTCGAGCGCGGCGCCGAGGTTGTTCAGCGCGTCAAAATAATCCGGCTTCAGCTCAATCGCGCTGCGGTAAGCGGCGATGGCGTCGTCCACCTGGCCGGTTTGATAGAGCGCTGCGCCCAGGCCGTTGAGCGCCTCGGGGAACTTGGGATTGAGCGCAATCGCCTTGCGGTAGGCGGCGATGGCGGCTTCGAACTTCCGGCTATGATAGAAAGCGAGGCCGAGGTTGAGGTTGGACTCCCCGTCCGCGGGATTGAGCGCGATGGCGCGTTCGAGAGTCGCAGCCGCCTCGTCGTAGCGGCCCTTCGCGACCAAGAGGCTGCCCAGATGGGCGAGCGCGTCGGCGTTGTTCGGCTGGCTTTCGAGCGTGGCGCGGTCGAGAGCGATGGCAGCGTCAACTTGCCCATCTGCGGGAAGCGCGCCCGGCGCTTGCGCGTGCGCGGCGCAGGGAAGCAGGAGGAGCAGCAGCAGGCAGCAGATCCCGCGCCTGGGAAGGGGGTCGCTCATGGAGCTGGAAGCCTCCGGTTGTCCCGCCAGATTCGAGGCGGCATCATAGCACGGAAGGTGAGCCCGCCAGGTTTTGCAGTATCACTGGTTTCAATTTACATTTTGGGATACGCTCCGCCACGCAGAGGCAAACGCTTCCTTCTCGCGATGCTCTTCAAAAGCTTCAGCGCCGCCGTCTTCGGTATTGACGCCTATCTCGTCGAGGTCGAGGTGGACGTGGGCTCGGGGCGCATGGGCGACTTCAACGTGGTGGGCCTGCCGGACATCGCCGTGAAGGAGAGCCGCGAGCGCATCAAGTCGGCGCTCAAAAACTGCGGCTTCGATTTTCCCTCGCCGCAAGCCGTCACCGTAAACCTCGCCCCGGCGGACATCCGCAAGGAAGGCTCCGCATTCGACCTGCCGATGGCGCTGGGAATCCTGGGCTGCCAGGGAACGTTTTTCGGGAAGGCGCTCGATGGCTACGTCTTTCTTGGCGAATTGTCGCTCGACGGAAGCGTGCGCTCTGTGCGCGGGGCGCTTTCAGCGGCGCTGGCGGCGCGGGAGCGAGGCATCAAGAATCTGGTGGTGCCGGAGGCGAACGCGCGGGAAGCGGCGGTGGTGCGCGGAATGCAGGTGTACGCGATCCGCTCACTGCCGCAGGCGGTGGACCTGGTGAACGCGCCGGAATCCTTCGCGCCGGTGGCCGTGGATACGGAGAAGATGCTGTCGGACGCCAGCCAGTATTCGGTGGACATGCGCGACGTGCGAGGTCAGCAGGCGGCGAAGCGGGCGCTCGAAGTGGCGTGCGCCGGGAGCCACAACATCCTGCTGATCGGGCCGCCCGGCGCGGGCAAGACTATGCTGGCGAAGCGCATCCCCACCATTTTGCCGCCCATGTCGCTCGAAGAAGCCATCGAGACGACGCGGATCCACAGCGTCGCGGGCGTGCTGGACGAATCGCGCGGGCTGGTGGGGACGCGCCCCTTCCGCTCGCCGCACCATACGATCAGCGACGCGGGGCTGATCGGCGGCGGAGCGGTGCCGCGGCCGGGTGAGGTGTCGCTGGGGCACAACGGCGTGCTCTTCCTCGACGAGCTGCCAGAATTCCAGCGCAACGTGCTGGAAGTGATGCGGCAGCCGCTCGAAGATGGACAGGTGACGATTGCGCGGGCGGCGCTTTCCGTCAGTTTTCCGGCGCGCTTCATGCTGGCGGCGGCGATGAACCCGTGCCCGTGCGGATTCTTCGGTGATGCCACGCGCGAATGCCACTGCACGCCGCCGCAGATCCAGCGCTACGTGTCGAAGATTTCCGGGCCGCTTCTCGACCGCATCGACATCCACATCGAAGTGCCGGCGGTGAAGTACAAAGAGCTGCGCGGCGAGGTGGAAGTGGAAAGCTCGGCGCGCGTGCGCGAGCGCGTGGATGGCGCTCGCTCGCGGCAGCTCGAGCGGTACGCAAGCGAAAAGAAAGTGTTCGCGAACGCGCAAATGCCGCCGCGGCTTATCCGCAAGTTCTGCGCCATCGGCGCCGAGGGCGAGAAGCTGCTGGAAACGGCGATCCAGCGGCTGGGGCTTTCCGCGCGGGCGCACGACCGCATTCTGAAAGTGTCGCGCACGATCGCGGATCTCGAGGCGTCGCCGGGAATCGAGCCGCGCCACCTGAGCGAGGCCATCCAGTACCGCACGCTCGACCGCACCTACTGGGCCTAATCAGGCAGTGAGCCAATTCCTGCCGCGCGGTAGTGAGTCATTTTGAAAATTTCAACCGCTTCCCGGAGCGGCGCTCGCTTGCTCCTTCCATCGTTGAGCGTTCACGCCCATCACGAGAAGCCACAGGCACAGCGCCACTTCTGCGATGGCTGTAGGCGCGAAGTAAGGGAAGATACGGGCTTCTAGCGTAGGGGCGAGAAAGAGCGCGAAACTGTTGATGAGGTAGCCCACGCCCTCGATCGCCAGCAGCACGCCGATGATTCGAGGAAAGAAGGTCGATCTGACAATCAGGTATGCGAGCGCCAGGCAATCGAAGCCAAAAAATACCAGGGAGATGGCAAAGCCATGTTCAAACAACTGGATCGAGAGGTACGACGCAGCCTGTAACTGTTCCGCCGTGAAGGCGCTCAAGGAGTGCCCGCCCCCTAACAAAAGCAAAGGCGCGAAATGAGCGAGCAAACTGACGCCCTCAATGGCGGTTGACAATAATCCGAAGATCGCCTCAAGCAAAGCGACGTTCTCGTTCACCACCTTGAACAAGTTATAGAAGATGATCGTCAGTGGCACATTGCACGCGAGGTAGAAGACCTCGGCCGCAAAGCCCAGCCGATAGAGCAGTGCGTGCGTCACGATGTTGTGCGCGGTAGCAGCGGCATCGCCATCCACCACCAGCCGCCCGCGAACGAGGAGCTCGGCGAAAGCGCCCCCGGCGATGACGATCAAGTACAGCAACCCGGCGATCCTGGCCTGCGTGCGCGGCGACGCTTCGGCTATGCGTTCCGTCATTTCATCGTCTCCAGGAGGGACCGCTCCAGGCCATGTTGTATCACCGATACCTCAGACCCACCACCCGGCGCTGTTCCATTGACTTCGACTGAGGCGGTGTGCTACCCATACGTTGCTCTTTTCTTGTCTATTTTTGTTACACCTACGACCTGGGATGGCGGCGCATACCAAGCGAATCGTGGTGACGCTGGAGACGCTGCTCGACAGCGTGGACCTCGCGGAAGATATCGTCCTGCGCATTGCCGATGCGTCGGGCTTTGGCGATGAGGACTGCCACAAGATCGGCATGTCGGTCCGCGAAGGCGTGATCAACGCGTACAAGTACGGCAACCAGAAGAGCCGCAACAAAAAGATTCACATGACGGTGGAGCTCGAACCAGCCAAGCTGGTGGTGCGGGTGTGCGACGAAGGGCCGGGCTTCGAGATGACCGAGGTCCCCGACCCGCTGGCCGAGGAAAACCTGCTGCGGACTTCGGGTCGCGGCCTGTTTCTGATGAAGGCTTTCATGGATGAATTTGCGGTGCAGCGAGGAAAGAACGGCGGCGCGGAGCTGGTGATGGCGAAGCGGTATCCTGCGTCGCGGGACGGCGGAAACCCGGGCGAGCCAGGGAAGGAGTGACACTGTGAATTTGCAGGGAACGGCGCGGGATGCGTATGGCATCGTGATTATCGATCTGAGCGGGCGAATCACGCTCGGCGAGGGCAGCGCCTTGCTGCGCGAGACGGTGAAAGACCTCCTCGGAAAAGGAAAGAAGAAGATTCTCTTGAACCTGGCGGATGTGAATTACATCGACAGCTCCGGGATCGGCGAGCTGGTCACCGCGTTTACGACCGCCCGCAACCATGGGGGCGAGGTGAAGCTGCTGCACCTGACGAAGAAAGTTCACGACCTGCTCCAGATCACCAAACTCTATACCGTCTTCGACGTGCACAACGACGAAATAGCCGCCGCCGCCTCTTTCCGCTGAGGTTGTGCCTGGCCGCGCGGCGCCGCCGGCGTGCGGTGGCGTGGTCCACAGGCCCCTTCGCTTGACAGCCCCCGGTGTTTACTCCACAATCTGGCATCTTTAGCAGGTCTTGTAATCCTGCGGGAGTGCGAGGCCCGCCCGCAGCGGGATCTTCAGTGCTACCGATTGGCGTTACAAGCAGCCGACGAGACATTCCCAGGGAGAGGTGGAACTGTGAGTAAAGAACAGGGTGTGGTGAAATGGTTCAACGCGTCCAAGGGTTTCGGGTTCATCCAGCGCCAGTCGGGCGAAGACGTGTTCGTGCACTTTTCGGCCATTCAGATGGACGGCTACAAGTCCCTGAATGAGGGCCAGCTTGTGGAGTTTGAGGTCCGCCAGGGCCCCAAGGGCCTGCAGGCGGAAAACGTCACAAAAGCATAGCTCCCACCTTTTCGAGGTACCGGGGCCCTGCTCGTTCCCCTACGGGCAGGGCCATTCCTCTCCGGTGCGCCGCGTCTGCCGCGATCCGTGCTAAAATAGCGCTTCCGATTGGGAGGATTTGTGGCGCACGAGCATCTTTCCCGCAAGGAACTGAAGAAGGACGAGGTCCGCGAGACCCTGGCGCACGGCGCCGAGGCGGTCCTGACGCACCAGCGCCTGGTGGCGGTCGTGGTGGGTATCGCGCTGGTGATCGGGCTTTCGGTTTTCGGCTGGCGGTTCTACACCGAGCGGCAGACGGTGAAGGCTGCGGCGGAATTCAGCGACGCGATGAAGGTATTTCAGGCGCGGATTCGCACGCCCGGAGAGACGGCGGAGCCGGGCGAGGTCACCTACGTTCAAGAGAAGAACAAGTATGAGGATGGGCTGAACAAGTTCAACAGCGTCGCGGACCGGTTCCCGCGCACGCGGCCAGGGCAGCTGGCGCGTTACTATGCGGCTCTTTGCCTCGAGCACCTCACGCGCAACGACGAAGCCCGCAAGGCGCTCGAGAAGCTGATGGGCGGCGGCGACGAAGATTTTGCCGGCATGGCGCGTTTTGAGCTGGCCCAACTCGATGACCGTATCGGCAAGGGCGACGAGGCGGTGACGCTCTACCGGCAGTTGATTGCAAATCCGGGCGCGCTGGTGCCGAAGCCGGTGGTGATGCTCGCGCTGGCCGGCCACTACGGCAAGTCGAACCCCACGGAAGCGGCGAAGCTCTACAACCAGATCAAATCGGAATATCCTGATTCGGGCGTTTCCGAGCAGGCCAGCCAGCAACTCGAACTCCTCCCCGGCAAGACCTAGCCCGCCCTTCCCGCGCCGTGCCGCCGGTGGGATTCCCCTCCGGCTTCCGCTAGAATGTGTGGATGGCGCTGGCCCCCTATGCCATGGATGTGCGCCAAACGCGCGGACGCCGCTATCCGGAGGCGCCGCACGCTTACCGCAACGACTATGCGAGGGACCGCGACCGCGTGATCCACGCGCGCGCGTTCCGCCGCCTCGAAGCCAAGACGCAGGTCTTCACCAGCCGCTACTCGGACCATTTTCGCAACCGCCTGACGCACACGCTCGAGGTGGCGCAGATTGCGCGGACGGCGGCGGGCGCGCTTGCGCTCAACACCGACCTGGCCGAGGCGCTGGCGCTGGTGCACGACATCGGGCATCCCCCGTTTGGCCACGCCGGGGAGAAGCGGCTCGATGCGCGAATGCGGGAGCACGGCGAGCGCTTCGATCACAACCTGCACGCGCTGCGAATTGTGGAGCAGTTCGAGCAGCGCTATCTGGATTTTCCCGGGCTCAACCTGACCTTCGAGGTGCGCGAAGGAATCATCAAGCATTCGCGCGACTACCCGGCGGAGGAATTTCCGGAGCTGGCCGAATGTCTGCTCGATGCCCGCCCGCCGGTGGAAGCGCAGCTCATTGACAGCGTGGACGAAATCGCCTACAACACGGCCGATCTCGACGACGGCTTTGAAGCGCGTGTGCTGGACCTCGCCGAGCTGCGCGCCGCGGTTCCGCTGTTCGACGAGGCCTACGCCGCCGTGGACCGGCAGCACCCGCAGGGGCGGGCGAAGCTCAAATTCAATGAGGCGCTAAAGCGCGTGCTCGACCGGCTGGCGACCGACCTGATCGAAAACACGCGGCGGGAGCTGGAAGCGAGCGGCGTCAAAAGCGTGGAGGCGGTGCGGCGGCATCCCGCGCGCCTCGCGGGGTTTTCCGCGCCGCTGGGGGAGCAGAACGCCGGGCTTAAGCGTTTTCTCCTGACGCACCTCTACGAGTGCCCGGTCATGGTCGAGGAGCGCGACCGCTCCGTGGCGGCGCTCGATGCGCTCTTTTCGTTCTTTCTCGAAAGCCCGGAAAAGATGCCGCACTATTACGCGCAGCAGGCGAAGGTTGAGCCGCGTCATCGCGTGGTATGCGATTACATCGCCGGGATGACCGACCAGTTTCTCCTGCGCCAGCACCGGGAATGGATCGGCGAGGCCCGGGAGCGCCGGCGGAGCTCCTCGGCAAACTGAAGGCGGCCGTGCCAGACAGCCAATTGCCCGATACGCGTCATCGCAGCGCGGTTTGGGGCCGCTTTTCTTGACATTACCGGAGAGCGCCTTATAATGGCCTTTCGCTTGAAAGTGCGAAAAAGCCCATGTTTCTTGACGTAAACGAGCTTGCCGTAAGGAAGATTCGCATCCGGAAGAGCTACGTCCCGGGGACGCTGGATTTTCATTCGGGCGAATTCCGGCAGCTCGATCCGTTGGAGGTGCGTGCCACCGCGGAGCTCGTGGAAGGCCAGATCCGCATTTTTGGCACGATGCATACCCGGCTGGAGATGGTCTGCGCGCGCTGCCTCGAGGCCGTCGCCGAGGAAGTGAGCAAGAATTTCGATCTGTTCTACCGTCCGATGACGACCATCGGCCGGGACGAGGAGATGCATCTAAACCTCGATGAGACCGAGATCGCCTTCTTCGAGGGCGACGGCCTCTTTCTGGCCGACGTTCTGGCCGAGCAGGTGAACCTGGCGCTCCCCATGAAAGTGATTTGCCGGAGCGATTGCCGGGGGCTGTGCCCGCATTGTGGCGCGAACCTCAACCACGAAGAGTGCCGCTGCGAAACTCATGCCGCCGATCCGCGCATGGCGCCGCTGGCGCGTCTGAAGCAGGACTGGTTCAAGAAACACTAGCAGCGAGAATAAATCCCGAAAGAAAGGCCCGCCGCGAGGCGGGGCCGGTTAAGAGGAGTCTATATGCCTAATCCAAAAAGGCGCCATTCGAAAGCCCGCAAGAACAAGCGGCGCGCCCATGACCACCTGCATCCCCTGTCGCTCGCCGAATGCCCCCATTGCCACGAACGGAAGCTGCCTCACCAGGCCTGCCCCCATTGCGGCTATTACAAGGGGCGGGAAGTGATTGACACGACGGCCTGAACGTCCTAAGTTTCCCAACCTGAGCCTTCCTTCGCCGACAGGTGCGGTAAATGACCACGATTGCTCTCGATGCCATGGGAGGGGACCATGCGCCCCGCGCAGAGGTGGAAGGGGCGGTCCTGGCGGCGCGTGAATTGGACGTCCGCATATTGCTGGTAGGCATCGAGGCGACCCTGCGGCAGGAACTCACGCGCCAGCGTGCGCGCAGCCTGCCCATCGAAGTGGTGCCCGCGAGCCAGGTGATCACCATGACGGACTCGCCGACCCAGGCGTTTCGCAAGAAGCGCGACAGCTCGGTGCATGTGGCCGCCAAGCTGGTGCGGCTGGGCCGCGCCGACGGGATGGTCAGCGCCGGCAACACCGGCGCGGTGATGGCGACGTCGCGCTTCATTCTGGGCACGCTGCCGTCGGTGGACCGGCCGGCGCTGGCGGCGCCCTTCCCGACGTCGCGCGGCGGCGCCGCGGTGATCCTGGACGTGGGCGCGAACGTGGATTCGAAGGCGGCGCAGCTCGAGCAGTTCGCCGTGATGGGAGAAATCTACTACCGCGCGATCTTCGGCACGCGCCGGCCGCGGGTGGCGCTCCTTTCGATCGGGGAAGAGGAGACGAAGGGCAACGAGCTGACGCGCGAGGCGCACAACCTGTTGAAGCATACCTCGCTCAACTTCGTGGGCAACATCGAAGGCCGCGAGGTCTTTTCAGGGAGTGTGGACGTGATCGTGTGCGACGGCTTTGTGGGCAACGTGGCGCTCAAGATCAGCGAGGGCGTGGCGCAGCACATCGGGATGCTGCTGAAGAAGGCGCTGCAAAGCACGCTTTCAGCGCAGATGGGTTACGTGCTCTCCCGCCGCGCCATTCAGGACCTGAAAAAGAAAATTGATTACTCGGAATACGGCGGCGCGCCGCTGCTCGGGCTCCGCGGCATCGTCATCATCGGCCACGGCAGCTCGAATTCCAACGCCATCAAGAACGCCATTCGCGTGGCGGCGGAGCTGCACCGCTCGCGGGCCAACGAGAAGATCGAGGAGGAGCTTTCTGCCGTCGCCGCCGTCAGTGCACGTGCCTGAACGGGGAGCAGAAAGAGCCATCACATGGGCAAGCTTGCATTTTTGTTTCCGGGGCAGGCGTCGCAATATCCGGGGATGGGCCGCGACCTCGCGGAGCATCTGCCGGTTGCGCGCAGCGTCTTTGAAGAGGCGGACCGCGCGCTCGGCTTCAAACTCTCGGAGCTTTGCTTCGAGGGTTCCGAAGATGCGCTGAAGCAGACGGAGAACACGCAGCCGGGCATCCTGACGGTTTCCATGGCGGCGTTCCGGGCGCTCGAAGCGAGCGGGATTACGCCGGATTACGTTGCCGGGCACAGCCTGGGGGAGTATTCCGCGCTGGTCGCGGCGGGCGGGCTCGATTTTCCCACGGCGGTGAAGATCGTGCGCCAGCGCGGGCGCTACATGCAGGAGGCGGTGCCGCCGGGGGTGGGCGCGATGGCGGCCATCTTGGGTCTTGCGCCGGCGGTGGTGACGGAAATCTGCCGGAAGGCGGCGGAGGGCGAAGTGGTTTCGCCGGCGAATCTGAATTCTCCCGAACAGACGGTGATCTCGGGGCACGCCGCCGCGGTGAAGCGCGCGGTCGAGATCGCCACGCAGAACGGCGCCAAGCGCGCGGTGATGCTGCCGGTTTCGGCGCCCTTCCATTGCGAGCTGATGATGCCGGCGCAGCTCCGCCTGGAGCAGGATTTGAACGCGGCGACGTTCCACGATTTGCGATTTCCGCTGGTCACCAACGTGGATGCCGAGACAATCGAAAAAGGGACGGAGGCGCGGGATGCGCTAATCCGCCAGGTGTGCCTGCCGGTGCGCTGGGAAGAGTCGATGCGGGAGATGATCGAGCTCGGCGCGGATATTTTCGTCGAAGTGGGGCCCGGACGCGTGCTGAGCGGGTTGCTGCGCCAGATGGACCGGTCGGTGCGCTCCTTCAACGTGGAAGATGCGGCCAGCCTGCACAGCACGCTTGAAAAGATCGCGCAGGTGCGCGCGGAATCCGCTGAAGGCTAGGCGATGTTTTCACTCCAAGACAAAGTAGCCCTGGTTACGGGAGCCTCGCAGGGAATCGGCCGGGTGACGTCGCTGGCGCTGGCAGAGGCCGGGGCGCACGTGGCGGTTGCCGCGCGGAACACCGAGAAGCTCGCGACGCTGGCAGCGGAAATCGAAAAGATGGGCAGGCAAGCGCTGGTCGTGCGGATGGACGTGAGCGAGGCGGGGCAAATCAAGGCCGGCTTTCAGGCGGTGATCGAGCGCTTCGCACGGCTCGACATACTGGTGAACAACGCCGGCATCGCGCGCGATGGCCTGGCGCTGCGCATGAAGCTCGAAGACTGGGACGCCGTGCTGCGCACCAACCTGACCGCGGCGCACCTGTGCATCCAGCAGGCGATGGTGACGATGCTCCGGCAGCGCTCCGGGCGGATCATCAACGTCACGTCGGTGGTTGCCGAAACGGGAAACGCCGGCCAAGCGAATTATGTCGCGGCCAAGGCCGGGCTCATCGGGCTGACGCGCGCGATCGCCATCGAGATCGCTTCGCGCAACATCACCGTGAACGCGGTTGCGCCCGGGTTCATCACCACGCCGATGACCGACCCTCTCCCGCAGAAGGTGAAGGACGACCTGCTGGCGCGCATTCCGCTGGGCCGCATGGGCGCCGATCGCGATGTCGCCAACGCCATCGTCTTTCTCGCAAGCGAGGAAGCCGGCTATATCACCGGCCACATCCTGGACGTGAACGGCGGGATGTACATGGGCTAGCGCCGGGGGCCTTGCAGCAAAGGTTGACCCCGGCCGCAAGGCGCGCATAGAATGTCCGGGTTCTTTTAGGGGCAGCGGGCACTGGCACAGGGCGCTACGGACGGAGAGACGCCGAGAGCGGAGGAAAAAACAGAATGGCCAGCGTGGAAGAGCGCGTAAAGCAGATTATCGTTGAGCAGCTCGGGGTGGATGAGGCCGAGGTGACGCCGACAGCTTCTTTTGTGGACGATCTGGGCGCGGATTCGCTCGATACCGTCGAGCTCGTGATGGCTTTCGAGGAAGCGTTCAGCGTCGAGATTCCGGACGAAGACGCAGAAAAAATCGCCACAGTGAAAGACGCGATCGACTATATCGAGAAGCATTCGAAGAAATAGTCCCCGGCTTCCGGATTCCCAGGAGACAGGAAACCTTGAACCGCCGTGTCGTCGTAACGGGCGTCGGCCTGCTTTGCGGGTGTGGCATCGGCACGGAAGAGGTGTGGCGCAGCGTGATTGCCGGCAAGAGCGGCATCGGCCCCATCACTCTCTTTGACGCCGCCGCCTTTGACACGCGCATCGCCGGAGAGGTCCGCGGCTTCGATCCTCACCAGTGGGTGGAAAAGAAAGAAATCAAGAAGATGGGCCGGTTTATTCAACTGGCCATCGCCGCCTCCGATTTCGCGATGAAGATGGCGGCGCTCACGATCACGCCGGAGATCGCCGATACCACCGGCGTCTATATCTCCTCCGGGATCGGCGGGTTCGACGTCATCGAGCGCGAGCATTCGAAATTTCTGCAGGGCGGCCCGGGCAAGATCTCGCCTTTTTTTATTCCTTCCGCCATCGTGAACCTGGCTTCGGGATTCGTCTCCATCCGCTACGGGGCGCGCGGGCCCAACTCGGCGACGGTGACGGCGTGCTCGGCATCGGCGCACGCGATCGGCGACGCCTTCAAAATCATTCAGCGCTCGGACGCCGAGGTGATGATCGCCGGCGGCACGGAGGCAGCCATCACGCCCATGGGCATCGGGGGATTCGCGGCGATGCGGGCGCTCTCCACCCGCAACGATGAACCGGAGCGCGCCAGCCGCCCGTTCGACGCGGACCGCGACGGCTTCGTCGTCGGCGAAGGCGCGGGCATCCTGATCCTGGAATCGCTCGAATACGCGCAGCGCCGCGGCGCGAGGATTCTGGCGGAGATCGTCGGATACGGGATGTCCGGCGACGCATATCACATCACGCAGCCCGCCGAAAACGGAGAGGGCGCCTATCGCGTCACGCGCGCCACACTCAAGGACGCGAAAGTGGCGCCCGAGGCGGTGGACTACATCAATGCTCACGGCACCTCAACTCCCCTCGGCGACGCCATCGAAACCACCGCCATCAAGCGCGCCTTCGGTGAGCACGCCCGGAAACTCGCAGTCAGCTCGACGAAATCCATGACCGGGCACCTGCTGGGCGGCGCCGGAGGTCTCGAGGCCGGCATCAGCGTGCTGGCGCTGCGGGACCAGATCATGCCTCCGACCATCAATTACGAGACGCCCGACCCGGCGTGCGACCTGGACTATGTGCCGAACAAGGCGCGCAAGGCGGAGGTGCGCTACGCGTTGTCGAATTCGTTCGGCTTCGGCGGGACCAACGCCTCGCTGCTCTTCAAACGCTGGGAATCGCAATGACGCAACCGCCGGGGCACCGCCGCCCCGATAGTGCACCGGCAGTGCACCGGTCATGACCCGTGGAGGATGGCAGTGAACATCGTTGTCTGCGTGAAGCAGGTGCCGGCGAAGGACGCGCCCCTCGCGATCGGCGAGGGCGGCACCTGGATTCGCGAATCCGAAATCGGCTTCGAGACGAACGAGCCCGACGGTTTTGCGCTCGAAGAAGCCCTGCGCCTCAAAGAGAAGCACGGCGGCGAGGTGGTGGCGATTTCGATGGGGCCGGAGCGCGTGAAGCAGACCATCAAGGAAGCGCTGGCGAAGGGCGCGGACCGCGGCATCCACGTGGCCGACGACCGCTTCTTCGCGCTCGATCCGCTCGCCTCGGCGCGCTCGCTTGCGGCCGCCATCGGCAAGGAAAAATTCGACCTGATCCTCACCGGCCTGCAAAGCGATGACCAGGGCTTCGGGCAGACGGGCGTGCTCCTCGCCGAGCTCCTCGGCCTGCCCCACGCGACCATCATCATGCACATTGACGTGGCCGACGGGCGCATGAAGCTGAAGCGGGAGCTCGAAGCGGGGTGGTTCCAATGGATCGAGCTGCCGCTGCCCGCGGTGCTGACGATCCAATCGGGCATCAACAAGCCGCGCTATGCCACGCTGAAGGGAATCATGGCGGCGAAGAAGAAGGAGATTGCCAACGTCCCGCGCGCGTCGCTCGGCGTGGCCGATGCGCCCACGGAGCGCGTCGAGCGGATTTACGTTCCCCAGAAAACGAAGAAGACCGAATTCCTCACCGGCACGCCGAAGGAGATGGCGGCGAAGCTCGTGGAAAAGCTGAAGCACGAAGCGCGCGTTCTGTAGCCG